>Ga0224513_10000215_pt1 | contig 21369 bp, 19 predicted proteins | sample SF_May12_sed_USG_5_FD_169109 | JGI IMG/M metagenome (GOLD analysis project Ga0224513, IMG submission 169109) | Sediment microbial communities from San Francisco Bay, California, United States - SF_May12_sed_USGS_21 | ecosystem: Environmental > Aquatic > Marine > Sediment | place: USA... | reverse complement strand
CAAGTAAATCCTCGGGTATCCAGTCAACGGCACTTTCCTGTTGCCAGCCGTCGTCATTGAAGGTTTGCAGAAAGTACCCTTTGCGGCTGATCAAGGTCACTGCCACGAACGGCAATTTCAGGTCTGCTGCGCTCCTGATGGTATCTCCTGCGAGAACTCCCAGTCCACCACTGTAGGTTGGAATCTCTGTCATCAAGCCTATTTCCATGGAGAAATAGGCGATGCGTGAGGTCTCTGTGAAGTGTCTCCAGTCTTTCATCGCTTGCCTTGGATAGCGTTTAGTAAAACAAGGATCGCTATTTTTTAAGCGGACGTAAATTCATGTCCCCAAAAGGGATTGATTGTTAGGATAGAATAACATACTGGCGATGGTTTTTATGGTTACACCCGTCAAAATTTGCGAGTGGAGTTGTTGAGTAAAAACTTGCAAAATTATGCAATTTGTGGGAATAAATGGCTTTTAAGCTCTTGTGTTAAATGACTTTTTTCGGGGGATGGCCGATCCATGTACGAATCATTTTTTTCTTTAAAAGAAAAACCTTTTGCTCTAACCCCGAACCCTCGATTTCTATTCCTGAGCAAAACCCACAATGAGGTTTACGCTCACCTGATTTATGGTATCGAAAGTCGCGCCGGCTTCGTCGAGGTGACCGGTGAGGTTGGGACCGGAAAAACCACCATCCTGCGGACTCTGCTTTCACATCTGGATGAAAGCAAGTATCGGGTTGCTTTCATATTCAATCCTAAATTGACGGCTTTTGAGCTCTTGCGCAACATCAACCGCGAATTCGGTATCGATGATGATGGCGCCAGTAACCCTGACCTGATCCATTCTCTGAATGCCTTCCTCCTTGCAGAGAATGAAGCCGGACGGACTCCGGTCCTGGTCATTGATGAAGCGCAGAACCTTTCAGGAGAGGTGTTGGAGCAGATCCGCCTGCTTTCGAATCTCGAGACTGAGGATGACAAGTTGATCCAGGTCATCCTTGTTGGACAGCCTGAACTACGCCACCATCTGAGCGATCACAGCCTGCGTCAGTTGAATCAGCGCATCGCCGTGCGTTTCCAGCTGCGTCCACTCAATCGCGAAGAAACGGCTTCGTATATCCTGTATCGTCTCAACATTGCAGGTCGTCCTGATGGCAACCTGTTTTCTGCCGCAGCGTTGAAGAGGGTCTTTGCCTGCTCTGGCGGCATCCCCCGGCGGGTGAACCTGATCTGTGATCGTTCTCTGCTGACTGCCTATTCCGAAGAGCATGGCATCATATCTGCCCGTGATGTTAATCAGGCCGTTAAAGAACTGGCCGGAATGGGGGAGGGGACTCAAAGTAACTTTGATATGCCGTGGAAGGTCGTTGTTTTTGCTGCTGTGGCCATGCTGGTTATGTTGGTTGGCTTTTTTCAGGTTTCTTCTTACGACATCAATTCTGAAGAAGCTCTTGTGCAAACCGAGCCCGCCCCGATCATTGAAAAGAATACTGCGCAAAAGGCCGAGTCTGCTCTGCTCATTGACCAGAAAGCCGCACAAAAGGCCGAGCCAGAGCCGGAAGCTCCGTTTCAACCTCACCCCGATAGTTTGATCGCCTCCTGTAATGCTCTCCTCGCACTATGGGATATCTCTCCTCTAGCGAGCGGCGTTTCCTCAGAGGGGTTTGATATCGACCAGCAATTCAGTCTGCGCGGCTTCCGGATTGCTCGCCTCGCCGGTGATTTCGAAACGCTGAGTAAATTCAACGTGCCTTTGCTTGTGCCGTTACCAGAAGAGAGAGGCGGTGGTTATCTTGCTGTCCTTGGCCAGACGTCAGTGGGATTGTGGTCGATTGCGCCTGCTTACCAGGGACGTGAGACTTTAAGCACCTCAGAGCTGAACAATCTTGGACTGCAGATGGCCTTGGTCCCCTGGATTGATTTTTCCTCGATAGGCTATGTGGCCGTTCCCGGTGTAAAGGGCGAGAATGTTCGCAGATTGCAATATTTGCTAGGACTGGCAGGTTGCTCGGGAGTCTCGACCAGTGGCCGTTTTGACCCTTCCAGTATCCAATGTGTCAAAGCTTTCCAGCGTCAGAATGGACTGATTGTCGATGGACTGGTTGGGCCACGCACCTTGATTCTTCTTTACCAGGTAGCTGGCACCTACAAGATGCCCCGTCTTTCCTGAGATTTGTGAGAAATAAAACTGATGAGTTCCATTCTTAAAGCGCTGCGGAAAATTGAAGAAGAAAAACGGGTTGCCAGTCATGCTGCACCGGACCTGAGGATGGACCAGGGTCTGGCTGAGGCTAAACCAAGACCGTTGCTGCCTTTAATTGCCGGTGTTGCACTTGGTTCTGTATGTGTCGGGTTCTTTTTTCTTTGGTCATCATCGGATTTTCCTGAAGTAGTTTCACCACCACAACCACAACCAGAGGCCCAGGTGGTTGTCGTTGGCAGTAACCAAGCAGAGCAATCTGTCATCGTCCTTGAAGAGAAGAGCCCGGTGACCCCTCTATCAGCTTCTCCTGCGCCTGCTGTGCGAGAGAAAACCCCTGAGAAAGTTGTAGTAACCAGCAAGATTCCAGAAATCATATTGCCTGCGGAGCCCATGCCTGCGGTTTTTACCACGCCTGAACCGATAAAAACCTTAGAGCCTCCTATTGCGTTTGAAGCACAAGCCAAGACTCCAAAGGTTGTTAAAGAAGCACCCAAAGAGAGTACGACCACCACCAGGGCTTCAACAAAGCCTGAGTCGCTAGCAGTGAAAGCTCGCCCCTTACCCGTTGGTACGTCAATCAAAGTCACAGAGGTTTTCTACCAGGATGATCCTGCCAACAGCATGGCTGTCGTTAACGATCTGCCGGTGATGATCGGTACTTTTGTGGACTCTGCTGTCGTGCTGGAAATTCGCTCGGACAAGGTGGTCTTTAAAATTGGCGACGACTCCTACGATGTCCCTGTAACACCCCCAAAGTAACTTCTAGCAGCCTGTCGGACTACCCATGAACTGGCTGCAATTTCGTATTATCCCAACTTTCCATAGCGTCGAATAGTCTCCATCTGACTGTAGAATATTCTACTTTTCCCCTGTGTTGACTTTCTCTCCAGTTGCAAATGTGTCGTAGTATTGAATACTTGCCGATGTGGCACGCAATATGAAACATTGTTATATGAACTTTTTTATTAAGGAATTATTTATGCTTCGGAAAAGAATATTGGTTAAGAGCGTTTTGGCTAACTTGGCATTTTTTGTCGGGTTTTTTTTGTCTTTCAGCTCTTTACATGCGGCAACTCTTGATCAGTTGGTTCTGGATGCTTTGACTAATAATCCTGACCTGGCGGCAGCAAAAGCGCGTTGGCAGCAAGCCTCACACAAGGCTCCACAGGTAGGAAGCCTGATGGATCCGGTTCTTTCTTTTGCCTTTTCCAACTATCCTCATGACGACCTATCTAGTGATACTGCCCCAATGACCGGCAACGAAGTGAAGTTGGCACAGGCTTTTCCCTTCCCCGGCAAGCTGGATGGTCGCTCTGCCATAGCCAATGAACAGGCCAACTGGTTCGAGTCTGTTTATCGCGATCAACATTTTCAGATTGCGCGCATGGTCAAGGACGCCTGGTACCGCCTCTACCTTAAAGGCCGCATAATAGCCGTCACTGAGCGCAATTTGGCCCTGATCGACGATATTATTCGTTTGACCGAAGTTCGCTATGAGACAGGTTCCGGTTTACAGCAGGATGTTCTCAAGGCACAGGTGCAAAGATCCAAACTTATGGAGCAGTTGATGTCTTTACGTCAGCAGCAGATAGCAGTGCAATCTGAGCTGAACAGTCTTCTAAACAGACCTTCTGATAGCACTTTTGACGTCCCGGAAGAGCTCGAATTGGTAGACACTGACGTCAGCCTTGATGCCTTGCAGGCAGCCGGCGAAGAAAATCGTCCTATGACGACTGCTTACCAGTCTTTGCTCAAGCGCTATCGGCAGCAGGGCAAACTGGCAAAACTTAACGATTACCCCGACATGACCCTTTGGACAAGCTGGCGCTTCCGTGATGACGACTTGCCTGATGGAGGCACCGACTTTGTCAGCGCTGGGATCAGCGTGACACTGCCTGTTTACCGTGAAAAAAGACGCGCCGAAAAAGCTGAAGCGCTTGCAGGTTTGAGAATGGCCGAAAAACAGGCCGAGTCTTTCCAGAATAGTGTTGTGGAAAAAATCCACAAGGCCTACAGCCGCATGGAAGAAACACAACAACAGACCAAGCTCTATAGTGAAGGGATTATTCCCCAGACTAGTCAGAGTTTGCAGTCTGCTTTGAGTTCTTACCAGGTTGGCAAGGTGCCTTTTGTTAGTTTGCTTGGCGCCTTGATGACGACCTATCAGGCAGAAATGGAATATTATCGCGTCAGCACGGAATATATGCGCAGCTTGGCCTGGCTGGAAGCAGAGACGACCTTGCCGTTAATCGGTCCGCCATTGCAAGATGTTGACCTACAGACATCTGACTTCAGCAAATAATCAGTTAAACACCGAATTTGAGGACATCATGAGTCAAAGCAAACATTCCACCTGGATCGTCGCCCTGGTCGGCATCATCTCCGCCATAGGCCTCAGCCTGGCTTTGACCGGCTGCAACAGCGACAAGCCGGTCGCCGGTACAGATCAGGCTGCCCCGGCCTCTGTCGAGACAGTTGAACAACCGGCCCAGCAGTATACCTGCGGTATGCACCCGATGATCATTACCGATGAGCCCGGACAGTGCCCGATCTGCAGTATGGATCTGACACCGTTAAAATCCACGGGAGGTGCGGCCTCAGACAAGCCTGCTGGTGAGCGCAAGATCAAATACTGGGCGGCTCCCATGGACCCGACCTACATCCGCGACGAGCCGGGCAAATCACCGATGGGAATGGACCTCGTACCGGTCTACGAAGATGAGGCCTCTGGCGGGTCAATGATCACTATCGACCCGGTTGTGCAGCAGAATATGGGGGTGCGGACTGCCACGGTGGAGCGGCGCACCCTGAATCGGTCTATCCGCACTGTCGGTCTGGTCGACTACGACGAGCCGCAGGTCTATTCGGTCAACGCCAAGGTTGACGGCTGGATCGATCGTCTCTATGTCGACGAGACCGGGCAGGAGGTGAAGAAGGGAGAGCCGCTGCTGGAGATCTACAGCCCCAATTTGGTGTCTGCCCAGGAAGAATACCTGCTCGCCTTGCGTAATCGGGACAAGCTCAAGGAAAGCTCTTTTGCCCAGATTGCTGATGGCGCCGACCGGCTGCTGGAATCGAGCCGCAAACGCCTGGAATACTATGATATCAGCGACCGGCAAATCGACCAGTTGGAGAAAAGTGGCAACGTGCGCAAGACCATGACCCTGTACTCCCCGCAGAAGGGTATCGTCATGATGAAGATGGCTTTCGAAGGGCAGTTCATCAAAGCCGGCATGGAGTTATTCAAAATCGGCGACATCTCAAATGTCTGGGTCTTTGCCGATATCTACGAGTACGAACTCCCCTGGGTCAAGGTCGGCCAGGAAGCGGAGATCCGGCTCCCCTTTGCCGGAGGTAAGACCCTGAGCGCCAAGATCAGCTACATCTATCCTTACGTCGAGCCTAAAACCCGCACGGTGAAGGCGCGCCTGGAGTTCGCCAACCCCGGATTCGAGCTCAAACCCGACATGTACGTCAACGTGCGCATCAAGGGGAGCGAGGTCAGGGATGTGCTGACTGTTCCGGTTGAAGCGGTGATCAACTCAGGCGAGAAAAAGCTTGTTTTCGTGGCTCTTGGCGACGGCAGGTTCGAGCCTCGTCAGATCAAGGTCGGGATGCAGGACGAGGAAGGGTATGTGCAGATTATCCAGGGGATCCTCGAAGGTGAACGGGTTGTCACCAGCGCCCAGTTCCTGTTCGATTCAGAGAGCAGGCTGCGCGAAGCGATCCAGAAGATGCGTCAGCCCAAGCCTGAGCCTGAACCTGAGCCTGAGGACCATGCCGGGCATGATATGGCAGACCCGTCCGATGCGAGTCTTCAGGAAGAAGAGCTTGAAGATTTGTTTAAATGAATCAATGAGGAGTTAAGAGTCAGGTGTTAGGGGACAAAGCATTTATCCGTCAACCCTCACCCCTCTCGCCTCACTTCTCTCGCTTTTAGGAATTTAATCCATGCTTGAAAAAATCATTGATTGGTCCAGTCACAACCGCTTCATGGTCATCCTGGCAACGGCGTTCGTTGTAGTCGGGGGGATCTATGCGCTGCGCAATATTCCGATTGATGCCATCCCCGACCTTTCCGATGTGCAAGTGATCATCTTTACCGAGTATCCGGGGCAGGCGCCGCAGGTGGTAGAGGACCAGGTCACCTATCCCCTGACGACACAGATGCTGGCGGTCCCGGGAGCCAAAGATGTACGGGGTTACTCCTTCTTCGGTCTCTCCTTCGTCTATATCATCTTCGAAGACGGCACCGATATGTACTGGGCCCGCTCCCGGGTTCTCGAATACCTGAATTACGCCGCGGGGCGACTGCCGAAGGGGGTCACCCCGTCGCTGGGACCTGATGCGACCGGTGTCGGCTGGGTCTACCAGTATGCGCTCAAGAGCGACCGGCACGATCTGCAGCAACTGCGATCAATCCAGGATTGGTTTCTGCGCTACGAGCTGACGGCTGTCGAGGGGGTCTCCGAGGTTGCCTCCATCGGCGGCTACGTCAAGCAGTACCAGGTGGCAGTCGACCCGGATCGGCTGCTGGCCTATCATATCACCATCCCCCAGATTCGCCAGGCCATCCAGCGCAGCAATAACGACGTCGGCGGACGGGTGATCGAGATGGCCGAGACCGAATTCATGGTCCGAGGGCTGGGGTACATCCAGTCGACGCAGGATATTGAACAGATAGTGGTCGGCTCGGACATGCGTGGGACGCCGATTTTGCTCCGGGATCTGGCCGAGGTCAAGCTGGGCCCGGAGATGCGTCGAGGTCTGGCCGAACTCAACGGCGAAGGGGAGGTCGTAGGCGGCATCGTCGTCATGCGTTTCGGCGAGAACGCCCGAGCTGTCATTGAGCGGGTGGAGAGAAAACTCGAAGATCTTAAAGGCGGACTTCCCGAAGGAGTGGAAATAATAACCGTCTATGACCGCGCAGGTCTCATCGATCGCTCCGTAGCCAATCTCAAAGAAAAGCTGTTGGAAGAGAGTATCGTCGTCGCCCTGGTGATTATCCTTTTCCTCTTCCATCTGCCGAGCGCGGCCGTGGTCATTCTGGCGCTTCCCGTCGGCATTCTGATGTCTTTCATCATCATGTATATGCAGGGACTCAATGTCAATATCATGAGTCTCGGCGGCATCGCTATCGCTATCGGCACCATGGTCGATTCTGCGATCATCATGGTCGAGAATGCCCACAAACGTATTGAGTATGAGCCGGATAAACCGCGTACCGAGGTGATCATCGCTGCGGCCAAGGAGGTCGGCCCCACCATCTTCTTCGCTCTGCTGGTGATCACCGTCTCCTTCGCCCCGGTTTTCACCCTGCAGGAGCAGGCGGGACGCATGTTCAAACCCCTGGCCTTCACCAAGACGTACGCCATGGCGACGGCCGCCATTGTCTCCATTACCCTGGTGCCGGTGCTGATGGTCTGGTTCATCCGTGGACGCGTCCGCAAGGAAACGGACAACCCAATCAATCGTGCTCTCATCGGCGGTTACCAGCCGGTCGTCGATTTCGTTCTGCGCTGGCGCAAAATGACCCTGCTTGTGGCGCTGGCGCTGACGCTCTCCATCGCATGGCCCGCCAGCAAAATGGGGACGGAATTCATGCCGCCTCTCTACGAGGGGGATCTGCTCTACATGCCGACCACCCTGCCGGGGATCTCAATCACCAAGGCGAAGGAGCTTCTGCAGCAGACCGACCGCATCATCGCTACCTTCCCCGAGGTGCATCATGTCTTCGGCAAGGTCGGCCGGGCCGAGACGGCCACCGATCCGGCGCCGCTCTCTATGCTCGAAACGACGATCATGCTCAAAGCCGAGGACGAATGGCGTAAATTGCCCACGCCCCGTTTCTACTCAGACTGGCCGCAGTGGACCGAATGGGTGAAGAAGCCGCTGCGTTGGGTGCTGCCGGAAGAGAAGACGATAACGGTGGCACAACTCACTGAGGAGTTGAATAACGCCATCCAGTTCCCCGGTCTGACCAACGCCTGGACCATGCCGATCAAAACCCGCATCGACATGCTCTCCACCGGCATCAGAACTCCGGTCGGCATCAAGATTATGGGGGATGACCTGCAGACCCTCTCCGATCTCGGCGAGGAAATCGAGGCATTGGTGCGTACCTTGCCCGGGACACTCTCCGCCTTCTCCGAGCGTGTCACCGGCGGGAATTATCTCGATTTCGTCATAGACCGCGCAGAAATTGCCCGCTACGGCCTGACCGTGGCCAATGTACAGGACATTATTCAGAGCGCCATCGGTGGTATGAATGTCACTCAGACTGTCGAGGGGCTGGAACGCTACTCTGTCAACATACGCTACATGCGCGATTACCGTAACGACCTGCCGGCTCTCAATCGGGTGCTTATTCCCCTCAGGGACGGCGGTCACATTCCTATTTCCCAGGTCGCCGATATCCAGATCAAGAAGGGCCCTCCTGCGATCAAGAGTGAGAATGCCCGGCGCACAGCCTGGATCTACGTCGACCTGCAGGGGATCGACGTCGGCACTTACGTCGAAAATGCCCGCAAAGCGGTAGCAGAGCAAGTGAAGTTGCCGCCTGGATACAACATCGTCTGGAGCGGCCAATACGAGTACATCGAGGCGACAAGGGCGCGGCTCATGGTGATCATCCCGATGACCGCCTTGATCATTTTCCTTCTGCTCTACATCAGCACTCAATCAGTCGTGAAGACAGGCATCATTCTCCTGTCGGTTCCGTTCGCGCTTGTCGGGGCTTACTGGCTGATGTATCTGCTCGGGTACAATTCCTCGATCGGGGTCGCGGTCGGCCTTATCGCTCTGGCGGGACTCTCGGCCGAAACCGGAGTGGTGATGCTCCTCTACCTCGATATTGCCTATAAGAGATGGCAGGACGAAGGTCGCATGCTGACCCGAGGCGATCTGCATCAGGCCGTCATGTACGGAGCGGTGCAGCGTATCCGTCCCAAGGCCATGACCGTGGTGACCATTATCGTCGGCCTCTTCCCCATTATGTGGAGTACCGGGGCGGGCGCCGATGTCATGAAGCGGATCGCCGCCCCCATGGTCGGCGGCTCCATCACCTCGCTGCTGGTCATCATGCTTGTCATGCCTATTATTTACTTTATCTGGCGCAGCATCGGGCTCGATAAATCGATGGAACCGACGATGGAAGACGACAAGCATTAAAGTAGGTTCCCATGCCATTCTGGTAATGGCTGACAGCCTCAACCTCGGCGTTATTGCTGAAGGAGTCGAGAAACGTTCTCAACTCGATTCCTGCGAGGAAGGGTCGGCCCATGAGGCCGACTACCAGGCGTCATAAAATTAACCCGGCGGCAATGCCGCCTCAACACAAATCAAAGAGATAAAAGATTAGTATAATAACAATGTCAGCTGGCAGCTGATCACAACCCAAAAGGAGATTCCACTATGAAACGTCTTACTTTCACAATGATGGCCCTGATTATTGCTATGGCCATACCCATGGTCGCCATAGCCATGGACCACGGTTCCCACGACAAAGAAATGTCCAAAGACATGGATCACGACAAGCACAAGGCCCATGACATGAAGATGGATGACGCCAAAGAGATGAATCATGACATGCACAAAGGTCACGATATGGCCGCTGAAGATGGTGATTTTGTAGAGATTGGCAAGGATACCCAGGATGGTGTAGTTGCTACGGTCAAGGTTAAGGCCTACGATGAGAAAACCAGGGCGACTATGGCCAAAATGGGTATGAATGCGACTCACCACGTCATGGTCTTCTTTACCGATGAAAAGACTGGTGAAGCCGTTGCTTCCGGCAAGGCGGCCCTCAAGATAAAGGGTGAAGACGCCAAGCCGGCAATGTTGATGCAGATGGGTCCCGGCTTCGGTTCTGATGTTTCCGTAGATGATGGTATGTCTACCTTTGAAATCGGAACCAAACTCGAGGATGGGAAAAAGCGCCAGTTCTCGGTCATGTTCCACAATATGTAACAAAAACGGGAGCCGTTTTACGGCTCCCGTCAATTGCAAACAAACAAAATAGACCGTTGTCCAAGTTGGTATCTATGCTTGGGTGGAGGCTCATATGAAGAAACTGAAGCTCGTAACAATTCTCCTCATGGTTCTTGTCACTGCACCTTTAGTGGCCTCTGCAATGAGTCACCAGGATCATGCTGCTCATGATCACGACAGCTCTCAAACTGAACAGGCTGGGCACAACGGCATGTCGTCTGATGGAGCCATGATGATCGTCGGCAGTATGGTCAGTAAAGGCGTCAAGGGGATGGCACATCTCAAAGATGTTTCGGCGGCCATGGCTGATCTGGGTATGAAAACAACCCATCATTTCATGATTGCATTTATTGATGAAACGACTGGCGAGTTGATTGAATCCGGAACCGTTGCTCTTAAAATAACTAATCCTGATGCAAAGGTCGGAGACCCGATTCCGCTGATGGGTATGGATGGTCACTTCGGCACTGATGTGACTCTTGATATGCCTGGCGAGTATCATTTCAGGCTTGGAACAGAGTTGGCCGATGGGATCAAACGCAAGTACCACTTTCACCACGTTATTGATTAACCTTGATTCAGCAACCACGTGAAGAAGAATTATCTCCGTAACACATAAAGATCGAAAAACTCGCCAAAGACAGGGTTGAAGTGCAGGTCATTAATGAACAAGCCTTCAACCTGAGGTCGGTCCGCAATAGTGGACACCATGTTATGGTCAGGAAGCCCCTTGCCGCCTGATCTTTATCCACACAGCAGCATAGCCATCTTTTTCATATTCTGACAAGCCGCTGCAATCAGACGCTAATTAGCCTCCTGAATAAATAAAATCCCCGCCACCTTGGCGAGGACTTTATCATCAGTCAGAGGTCGCCTCACCTATGAGGCGGCCTTTTGTTGTTGTGCGATCAGTTACTGTTAGCCAAGGATTTCCTTGAGGTCTGCTTCGGCAGTTGTGATCGGGCCAATGTTGTAATTCTCAACCAGGAAGTTGAGCACGTTCGGCGTAATGAATGCCGGTAGTGATGGTCCGAGTTTGATGTTCTTGATGCCGAGATGGAGCAGAGTCAGCAGGATGGCAACAGCCTTCTGCTCGTACCATGACAGAACCATGGAGAGAGGCAGATCGTTGACGCCGCACTCAAATGCGTCTGCGAGGGCAACGGCAACCTGGATGGCGCTGTAGGCGTCGTTGCACTGACCGACGTCGAGCAGGCGAGGGATGCCACCGATATCGCCGAGGTCGAGCTTGTTAAAGCGGAACTTACCGCAAGCCAGGGTCAGGATAACGGTATCTTTAGGAGCTTGCTCTGCAAACTCGGTGTAGTAGTTACGGCCGGATTTGGCACCGTCGCAGCCACCGACCAGGAAGAAATGTTTGATCGCGCCGGCCTTGACACCTTCGATGACCTTGTCGGCAACACCGAGGATGGCGTTGTGACCGAAGCCGGTCAGGATCTCCTGGCCCGGAGCATCTTCGAAACCACCGCAGGCTTGGGCTTTAGCGATAACTTCCGAGAAGTCCCAACCCTCAACATGCTTGACGCCAGGCCATTGCACCAGGCCCCAGGTGAAGAGGCGATCGACGTAGCTGTCTGCAGGCTTCTGGATGCAGTTGGTGTTGAAGATGATAGCGCCAGGGAATTCTGCGAACTCTTTGTGCTGGTCTTGCCATGCACCACCATAGTTAGCGACCAGGTGAGAGTATTTCTTCAGGCCGGGATAGCCGTGAGCAGGCAGCATCTCGCCGTGGGTGTAGATGTTGACGCCTGTGCCTTCGGTCTGCTTGAGCAGCTCTTCAAGAAACTTGAGGTCGTGGCCGGAAACCAGAATGCCTTTGCCCGCCTTGGTACCCAACTGGACAGAAGTTGGAACCGGGTGGCCGTATGCTTCAACATGGGCCTGGTTGAGCAGCTCCATCGTCACATAGTTGATGCGACCGGCTTCCATGGCCAGACCGACGTTCGCCATCAGGTCGAGGCTGTCGTCGAGCATTGCGGCCAGGGCCTTGTGAGTGTAAGCGTAGATCTCATCAGATTCTTTGCCGAGGATGCGGGCATGGTCAGCATAGGCTGCGTAGCCTTTGATGCCATACATGATGATCTCACGAACCGAGTGAATGTCAGCGTCGACGGTGTAGTCTTTGACTCCATGCAGTTGGCCTAGCTTGATTTGGTCATCAATCGATGCAGGCAGCGCCCAGTCTTGAGCCGCACCGGGAACGGCACCATCATAAACGCCGGCCAGTTGCTTGGCCTTGCCGCGCAGACGTACGCCTTCAGTGATAAACTTGGCAACAGCTTCAGGATCAAAATCGACATTGGTGACGGTAGTGAAGAGGCCGTCGATCATGAAACGATCGATTTCCTGGTCCTTGGCACCATTTGCTCGGGCTTTGTCGGCCCAGAATGCGATGCCTTTCATGGTGTAAACCAGCAAGTCTTGCAGGGCGGCTACATCAGGTTGTTTGCCGCAGACACCGACCGCTGTACAGCCGGTTCCTTTGGATGCTTGCTCACATTGGTAACAAAACATTGACATGGGATTTTCCTCCATTAGGTTCGTTGAGTTAAGGTTTTGTTCAGTCGTGACAAAACATGATAACTTTAACAGGTTTTTGGCAGTTGTCTTTCTGCTTTTAGTGCTATGATTTGCTATAACTATTCATAGAACTTGATGTGAGAGTAACCCAGCGCTTGCCTGGATGGATTTGACAGAGGTCAAGAAAATCAAAATAAAATGAGGTCGATGCTTAAATAATTCAGCTCCCTCGTTATCTGGAGTTTCTGTATGAATTACTGGTTAATGAAGTCTGAACCTGATTGTTTCTCCCTCGATGATTTGCAGCAGATGCCGAACATGACTGATCACTGGGACGGAGTGCGTAATTACCAGGCCCGAAACCTTATGCGTGATACCATCAAGGTTGGTGACGGCGTGCTTTTCTATCACAGCAATTGCAAGGAACCGTCGATCGTTGGCTTGGCCAAGGTCGTGCGAGAAGGTTATCCGGATCATACCGCCCTTGATCCACGCGAGAAGCACTTTGATCCCAAGTCTACGGATGAAAAGCCAATTTGGTTTATGGTAGACGTTCAGTACCTTTGTCATCTTCCGCACCCTTTAAGTCGAGATGCGCTGCGTCAACATCCGACGCTCAGTGGCATGGGCGTCTTGCGCAAGGGCAACCGCCTTTCGGTTCAACCCGTTGCCGCTGAAGAGTGGCAAACGGTCCTTTCTATAAATGGTTTAGATGACCCGTTGTAAGTATATTGCGTCAAACTTGACGTCAGTTGGTTAACGAATAAATTCTGTTGTGGCTTGGGGTGTGTAAATGAATAAATTTTTGAAAATACTGTCCGGTATCGGCGCTGCCCTGATTCTTCTTGTTGTTGCCTTGCTCGTACTGGCGACGGTGTTGATTACCCCTGAGAGGGTGAAAGAAACAATCCTGCCACTGGCTGAAGAGAACCTCCAGCGCAAGATCGAACTTGGCGACATTGAGGTCAGCCTGTTCTCCGGCATCGAGATCCACGGGCTGAAGCTCTATGAGAAGAACGGCCAGGATCTCTTCGTCTCTACCGATATGGTCAGGCTCAAATACCAATTGTTACCATTGTTGGCGATGAAGGTCGTTATTGACGAGGTCCGCCTGGAAAAGCCGAATGTCAGGGTCGTTCGATTTAAAGATGGGCAGTTCAATTATAGCGATCTGGTCGATGGCGTGGACTCTGAACCCACACCTGAAGATACCCAGCTTCAAACTCCACAAGGCAGTGAGTCGACGAGCAGTGAGAGCGACCGTCCTATCAGCCTGCTTGTCTCAAACCTGCTCCTTCAGGATGGCCATCTGGTATTCCTCGATCATGTCCTGAATGACAAAGCGCCTTATCGTTATGAAATCTCTGGCTTGCAGGTCGCTGCAAAGGGCGTAACACTCACTGGGAAGATCCCACTCTCGGTGCAGTGCCAACTCAACGAAAGCCCTTTGACACTTGATGGGCATATCAACCTGCAGCCCTTCAGCGTGGACTTCGATATCGCAATGAAGTCTCTGGACGTTGTCGCATTCAGCCCCTATTTCAAGGAAAGTCTGCCTGGCAAGCTGGGTGGGGCGAAGCTTTCTCTCAAATCAAACCTGCTCGGAACCTTCGAAGATTTGGTTTTGAAAGGCTCAGTATCTCTGGCTGACCTGGATATTCTCCTTGACGCCATGCCGGAAGCTCCTCTGGAAAAGGCAGAAGTGAATGTCGACTTCGACCTCCTGCTGGCTCATAAGAAGGATTTACTTCAGATCCATAGTTTTGATCTTGATTTCAATGGTATCAAGCTCGGGGTCGTCGGTAAGATCGACACTGTTCTTACCAGACCGACTCTCAATCTCACCCTCTCTGTTCCTGATTTAAAAGTCCGTCAGGCGATCGATGCCGTACCGCAGAGCTTGGTTGGTGACGTACGCTCCCTTGACCCCGCGGGATCACTTTCAGCAGAGGCATCTTTGGCAGGTTCCCTCGATAACCCTCAATCTTTATTGAAATCGGCACAGGTTGATCTTGAAGAGGTTCAGGCCACGGCAGGGGGGCAACGTCCTGCTTTTTCCGGACGTTTGCTGCTGAGCGGTAATCATATTAACTCTGAAGGGTTAAAGGTTCGCCTCGGTGATAATCATGCTGACATTAAGCTTACGGCCAACCGACTCTATACCTCACCTGTCGTTGTTACTGCGGATATTACTTCAAAGAGGTTCCTGCTTGAGCCCCTCCTGCTGGGTAGCGCGTCACCGGCTGTCGCCGCAGAAGAGGTGGCGACCGGGACGAACAAGGGGCGGGGCGACGATGAGGAGCTTGGGCCCTTTGATATCCCGATTCATGCTAGCGGTTCCATCTCGGTGGCTGAGGCTCTCTGGAAAGATTTGACGATCAGGGATTTCATTGCCCGTTATGAACTGAAAGATAACATCTTCAAACTTTCACAGATGGATGGCAATGTGGCTGGTGGCTCATTCAGTACCACTGCAAGTGTCGATCTTAGGAAGAAAGGCCTTGCGTACAGTGCAAACCTTGGTTTAAATGCTGTTCAGGCAGATCCGTTGCTGACCGCCTTCCTCCCGAAAGCAGCAGGAAGCCTGCTCGGAGCTATGAATCTGAACTTTGATCTGGATGGTCGTGGCTCTCAGTGGAAATCTATTAGCCGTAATCTCTCTGGCGCTGGTGATATGCTGGTCTCAGACGGACGCCTGACTAGTCCGGGGTTGGTCAAGGGCTTTAGCTCTATTTTGCAGCTTTCAGGTCTTAAAGATATCCAGTTTGAAAATTTCAAGGCTCAGTTCAAGATTGTTAATGGAAAGGTTCGTTTGGACAGCCAGCTTACCAGCGAACGACTGAAACTTTCCCCGCAAGGCTCGATCGGTTTGGATGGTTCTCTGGATTTGGGACTTGATACGCGTCTTAGCCCAGAACTTTCGGCCAAGCTTGATAAAGGTGGCAGTGTCACGCGCTACCTGGAAGATCAGGACGGTTGGACCCAGCTGCCGTTATTGCTGACAGGAGACTTCTCCTCGCCCCAATTTGGCCTTGATCCGAAAGGAATTAACCGTCAGGCGAGTAAAGCTTTGGGTCAGGAGCTAAATCGTCAACTTGATAAACTATTCAAGTCGAAAGACAGCAAAAGTACAGCCGAGGATCAATCCGGAGGAAAGGCTGAGCCTGCGGAGGACCCGGGCCGTAAGCTGTTACAGGACTCTCTACAGAAACTCTTTGGCAATTGACAGTTGCTCAAGCCTGCGGTACAAACGAAGGTAAACAAAGGAAGGCACTATTTATGAGTGGTATCAAGTACTTCAGTGGTTTTGAAGTTGTTCGCGCCGCAAAGGAAGTCGAAAAAAATGGCCATCGTTTTTATTCGACCATGTCGGAGAGAGCTTCCGATCCGACGTTAAAAGAGCTCTTCTCCTGGTTGGCTCAGGATGAAGTTGAGCATCTCAAGCACTTGACTCAATTGGAGGCAAAGTATCAGGATGGCGCAATTGTCGAGTATGAAGAGGAGTTCCTGCCATACTTAAGCCAATTCTCCGACACGAAAATTTTTCCTGATGCGGAACAGCTCGAAGCGGTTTTGAAAACTGACACGGCAGATATCCAGGCTCTTGATCTTGCGATAGAAGCAGAAGAGACGTTCGCCGAATATTTTCTTAAGGCCAGTGCTCTTGCTCTGGCTGATGATGGTCGGGAAGCTTTCAGTTGGTTGGCCGGTGAAGAGGTCAGACACGCAAAGATCTTAAAAGAGCGTCGCGCTAAATTTTCCGGAGAGTAATCTGCTTTTTTTAATGAAGTTGTTCAGGCTGTATTGATATTTGGGGGATGGTATGGCGGAAAGTCGTTTTAAGAAGCGCCACCGCAAACGGATTTCACTCAACTTTGGTATCAGCAAGGCCGAAAAGTTCGGTTTTACTGACGATATCAATCACCATGGGCTATTTGTCCGTTCTTCCGTTTGCGCTAAACCTGGAGCAACCATAAAGGTAGAGATCAAGCACGAGTCTGGCTTGATTGCATTTTTAGGCGAAGTGCGTTGGGCTAAAAAGGTTCCGGCCAACATTCTACACAAGCTCAAGGGCGGGATGGGCGTACAGATTATCTCTTTCCTGTCTGGCGAAGAGATTTATCATGCGCTGTGCGACGAACTTGTTGAAAAGTGGGGGGAATGACAAGCGACCGGATTATTCTCTTACTGTTGAGAACCTTAAAGTGAAAGGCCTGCCGCTTGATGCGCAGGCCTTTGCTTTTACCTATCCTTATGTCCCTAATCACGGGCTATTCCGGCGTCGAAACCCGCCGGTTCGTTTGAAACTATTGCAATGATCGGGCTTAGAATCGATAGGCGAACCTCCTTGCAGGGGGTTGAAGATCTAAGCAACGTTGCTTCAGATCCATTATAGCGGTTATTTAGTTTTTTGACACGTCTAGAAAGATTTTTTATTACTCATCTTCGAAGTGGGAGTCGTTAAGTCTTACACAGGAGAGAGATTGGATTAAATTAATTTTTTTTGGCTGTTGACAGGCTTATTGCTTGGTTTATTTTTTAAGTAGTAAATAATATTTGTGTGCTTGAGATTGTTAATTTTTTTGCGCTTCGTGAGGGGGCAACTAAAAACGTAAAAGCCATCCCTATCGTAAGGTAGGTGCGGAAAGCTTCGGATCCGCCCACAAAAACTTCTTCGGACAGCCGGGTTGCCATCATATTGGCCCCGGCTTTTGTTTTTCCTGCCGGGAGAATGCATCGGGAAGGAGATTCTTATGGACGTTTTTTTGTTAAGCATCGTCAGTTCGTTTGTACTCTTCGCTGTGCTGCTGCCACTCTTTGGGGTTTGTCTTGGACTCTTCTGCTATTACGTATTGCCGTATGTCTTTGGCGGACTTGTTGCGGCGATACTCCTTGTGCTCACAGGTGTGAAAATCCTGCTGGCTTTATGGACCTGGTGTCTGGCTCTTCTTTGGGCTTCTTCTGTGGTGTTTGTTAAAATGAGATTCCGCCATATGGGTGAAGAGATCGAGCATTATCGTGCTGCTCACACCATTCTGTTGTTTGGAGGGCCGTACCGCCGTAAGCGCAACGAGCTGCGTGAAGCTTTTGCCGGTGAAGGTGAGATTTAGGTTTCTTGGGGTTCTGGCAGCACTAAATAACCTCGAGGGTTTATGCTCCTGGTCGATAGTCACTCTACCTGCCTCTGTATTAAAGGCCGTTTTCTTGGTTTGTCTATTACCAGCCTTCATGGTTCAACAGAAGCTCACAGATGATCTCTGTGCATTCGTGGTCAAGGTCAAGAGTCAGGCCACTTAAAGATTTGTGACATTCGATTCGATATGCCAGCTCTTCTCCCCACGCCGGGTCGTAAAAACTGACCATGGCTGCCAGGAATTGCTCTTCCCCCTCGCTCTCTTCTTCGAAAAGTGCTTCTATCGTTCCTTTCAGGGGCCTTAGCTCTTCTTTTGTCCGCGCTGTTTCAGGTGAGCCGGGTCCAAAGAATTGCGGGCCTAGAAATTCAACACCATGCTTCCAAGCATCGAGGAAACGCGCACGTTTCTGGTCCGACTGCTGAAGTACATTCAGCACATTATCTTTGTGCATGAGTCACCTCACTTGTTCTGAACAGGAGCCTTGACTGGTTTTTAAAGATATTTTAACAGAGAAAAGTGTTTGTGCCGGGTCGTGGGGATATTTTATGGGGACACCATACGAACGACATTGCGTCCCCATAAATATACAAGAGAGACCTTTTCAGTTTGTTGATAAACCCTGCACTGGGGTTGGCCGAGTGAGGGGGCTTGGTGCGCTGATCATTACTGAGCAACAGAACCATGATGTGTTGCTCCTGATAGCTTCAACTTCTGTAATCAAAAATCAGAAACAAAAACCGCCGGGGTTGCCCGACAGCAACGTCATTTTCTTTGTAGCGACAAAGAAAACGAAGTAAAGTCAAGCTTGACGCTGCGCTTGGCATGTTTTGCATGCTTTTTTAGGGCTTCAAAAGAGTATGGCGTCAGACGGGACGCAACCCGTCGATTTAGATTCTATCCTTAAGACCTGTAAAATTTAACGAAAGTGCAACAGTTTAATTGTTGTAAAAGAGTCTCACACTGAATAACCAACATCAAAAACAGCATGACAGGATGGACAGACAAAGAGCCACTTGGTGGTGTCCTGTTCTTTTCTGAAGATGGAATGAAAACCATCTTTGTAACCACACAAAGGGCAAATCTTGAACTCGTCAGCTATCGTGATCCTGTGAACCTCTTCGGTCATAGGTGCTCCCTCGAATAAAGGGCACAAGACTTAATTTCATTGTGCCCCCTTAAAATAACATGTGGCTATTCTACTACCAGCCCGTGGCCGCCTCGTTGGCAAGGACAATGGCCAACTTGTCCTGAACCTGGTTCAAGCGTTCAGCTGTGAGTGCAGCGATGTTGCGCATGAAGATGTAGGCCAGGTGGTAGTTGGTTTCGAAGAGCTTCTCGAGAGTTTCCCGGTCGATTTCGAGCAGTGTGGTTTCCCCGTTGCAGTAGCCGGAGAGCCGGTACTGATATGGTGGCACAATCACCGACCAACCGACGGTTGACCCCGGTTTGAGTGACACGATGGTCGTGTCGGCGTTCTCCCTCTGTGGCATCTCGAAGTGGAGGCTGATCCCTCCGTTTAAGATCAGGTACAGCTTTTTCGCCTCTGACTGCTCCAAGAACAACCGGGTGCCATCTTTGTAGGTCTTCTCATGACACTGGCGCAAAAATGCTGTTGTTTCGTCTGGAGCCAAACCCTTAAAGAGGCCCTCTGCAAATAATGCTGTGGTATTACTCATAACCACCTTCCTTTCTTGCGTCGAATAACAAGCCGCCAGTACAACCCCATATATTATAAAGAATACCTGTTTTTTTGGCGATTGCATGTCTATACAACAGTTTATGCTCACAACTATAGGCTCAAATCGATATGCAAAGGCCTGGAAGGATTGATTTTTGGGTCCGCAGGGATATGGCTTGCAGGGTACAGAAGGCACTTCGGTGGTGACGGGCAGATCAGAGAAGATGTGTATCGCTATCAATTGTTTAACAAGAATGAAGGGGGATAAAGGGGATAGCCCTTTAAGGGCACGAAACACGAACCACGTCCCGGATCTTAAAGGCTCTCACGTCCTGCATTCAGAGCCCTGGATTAGGCCCTGTGTCTTAATTATCCAATCTCAACAATAAAGAGAAAACCGTACCGTCACTGTCCGTACTGGTAAAGTAAGCCTCCCCACCTAACAGCTCGCTTAAATGTTTGATGCTATAGGTCCCGTTCCCCCGGCCATGTCCCTTGTTCGAAACCGAGCGTTTGAAAATCTGCTTGCGAATCTGTTTGCTGATGAGCTGGTCGTTGTGTACCCAGAAGCGCAAGACAGCATGGTCTGCTTTGCAGCCGAGCGTGACAGTGCCGCCGTCGGGAGTTGCTTCGAGAGCATTGATCAGCATATTACTGAGGACCCTGCGCAACAGCAGGGGGTCGGCGTTAAAGTCTCTGGAATTGGATTCGGACAATTGGATCTTTTTCCCTTCGGCAGCTTGATGCCGTTGCACTGTCTTGAGCATGACTTCCATAAAATCCAAGGTCTCGAGTGGTTCTGTTTTGACTTCGAGTTCATCGTGGGTAGCTTGCTCGAGCATGCGCATGGCGATGATCTCGTCGATCGAATTCTGGGTGGTTCTTTCAAGCAGTGCGCAGATCTCATCCTGGTCTTCGAAATCCCCATCTTTCATGATGCTGAGGAAGCCCTTGATGCTTGAGAGGGTGTTGAGCAGGTCATGGAAACAGATGTTTTCAAGCATCTCGCGTTTATACTTGTCGCTGATATCAACCAGACTGAGAATGGAAAACCTTTCTCCATGGAACTCCAGCGGCGTTGCCCAGACACGCAGATCGAGATTCGATGCTGTGCCGGTGAGTTCACAGTTGAGGCGACAGTCTTCACTCGAGGCTTTGCCTTTAAGGGAAAGCGAAAGCACCTTGGCAACGACACAGATACGACAGCACTCATGTTTGCCGGCATCCTGAAGGTTGTGCCGCGCATGTACACAGTGAAACGCCTCGCCCTCGGAAAGGCCCAGCAAAGGTTTTCCTCCGTCCTTGTCGATGAGTTCACGTACTGCTGGATTGGCATAAACAACCTGCCATTGTTCGTTTATGATCAGCAGCGGGTTGGGCACGGCATCGAGGAGGCTGCGTGAAACAACGCCTTCGTTGAAGAGCTCGAGCTGCAAGGCGGTGATTGATGAGCGCTTGCATTTATCGAGACGCTCCTGGTTCTGATTGGTCAGGGCAGAGGATTTTGGTTTTGTTTGCATTTTATGCTCACGCTGAAGTGACATGATCACTGATAGGATCGCGTCATGTTAAAAGTGGTTTAAGCATGACTAATCCTATCATCAATAAGGTTTCAGGGTAAAGGTGGGTCGATCATATATTCTTTCGGAATTCGCAGACAGGTACAGTTATGTGCTCCCGAATCGATAACCTGCCTCTGAAAAACCTTGTTTCGCGTGGTTTTAGGGCTGTCTCGTCCCGAGTGCTGCGCCTTAAGACTGCCTGACCTGGTTCCCGTTCTCGAATCTTGGAACAAGTATTTTCTGCCTGGATTCGGTTGACCTATTGATAAATAT
>Ga0224513_10000214_pt1 | contig 21370 bp, 22 predicted proteins | sample SF_May12_sed_USG_5_FD_169109 | JGI IMG/M metagenome (GOLD analysis project Ga0224513, IMG submission 169109) | Sediment microbial communities from San Francisco Bay, California, United States - SF_May12_sed_USGS_21 | ecosystem: Environmental > Aquatic > Marine > Sediment | place: USA... | reverse complement strand
TGAAAGTACATAACTTACTGGCCCGTATAATTCATCATAATCTTTTCTCATATCTAGATCCAACTTCAATTGCATGTACATCATTTTTTGCAGATTCTCAGTACCAATCATGGTTGTATCTTTTTTAAAACCGCCAGCAATTAGATTTCCTAAACTGTTTATAACTCCAACAAATTTGATGTTATCATTTTTTAATATTTGATTGCATTTTTTTTCTATTTTAGCTAATTTACGGCTTGATAAAATGGACATTTTATTTACTCTTTTATTGTTATTCAAGATGTATTAAAGAATAGTTCTAAATATCTTCCAAAATTTTTTCATACTCTATTTCCATAATCCTATACAAGATTATTCTTCATCTTAGATAGGATTATAAAAAAATAGTAATCAGTTGAAGATACTGTTATGTAAAGCTTCAACTGCGCATTTTGTTGAACATACTCTTTTGTTGAATATGTCTTCAAACTCACTATTACAGTGAATGCATTTTTGGAGAACCATTCAACAATTCAATTCCATTCATTCTTTTAAGTACATCTATTGTAGGCGATCAAGAATTTATTTCAAAGAAAGGAAAAGAGAACTAATTCATAATCCTATACAAGATTACGCAATGCAAAACACTTCTCTAATACCAAATTTTCAAAAAATCATTCATTGTCGGATCAAACTTTGGAACAATTTATCGAATCAAACAAGACACAATACGCAATACAAAAGGGAACACAAGCATCAAATGAATATGTGGCAATCATCGCACCTTACGTTAATCAGATTATCTCATTACAACAACAGCTCAAAACAGCACTAGAAAAAGTCCCTAAGAAACAGCGAGTGAAAATTATGAAGAAAGGTAAGAAATGACAAATGAGCACGCTAGCTTCTTGGTGGTTCAACGAGATCTTCGGTGATTTCTTGGCTGGAGAATATTTTCTAAATGTGGGTGGCATGATACTTCGTGTCACTGACAAGGACGAAGTACGGGAACGACATTTCAATGGAGCTATCGTGCTTACAACGACCACTATATCTCAAAAATACTATAGTCCATTTTCTGAAACAGAGATAAATTACAAGCCAGCAACTGGAAAAGAGATACTGTGCTATTTTGAAGCTCAAAGAAGCGGCGGTGGGCAGTTTGCATCTGTGAATTTTAAAATTTGGGCTGGACCCACAAAGGATTCGAAAACAGGTGCAAGAGATGTCCTGGGAACAACATCTACTGCATCCAGTGGTGGCAATTTTGTTAGCCCGCCATTCATCCTAAAGGCAGGAGAATATCTAAACATTGAAAGAATCAGTGGGTCTGCAACTGGTGTTGTTGTTACAAAAATTGTTGGAGTAGAACGAGATGAAATATGATGGAAAGGAACTTTACAAACCTGAACTATTCTTAACAACAGTTCACCAGATTCCTGAAAAACAAAAATTTGTGGATTTTATTTACAAGAAAATATCTGATGGAGAAACTGTCCGTTCAAAAGGTGACGGTACAGACGTGGGATATGTGATGCTTGACAACAAAGAAATGCAAGATGTATTTCAGCCAATTTTTGATAAACTAGCCATATCTCATGCTAGAATAAGTTACGTGCACATTCACTATGCCGATAATGGTGGGCAATTTGCAGTCCATGATCACGACAAGCCACATGCGGTGTATTATCTGCAGGTGCCGATGAACTGTGGCCACATTTACTTTCCAGACTTTGATGACTGCGATATAATGGAGCCAAAGGAAGGAAAGATTATCATAATTCCAGAATTCATAAAACATGGGATATCTGAACACGGAAACGATGCCTTGAGAATCGCAATTACGATGCAGTTGGAAAACCTGATCTAGTCCCTGCATTTATCACAAAGAGGAATCTCTGATATTCCGATCTCGTTTTTACTGATTTCAGTCAGTATCACTTCGACTCCTGAGGAATAGCATTTCTGGCATAATCCTATCATGAGTACCAGAATCTCCTGCATTTATCGCATAAAGGAACGATCGTGACTTCTATTTCATTTAATAACACTTCAGTTGGAAATGTCTCTGTTTCATTGCTGTTGCATTTCTGACATGATCCTTTCATGGAATCATCATTGAATCAAAACACAATTTGAAACTGCTTATTGAAAATTAGTTCGATCCGGGTCAATTCTGCATACTGTGACTAGCTTTGAATTAATTAAAACACAGAATTGGTACTTTAGCTACAATAAAAGCACTCGTCATCGATTCATTATCTAAAATACATTTTTCAAATTTTGACATGTAATTTGTTCATTGATCTTAGAACGAATGCTTTAATTTGGTTCTGACAAATGTTGATTTTAGTGAATTTTACAAACTTTGATTTTGATCAGTTGTTTTCAATGGGTGATGACTCGAATCCACTGATGATGCTTGTGTGGATTCTTCCAATCATTCTTTTTGTATTTTATGGACAACATATTCAATTACTTGTTACTTCTTCACAACTCAAAAAAGGTATTAAAAAACTAGGTGGGTTTAGAGACGAATCTAGAACTGAATTGATTAATTATCTCAAACATAATTTGAATGCAAAAGATGATCCTGTAAAAAAAATTGATAGATTTTTGGATTATTTTACAATAATGCCTGTTGAAATGGATCCTAATGGAATTGTTGAGAAGGTTCGTCATATTGTCAGATCAAGAGAAGATTATACTAGAGCACATGTCAAATCCCTTTCTCCTGAAATGACTGATTTTGAATTAACAAAAGTTCAGACTTTGCTTGAAATTGCTTCATCCCTCCAAATGATTTACAAAATAATCAATCATATGTTTTTGACCGCGAAAAAACAAAATAATTATCCTTTGATTTTACCTTTGCAGATGATCCTTCCTTTCATAATGGAACAAGCCGAAGCAATGAAAGATGCAATTCCTGCATTTAAAACAGGACAACCCGTAGGTGACGGAATTGGTCCAATGGTTGTTGGAAAAATGATGTTAAATATTGAAAAGGAAACAGTTGCATTTCAAACTACTCTTGCAAAAACTGACTTTGAGGATAGGACATTATTTCTTTTAAAAGCTGAGGGGCCTGGTTCTACAGTTGGAAGGCCTGCAGATGCTCTGGAAACAATTGTATCCAATAATAAATTGGACGCAATAATTATGATTGACGCTGCATTGAAATTGGAGGGTGAAGATTCTGCGTCCATTGCACGAGGATTTGGAGTGGCCATTGGCGGTATTGGCACTGAAAAATTTCAAATTGAAGCAATTGCAACAAGTAATGCCATTCCTATATTTTCAATTGTAGTCAAACAGTCAGTGAAGGAGGCTATTACTTTGATGACAAAGGAAATTGCTGATAAAGCCGACGATGTTCGTTTACAAGTTTATGACATGATTCTTGAAAATACCAAACAAGGTCAATCTGTTGCAATTATTGGTGTGGGGAATACTGCAGGCGTGCCACAATGATATTTTCTAAGAAAAAAGTTATCGTTGCATACACAGTTAAACAATGTATAAAATGTGAAATGTTGACAAAACGAGAATTTAGGGATGGTGATGTGTTATTTGCAGAATTATCAAAATGCAGTTCATGCGGTAGTCAAACTAGAATTGAAAAAATCTTTGGCGAATCTTTTGAACAATAGTCTTTAGATTATTTTGTTCTATATTTTACATTGCAAGAAGGACAATACCATGATGTCTCTTCATCTTGTTCTTTAAACATCAGTCCTCCACATTTTGGACAATGTCTTATCTCTCCACTCAAAATCTTTCACTGCTTTTTGTACTTTATTGAACTCTGGTTGTAACTGTAACACCTTCTTCATTTGGAATGAATGTGTGTTCTGCCTGCGCCACCGGTTGCTCGTTTATTTCCATGAGAACTGGATATGCTTGAACTGCTTTTTTCTTAATTAAAATATCTAGTAATTCTCTGGCTTTTTCTTCTTCCCATTCCTTTGTAATCCATCTTAATGCAAAAGGTAACATGTTGAAATTCTCCCAAACAAAGTCAAGTAATCTATCCGCTTCGTCATTTTTTGTTTTCTTTCGTGAATTCAAAGCAAAAATATTTTTTATTTTTCCATTTCTCACAAATCCTCCTCCTTTCTCCGTTGTCACAAATGGTTCACACGCATAAGCTGAATTTTCTGAAAGTGAAAATCCTCCAATTGACCAAATATTTGGAATGGATTTCCCAGCATGTATTGTATATTGATCCAGTGAATGCCCACTAAGATTCGCAATGGGTTTGAATCCCATCTTTTTAATTGTGGTTTCAATGGTTCGTCCAATATCGCTTGCTTTTACTCCTGTCTTTATCATTGACATTGCATTTGCTAGTGCTTCTTCTGCCGCTTGAACTAGTCCGTCAAATTGAGCATCATAACAAACTGTAACTGCGGTATCTGCAATGTATCCGTTTATCTGTGCACCAAGATCAATTTTTACCAAATCTGTATCTTTGATTGTAATTGGATCGTTTGGTTCGGCAGTGTAATGAGCTGCTATTTCATTAATGCTGGCATTTACTGGAAATGCACATTTTGCCCCTCTCTTTTTGATTTCTCCTTCCACTTCTTCACAAATATTGTAAACTGATTTCCCTGTCCAATCTTTCACTCTGACCCTTTCTCTTACTTCTGCAGCAATTTTTCCTGCTTTGATGTACTCTTCGTTTTCCACATTTTTGATCCTTTAATTGCCTTTAAAATGATTATCTGAAGAATTAATTTTGCTTCTGATGTAGGCAGATCTGTTGCCACGATTTTTTAAAATTAAGGGGATGGCATTGCCTGATGCCACCTTAATCTTATTTTGATCATATACGTTCCATTTTTTTACTATTATCTGGGGACAATTGTGAATACTTTGATTTCTTGATTTTGTAATTATCTTAGAATTTATCGAAAATTCCGCTTAAAAATTATTTTTAGGTAAGTTTGTGTGTATCTTGGAATACCCTTGGACTTTATTAAAAAAAGAGTAAGACAATTTCAAGAGAAAAAATTAAATGAAATTCTATCGAAAATACAGTTTCATCAACATATGAAAAATCAATTAAAACAAAAATTAAAGGGTGCCACTAATAATGATAACACCACCAAGATCCGAGAAGAGATCAAATTCAACGATAAAATAATAGAAGTTTGGCAGAGAAATGAAGAAAAACTTAGAAGACAAATGAGCGAGATGGAAGATTAGATGTGATATCTAGTGATCATCACAGCGCACCATTTCGATACTAAGTCACTACAATAGTTAGAGTTTTGATTGGATTATCGTTTGGTGTATGATAATCATCGATGATTATCTATTTGGTTTTCAAAACCATAAATGCACATATCGGATAATTATCATATGAAAATTACAGAAATAGAAATTGATGATAGTCAAACAGGCTATTATTGGATTCAAATCTACACTAGTAATCAAAAACAGGCAATTTCATTAAAAAATCAAATTTTGGCAGATCAAGATATGAGAGAAAGATTAGAAAAAGAAATTGTCCAAAGTCAGAATCTCATTGCACGCTCTACAAACAAAATGGAAATGGCGGTTCAAAACTTTCTTCTTGAAAAATTGCTTTCAATATCTGAAGGAAATAATGAGACTTAAACGGAATTGTTTTAAATTACATTGTCTATGCTGATCTGAATGTTCAAATTCATTCATAGATTAGAATCATGATTATGAAATTAAAATGTAATTCAAATGGCAATCCATTCTTCAAAAATATAACAACATCATGTAAAATTTAATTGGTAAAAAAACAGGATTGTTGTGGATCTGTAAAATCTAACTATCTTAATTAAATGGGCCAAATCTAGATTTTCATGAACTGGAAAAAATCTCTTGTTGCGAGATTGGGAAATCAGTGTAAGGTTTGTAACCAAAACGACATTGAAAGATTGGATGTGGATTTTATCAACGGTCAGGAATATCTTGAGCATCAATATTTTAAAAACAAAGATGAAATGTATGTATGGTTTGTATTGCATTTTAAGGAAGAATCTGAATATTTACAATCAATTTGTATTGATTGCAAATCAAAAAAGAAAGAGGATGAATCAATTCCATTGTCAAAATTATACGAATTTTACTTTACACCCAAAACAATGGATGCTCAAGAAATTATGAGATGGATGAATGAGAAAGCTGAAGAATTATTGGTTCTTCTAAGAAAAAATAAACAGTTTATTCCAATTGAAAGGAGATTGGAAAAACATTATGGAGATTTGAGAGACAAGTTTGCAGAGATTGATAGAAATGCTGCATTAATTGAATGTGAAAAAAAGTGGTTACCAAAGAGATTTGCAGATGTGATCGAACAAGACCTGAATGAAAATCCAGAGATCAAAAGCTTAGTATCAAAACATCAAAGGCCAAAAATACCCGATACTGGTCATTAAGAAAAATTATTTGTTTTGAGTAGAATTAAATCTAATTTTTCTAAATTTGACAAAATTTGGAAATGATTTGGCCAATCGATGACGTTGAATGTGTTGCTCATTCAAAATATCAAAAATGATGCCAATTCAGCTTGAAAGTTTGCTTAATTTGATATCTGTGAAGCTTAAATTGGGCGATTTTATGGATTTACTGGGATCGTGGTCTAGCTTGGTATGATTCTGCGTTTGGGACGCAGAGGTCGCGAATTCAAATTTCGCCGATCCCACCATATCATTATCTTATTATCAAATTGGATTACAATGTAATCGCCGAGCAATGAAGAAGAGTTAGAGTAATGATTTTAAAATGAGGTAAACTAATTGGATCTGAGCTCCGGCATGTTTTTATGAATTCTTCAAATTCTTTGATGTGTGATTTCATTGAAATTTGATAAGCGAGATGTGATTTTGATTGTAGGACTTCTGCTTTTTATGGTTGGGTTGACTCCTTTTACTGGCCTTGCTCTGGCGATGATTATCGTAATAATCATGTATTTTGGAATCAAACTATACGTGAAAAAAAGAACACAATCTATTGAAAATGAGATTGGAGAAGGAATCTGTATGGAATGTGGCTCAAAGGTCCTTGATAAAAAATGCCCGAAATGTGACTACACTCAAGAATAATTTCTACGTATGCCTTAATACTGAAAAAACGAGCTAATTTTTAATGATTTTAAGATATCTGACTTTAACAACAAGCTCAACTTTTCCTCAATCTTATTCTAAAATGAATCCGTTAATCAATGAAACTGGGAAACAAAATGAATCTTAATCTGCCTTTATTATTTTCTATACTCTTTTTTGTAGGAATTTTAGCACCTGTATATGCTCAGACATCTGAAACTGTTGTTATTAATGAAGTTGATATCAATCCTCCTGGTAATGATTTTGCATCTATTTCTGAATGGATTGAGCTTTACAATCCCACTGATTCTGACATTGATATTGGTGGTTGGGAAATTGCATCCACAACTGTTCTTAAAAAAACAATGACAATTCCATCTGGTACTGTTATTGAGTCTGGACAATTTTTAACATATTCTTATCAAAATGTTTGGTTTACTGATGCAAATGAATCTGTGGAACTCAGAGATGAAAATGAAATCATCATTGATAAAACTCCTGTATTTTCTGACCTTCAAAATGATTTTACTTCCTGGCAAAGAATCTATGATGGTTATGACTTTGATAGTCCAAATGATTGGAAGTTTGCAACATCAACAACGGGCTCATCCAATGGACAATTAATTGAAACACGAGATTATGAAAATGTCGATGTGACTGTTTCCTCAGAAAAATCCTCTTATTTATTTGGAGATACAGTATCTATTACTGGTAGTGTTTCTGAAGAAGTCTATATTGTAAAACCATTTTTTCAACCTGAACAAATTGTAATAGATATCACTGGACCTAATTTTGATAAAACAATAACTATGTATCCTAACTATGATCTTCAGTATGGCACTACACTTGGCTTGCATCAAGTACTGGGAATTAATGAAGGAACTTATGATGTGTCTGTTAGTTATGCAGGTGCAACTGCTAACACTAGTTTCTCAGTAGGGTATGAAATTTTTGAACAAGAAATAATGCAAGATGAAGAACTCGATATCACTACTGATAAGCTTCGATATATTCCAGGCCAAACGGTTTCTATCATTGGGTTTGCATCTGAAATAATTCCATTTGAGGGAATGAAATTTACTGTTACTGATTCTGAAGGCGAATTGATTGCAAATGGAAATCTCTTTCCTACCGATGGTGAATTTTTAACCAGTATTTTTATCAGTACTGTTGATCCTGAGTTTGGAACTTATGATATAATTGCTGAGTATTCTGATAAAACAACATCCACTAGTTTTGAAGTAGTAGAAGACATGAAAGAAGATGTATCCATTTCACTTTGGACTGATCAAGTAGCTTATGCTTTGGGTGATCAAGTCGAAATTACTGGAAGGTTAAATCAAGTTTGGGTTAGTACTCTGGATTTGGAAGTAGTACAAACAAAACAATTTGCTATTGGTAGTTCTTCCTATGGAAGCGATGCTGGATTTAAAATTCAGGATGGGGTACAAATCATGGGTGATGGATTTTTCACTTACAGTTTTACAATTCCAGATCATCCAAATAGACTGGGTGATTATAAAATTAATGTTTCAAAAGATATCGGTTCTGCAACCCTTGTTATCCACGCCGTAGATGATCCTGAAACTTTTGTTGTATCTGATGAACCCTTGACAGTTGAGACTGATATGGAAGCCTATGAGTTTGGTGATGCTATGACGATAAGTGGGTTTGTAAAAGATCCATATGTAAATTCAAGTTATGATGCATCCTTGGGGGTTCGCATTACTATTTCTCATGAAGATGGGTCTCCTTTAGAAATTAAAAAATTGACAGGTTCATCTATTGATGATAATCAAGTAGTTGGATATGATTTTTTAGCCGTTCCTGAAACTTCTGGAAGATATTCGATAGAAGTTGACGCCACTAAATCTATTTTCACTGTAGGTAATTATGTTGTAAAATCACAATATTCTGGTCACACTTCGACTGAAACTTTCACAATTATGGATTCTCTTGATTTGAATGATGGGCCTGTTATTTCTCTTGACAAGGAGGTATACGGTTTGGGTGAAACTGTCTATCTTAATGGTATACTTCCGCCAACTGGTGACAATTCCGTTGATATTTCAATCACAAAACCTGATGGAACCATAAATAATTCTGGTGCTTCTGTTGAAAACCAACGTTTCTCATGGTCCTGGGTTACTCCTATATCAGAAAGAACACAAAATGTCAAAATAGATGAAGGAAGAGATATACTAAAATCTAATTTTGGAGTGTATAAAATTAGAGTTGCTATTGCATCAGAAAGTGTAAATCTTTTCTTTAAGGTTTCAGCAGATCCTGAAAATGATTCTTTATTTGCCACTCCGCTCTTTGTCTCTACAGAAAAGTCTCTGTACAAAGCTGGTGAAAAATTAAAAGTTGTTGGAAATGTTATTCAACGTGAACAAGGTGATGAAGGTCTTGTGATTCCAGAGAGGGTCACTATCAAAATAGTTGATGGTACTTTCCCATTCAAACAAATTCATGAATCTAGTGTTTATCCAACTCAAGGTGGATCTTTTTCAAGTTTTTTTGATTTGCCACCTACAATATTCAGTGAAGGTCCCTATACCGTAAAAGTATCATATGCAAATATTTCTGATGTTAAGGAATTCAGTGTTGCCAATGACTTCATCTTTGGTCTTGATGAGGAACTATCTCTTTTAGTGTCTACTGATAAATCTGAATATTATCCCGGCGATGTAGTGGTAGTTAGTGGAAAACCAAACAAGATAATCTATCTTGAAAAATTTGATGTAAGTATTATTCAAAAAACAGATTCTGAGATCACTTGTGGCTCATTCTTTTGTGGAGTGCATGCTGGCCCCCTTACTTCAATTCGACCAAGTTCTTCTGGCTCCTTTACTCATCAATTTGTAATTCCGGATGATTTGTCTTCAATTGGTTTATACGAAATAACAGTTGATGCTGATTTTGAGGCTAAATCTGTTGAATTCGCTGTTATCGAAAAACCTCTAACTCCAAAATTAAATATTGTGATTGATAAAGAAAATAGAATTGCTGAGAAAATGATTTCAATCTTCACTGAAGAAAAAATCATTGCTGATGGAAATTTTGCCCCCCGAGTTCTTACTGGCTCCTTGATTACTCCTTTAAGAGGTGATGAATCAAATGTCAATCTTAAAGTTTCTACAGCTGCAGGCACATGTGTTATTGGCCTTGATGATAATTGTCTAGTTCAAGAATCCACTAGAAAACAAGGTCAAATCTATGATGTTGTTGAAGTTGATGGAATTAGTCTTAATGTACGATACAGTGGTCCTGATGTGCGCCTAGAAAAATTCAGTATTTTACCTGAATCATCAACTGCTTTTTTGCCTGATGCAAATTGGAATGTTGAAGTTATCAAGGATGATCAAGTTTCACGATTTTACTACAAAGTAACCTACAAAATTTTAGAGTAAATTCAAAATACTCTAAATATTATTCTTGGTTGAAGTGAAATTACAAGTTTTAATGTTTTACCAAGATGATCCTAAAAAATGCACAGCTGCAAAAATGGTGAAATTCGGTCTTGCCCACAGTATTAAAAAAATCAGTGCTAAAGGAATGGTGTTGGATCCATTTGCTGAAAAAACTTTGCTTCCCAAAGACAAATCAATAATTAATACTATAGTTGGAATTGATTGCTCTTGGAATCTTGCAGATCAAGCCTTTTCTAAAAATTTTACAGGTATCAAAAGAAAACTTCCTCCTTTACTCGCTGGTAATCCTGTGAATTATTCGAAATTAAATAAATTAACTACTGCTGAAGCATTGGCTGCTTCATTATTCATTTTAGGCTCTAGAGAACAATCTCTGGAATTACTTGACAAATTCAAATGGGGCCATACGTTCTATGACCTTAATCAAAATCTATTGGAGGAATATTCAAAACTTGAGAGTGAAGAACAAATAGAATTAATTCTAAAAGACTATGGTTTGATCTAGTTTTTCTTCTTTAAATATATCATAATTCCTGCAATCACTATTACAGGTATGAACCAAATCCAATACTCTGAGTCGTTTTTAGAAAATTGAATATTTTCAAATGTGTTTACTGGTAATTCTACTTTGTTATCTGTTACAATAAAATTTGATTTAATAAAATCTGGTTTTAACACTGAATTTGAAACTGCAAATATTTTGATACTATTTGCTCCTATCCCCAATTCTTTTGTATTGTTTGAAGTTATGTTGATTGTGGTATTCTTTTCTCTTAATTTGATTTTTTCTGATGCTATTTTATCTCCTTGATTATTTGTTAAAAAATATAATATGGAATCTGAATTTTCAGTTTCAATTTTTATTACTAATTCATCTCCTTGCTGTATAATTTTCTTCATGTCTATTTTTTTAATTGATGGAAATTCTGCTTTTTCAAATCCTGTCCATTTTCCTTTCTTGAATGGATATGAATTATCGTCAAATGCACTTACTTTAATTGTTCTTGATTCTGGTGAATATGCCTCTAAATAGAATGGGCCATTGCTTATCACTGCATGATTGTAGGTTTCAATCCATTTGATTGATGAATTGTATCTTTTTTGATAATATTCTGAATTCTGATTATTTTCTTTTAATGGCTGTGGGGTGTGTTTTGCTTCTTTGAATTCTTGCAGATAATTCTTAATGATATTTGCATCATTTGGAATGATTAATGATAGCCAGTTTACATTTTTACTTGTAGCTCCTGATCTTGAAAACGATACTTTTCCATCTATTACTGCTTTTTCCATTGCAGCTGTAATTTCCCAAGGTACTACATTCCATATCACTGCCCAATCTGCAATCTCGCCTTCATCAAAGTGCCAATAATCCACATAAACTTCAACAGTATTTTCATCAATTGGGTTTACCCCCACAATTGTTTGTATACTTTGAGCAGCTCTTGGAGTATATTCAGTGTCAAATGTCTTATCATTTTCATCAACTTGTGTTCCCCACTCAATTGTAAAATAAAGTGAATGTAAAATATCATCCATGTTCATTTTCTCTCCATTGTGCCAATTACTAAATTCGAAATTAAATGTCACCTTGCTTGTTGCAAGTGCATTTTCATCAACGTTATCCCATTTTTGTAATGTTGGATTCCATATTTTTGCTTCTTGAGGGATGTCTATTTTTTTATTTGATTCGGCAGTCTCAACTTCCCAAGTTGCCCTAACTGGAAATGTTTCTCCAGTAAATGGATGTTTGAATGTTGCCGGATCTGAAATTATTCCCCAAATATGTCTACTATAGCTATCCGTTAATCCCATGACCGGATTCCATGCTCCTTGATAGATCTGTTTTACTCCGATTGTAAATTCTTCATGATTGCTTTTAGCATTGATCGGTGTAAATCTACTTGGAACTCCTGCTCCAAAGTCATTGACTATCCCGCTAATTTTTTTATTTACAACATACTGATCGATTTTACTCGCCAAAAAAATTCTAACTGACTCGTTAATCCCTTCTACCACTGCTTCTTGAATTAACCCTGCTCTCTGTTCTGATGTGTTGAAATCCCCCGTGTATATTTTCTGAGTAAGTATGTCTAGTTTCTCATTATCATAATTCCAGTAAGAAGGATCATTGAATCCTGGCATATTTGAAAACCATGGAGAATACATTTGTCCTAATCCTACTGAATCATACCTCACAAATGCTGAACGACCCCATCCTTCGGTGTATAAACTCCATTTTACATCTGAAGGATTTGAACCATAAACTACCACAAATGCTTTGTTCAAATCTCCAAAATCTTTTTTAACCACAAACCCTACTTTTTCAAGTTCTACTGCTAAAATTTCTCCAATGGACTTTCTGACAGGATCATCACTTCTGATAAAAATTATGACTTCGATTGGTTTTCCATTCATTTGCCATTTGTTTTCATTTTTCTCTGCTCCTTCCTCACTTAATGCTCTTGAAATAACTTCATTTGCTAATGTTGGATTGTATTCAAAATTAAATGTCTCTAGTTGTTCGATTACTGTAAGATACTCTGGATCTGATGGACCATAGTATGAAATGATTGGGGAGCCGTATCCTCCCATCAATTCATTTACTATTAGTTTTCTATCTACTAAGTAATTCAGTGCAAATCTGATGTCTTTATTTGAAAATGGGTTGTATTCATCTGATTCTGCAGGATTTATTAAAATACTGTATGAACCTCCTGTAGAATCAAATACCTGTAATCCTTTCCTGTCTTGATGATTTTCTAATCTGTCTGGCGAAATTGTATAATAATACGTGTCAAGATTTCCATTTTGCACTTCTTCTAATGCAGTATTTTCATCTAGATACTGGATGAATTTAACTGAATCAAAAAATGTATTTTTTTCTGCAAATGATTCATTATGTATTATGGGCACAATTGAAATAACTAGTATGATGATTACTAGCAATTTTTGCATGTCCTCACTTCAGAATCATGTAATAAAATCTATGTCGTATCCACTGATGTGGATTGTTGCTAAAACCTATATTTCTAACATGAATTAAAAATTGCAATTGAAAATTTACCCTAAAATGATAATTGGATTACAGGGAATTATTCCAGGAGGTATATCTGTTCAGGATTTTTCGGCTGTCACGAAAATGAACTCAAATGAATCTAAGATAATTTTAGAGGAATTTGTCAAAAATGATATTGGAACAAAACAAGATAATTCATATTATTTTGAAGATGGGGACAAATTAAAAATCGCCATGGCTTTACTTGTAAAAGGTTTCCCTATAGATGAACTTTCAATTGCACTTAATTGGAGGGATTTTGAAGGATTAACTGCTGAAATATTATCATCAAAAAATTTTGCAGTAATGAAAAATATGATGCTGACAAAACCTAGGATGGAAATTGATGTTGTCGGTATTAGACTTGGTATTGCAATCTTGATTGATTGTAAACATTGGAAGCGTTACAGTACTTCTGCATTATCTACTGCTGTCAAAAAACAAGTTGAAAGGACAAAAAAATATGTTGCAAAAACACCTGGTGCTATTGCTGTGCCTGTAATGGTGACATTATATCAAGATAAGATTAATTTCATTGAAAATGTGCCCATAGTTCCTATTTTCCAGTTTGCATCATTTATTGATGAATTCTATGGTAATATTGATCAGATGAAAACTATAGGAAAAGGCTAGTTATGAAAAGTATCACACAACCAATTACAAACCCTTTAGTAATTTTTAATGAATTATCTAATGCTTTAGAATAATCTTCGTATATACCCTGGCCCATAACTTTTACATTAGTTTCATTTTCTAAAATTTCAAATTTTGCTGTTGTAATGTTTTCCTCTGCATTTTTTGCAATTTTAAAAAACCATTTTGAAAGTTTTTCTGCACTTGTAATTAATCCTAGCTGATAATACCCATTCCTATTTCTGGCTTTAACTGGTGCATAATGTGTATCTGATGTACAAATTTCAAGTAATTGATAATCCCTTTTGGTAAATATGTCGATGATTTTCTCTCTTACCCCATTTTCCATATTGTTGGCATCTGCCCATCCTAAAAAATATTTTTTCTCATTAATTTTGAGACATACAATCCCCAATCCTCCCATTCCTAAATCTTCTGTCCATACATCCATTTCGTCAGTGTTGGCATAACCGAATTCTATTGGGAATCTGTCCTTTGTAATTAGAGTATCTAGACATGATTTTGCAGCGTTTAGCATGTCTTCACCATCTTCTTTTGAAATTTCCTCACCCATTGCATTGTGACAATCCACTATCATTGTTTTGGAATAATTTCGATTATCTGCATACTGCACAATTTCTGTTTTCATGTAGCTTGGTATGTCTTCCATGCCATGTGGGGATAACGATAAAAGCAATAACGGGTTATTTCCAAAAAGCAAGCCTGTAACTCTGGCTTTGTTTATTTGAACTGTTACTGGTTCGGTACATTGCATTCCATCTTCTTTGATTTTGCTATTTTCTAAATTTTTTAAATACTTTTCAACTTCATTTCTTGATGGAAGATTTAATGCATGATCTGAAATACTATGCATTACCATCGCAGATGATGATAAATTTTTGTAAATTAAGTAGGGGATATTACTTCCGCCCACTGGGTGATATGGCCCTGGATGTATCTCTGGCAATACCATTCTGAATTCGTTTTCTCCATTTTGTGTTGAAAATTTAATCTGCGATGTCGATACATTGGTTTCATTTGAACGCTGTTCCATTAATCTCTCAGCATCTTCAAAATCGTTTCCTTGGGATGCAAGATATGCTTGAATAGTTTTATGTGTGCTTTCCATCCCTGGTCTTCCTGCCCTGTCTGTGACAAATGACCATACGCTTGCAATTATCAAAAAAGATATTCCATAACCTAATCCAATTGGTTCACTAAGTATTGAAATCCAAAGATCTTGTGGAATTAATGCTAGATACATTGCTATTGGTTGAATAATGCAAATTGCCCAAGCTTTTTTGAGACTTGCACCTAGAGTTGTAGTGTAAATACCTATTCTGAAACTAGCAAAAAGTAGCAATCCAAAAGTTATGAAAAATGGTTCTATGTCCTTTGATAAAACAACACTTGAAAGAATTCCCATCAATAGTGTAACTGTCCACAACATGTTTCCGAAAAGAGACGAATGTAGTGATTTTGAATATTCTTTTTTCTTTGCAAATCGTGTGTCTAATAATTGCGTTAAAGCTAGAACTCCTAAAACTATTGGTAGCCTGTACCAATTCTGCTCAAATCCCAAATTGCCCAAATAACCGAAATATATTGCAAGAACAGTTACCGCAGATACTATCATTGATACAACTAATGAAAAGTATTTTGATGATGGATTTACTAAAGTAAGGGAAAATCTATTGTGTATCTTTGAAACATCGTCTGAATCTTTTTCCATTATTTTTTCACGGAGCTAAAAATGCATCGATTACCCATGAAACTACAATTAAGCTAATAGGAATTGATACTACAATTTTTGGATCTATTTTGAATCCTTTTGTCTCATCCTCAAAGAATCTCATGAGACCTCCACTTGATGCTGGAAGTGGTGCTGATTTTTTATCTGCCATTACAGTACGTCGTCTCAAATTTTAACATAAAAACTTTATTGTTTATCTTTAATTTTTTCTATTGTTTCTAATAACGAATTGATCGTTTTTAGTATATTTTGCTGTTTTTGATGATCGTTTTCATTCTCTAACTCTTTTGAGAGTGTTTCCATCTTTTTTTGCAATGCTTTCTTTAACGGTGGGGTTGTACTGTCTAATGATTTTTCAACTCGAATGTCTTTTTTTTCAGGTTCACGACCACAACTAATGCATAATGCATGTCCTTCTTTCATCACCCTGACGCCTGTACAATATGGGCAAGGCTCACTAAGTAGTGTGGCTCCATTTAGTAGCATTTTCGCAGCCTTTTTTGTAAGTTCTTTTTCCATTATTTTTATTTAATTTTCTATCTAAAAAATCCGTTTATTTTTGATTTATTGTTGATATGCAAACAAGGCTTAATAGTATGAGTAATTGAATTTACTTCGAACGTATGGCAGTAATTTGTAATACTTGTGGTCTTCCAGAAGATTTGTGTGCTTGTGGTGAACTTGCCAAAGATAGCACTAAAATTATTATTCGATTAGAAACTAGGAGATTTAAGAAAAAAGGAACCATGATAGAGGGGTTGGATCCTAAACTAAATAATTTAGAAACTGTTGCAAAAGAACTCAAAAATAAATATGCTTGCGGAGGAACTGCAAAAGAGGGTTACATCTTCTTGCAAGGTGATCATAGAGACACTATCAAAGATACTTTGATAAATTTAGGATTTGCAGCAGATACAATAGAACTACATTAGAACAAATTGCAAAATTCAAATAAATTACTCCAATTTGTTGGAATTCCTTTTGCTGCATTACTTTCTGTAATTTTTGGTTTACTTCTTGTTTCTTTTCCTATAGGTATCTATGTTGTTTTTGAAACTGACATTGGTGGTGATATTAATTATGAATTCCCTCTTACTCATTTAGAACTTTTTGATGAAACTGATTTCTATCAGGCTCCAATTGATGTTAGTGTTGGTGATGCTTTTGTTATTTTATGGGTATTTTATCTTATAATTTTTGTTATTGCAATGTTGGGTCCGAAAGATGGATTTTCAAAAGCACTTTCTCCAATTATTTCCATTGGAAAATATAATCCTAGATTAAACTATATGATTGGAGTCACAAAGTGGCTCTCAATTTTAATTTTGATTTCGGCATTGATTAATTTTGTACAGGAAGGCTTTGGTATTGACATAGTTCCTCCTCTTGCTGATAATGATCTAATTCAATTTTTTTATGTTAGTCTTGCCCCTTTAATCGAAGAACTTGGGTTTCGTCTACTTTTGATTGGAATTCCTTTGTTTGCTCTTTATTCTAACAAATCTTCGGTAAAATATTTCATAAGGTGTTTGTGGAATCCTGATATTTTAGATATTCATAATATGAAAAAAGCCATTTTTTTGATTATTTTCGTGGGTGTTCTTTTTGGTTTTGCACACATCGCATTTGGAGATTCATGGAGTGAAGGAAAATTTGCTCAAGCTGCTGCAAGTGGAATAATTCTAGGTTGGGTCTATCTTAGATTTGGTTTTGTGACTTCACTCTTAATTCACTGGGCTACTAATTACTTTATATTTTCATATGCTACTTTTATTTCTCAGATCAATTTTATTTCAATTGAAGATGCATTTTCACATTCATTGATGTCTTCTATAGAACTTTTATTTTTAATTGCAGGAATTTTTTCAATTAGTGTTTTATTTATTGATAGATTCTTTTCAAAAAAAGAGACTACCTTAGAGATTTAAGGCTACTTTCAAGCCTTTGTATCTATTTCTAATTGTAACTTCTGTTACTCCTGCAGCTTCTGCTACATCTCTCTGAGTTTTATTTTCACCGTTTGTCACACATGCTACATAAAGTGCTGCTGCTGCTAACCCCATAGGATCTTTTCCTGCTGATATTTTTTGCTCTTCTGCAGTTTGTAGAATCTTTGTTGCTTTTCTTTTTGTTTTTTCTGATAATCCCGCTTTACTTGCAATTCTTGAAATACATTTTACTGGATTGACAACTGGCATTTTTAGATTTAATTCCCTTAACAATAAACGATAACATCTTGCAATGTCTTTTCGTTTAATGTTGCTTGCTTGCCCAATGTCTTTTAGTGTTCTGGGAGTTTCAGTATCTCTACATGCTGCATATAGTGCAGATGCAATTAAAGCTGAAATGGAACGACCTCTGACCAGACCTTTTTCAAGTGCTTTTCTGTAAATGTAAGCTGCTTTTTCAATGACTGAATCACCCACTGCAAGTTTGTCTTTTAGTCTGTCTAACTCACTAAATGCCTGTCGAAAGTTTCTATCGGTTGGTTCATGAACCTGGCTTCTGCTGTCCCATGTTCTGAGTCTCTCAATGGTACTCTTCATGGCCGCAGTCAATGGTTTTCCAGTTGCATCTCTATTTTGTGGGTTGATTATTGTGGATAGGCCCATATCGTGCATGGCTAGTGATGTTGGGACTCCTGCTCTGCTTTTATTTTCCCCTTCATTTGAAAATGACCTCCACTCGGGTCCTGATTCTTCTGCTTTATCGGTGATTACAAATCCACATTTACCACAAAAATTTTCACCTGTGTTGGGGTCTGTGACTACAGAACCCTTTCCACATCTTGGACATTTGTCTTTTAGATTATCTGTTTTAACCATTTTCAAAGCCTTTTATGATAATATTTAAAAATTTCTAAATCCTTGTATATAAGCATGTTGATAATTCACATTTCAAATGACCGTTTTTATCTTTAAAAATATCTGTTTTAATCTGATTTTATAATTTTTTTAATTTTTTCTGTGATTTCTGGCTTTTCATTTTGTTCTAAGGCAAACTTTAGATCTTCGATATTATCAATATCCCACATTATTCTTTTTACAAAAACCATGGCAACGTTTAACGTGTGATCTTTGGCTGTATTCATGTGAATTTTGTAACTGTCCTCATCATAATGTGTCTCCATCAAATCTATTGGCATTCTTACAAGTGCGTTTGTCCCATCAAATCTCCTAGACGGTACAATAATTGCAAAATTTGGATGAGTTTTGTAGTTTAATATAAAATCAATATCTTGAGTTTTGATGAATGGAATATCTTGAGGAAATACAATTGATGCGTGGAAATTATTCTCTAAAAGATACTTGTCCGCTAATGCAACTGCACTATTAACACTTTTTTCTTTTTCATCTACAATTATGATTGCATTGAATTTTTGACCAATCTCTATTGCTTTTTTTTCCTTTGTGACCATGATTATTTTTTCAATTTGAGGCGATATTGATATTGTGTGTAAAATCTCTTCAAGCATTACTTTGCACAAATCTTCGACTTGTTGTGGAGATAAATCTAAACGAGTTTTTGCTTTAGAGAAAGTCTTTACAGGAATAATTGCAGCTATTTTCAAATTATACGTGTACTTGTTTTAAAAGGAAATTTGCTAATGCATCCTCAGCTATTTTATTTTTCATAGTGATTTTGGTTTCAAAAACTTTCATATCTAAACTCTGGATCTTCTTTACTAGTGCTTTATCTTTTGTGTCTACAATTATGTTTGAACATACATCGGAATACATTTTTGCTAACCCGTACGCATTTGATTCTATTCCTGCAGCTTGCATATATTTTGCAGCAGGTCCACTAATTGCGTTATCTCCAATTAATGGACTTATTGCAACTACTTTCTTTTTTATTTTTGATAATTCTTTTCTAATCCCTTTGATTTGAAGCATTGGTCCAATTGATGTTAGTGGGTTTCCTGGTGCTAAGATTACCATCTCTGCATCATGAATTGCATTTATTGCTTCGGGATTTGGACGAGCTTTATCTGCCCCAATGTATTGAATTCCTTCAACAGGATCTTTTCCTCTGTGTTTGACCCAATATTCTTGCAGGTGTAACTCTCCTTTATCGGTAGTAATTCTTGTTTCAATGCTGTTATCTGTAACTGGGATGATGTTTGCAGTTACCGCAAATTTTTCACACATCCATTTTGTAATGTCGCTTAGATTCTTTCCGTTTTTTAGCATGTTTGTTCTGATCAAGTGCGTTGCGGCATCTCTGTCTCCGACTCTAAACCATGTCTCTTCTCCAAAAACTTCCATTTGACGCAAAAAGTTGAACGTATCTTTTTTCATACCCCATCCTCTTTCTTGATCAAGCAAATCTGCTAATCCATAAACAATGGTATCAATATCTGGACATACATAAAGTCCGTAAAGCCAATAATTGTCTCCTACATTACTAATCACATTGACTTTGGATTCTTGAGCAACTAACCCTCTGACTAGTTTAACCGAACCCGTTCCTCCTGCTAAGACTGTAATCATGTTATATCATATCCCTTAAAACTGAAATTACTCTTTTTGATACTCCATATTACTTTTTCAAAAAATACCGATCTAGATAATTAGGATAAGTTTATTAGCACTATTTTGCAAATTTTAATCGTGTCTAAGGCTGTAATTATGACAGTTTTGCTTGCAACTCTTATTGTTGTTGGTACGAGTACCCCTGCATGGGCTGCACAATTAGATGCTAGGATTAATCCTAATTCTGAATCATCTCCATTTTCAATGCATTATCTAAAGACTGTTTTTATTGAATATCCAGATGGTGGCAATCTCTTTGATGAATTACGTGGAAATGAATGGACCGTTTCTGGAACTGCAGATTCTTCAAATCCTGGGGTCCAAAAACTTATGGATAAACTAAATGAAAAAATATCTTCTGAAGCAATCAAAGCAAAAATCACCGATTTGAATGTTTATTATGAATTCTATCTTAAAGCAAGAAATATCAATACTTCTGTCGATTATAAAGTGACCTTAGAGGGAACTTTGAGTGATTATGTAATTACAGACGATGGGCAAAGAACACTGGTTGATTTGGGTTGGAGAGGAATGAGTACCACAGACGAAATCGTAATAGACGGTGTGGAAATTAATATTCCAATAAACATTCTAAGAGACCAAGAACCTGAAGTTTATGCTTTCTTTGCAGGAACTGCTGCTGAAGATGTTCTTAACAGGCCTCTCCTTAACGCAGATTTTATTATGGAACAGCCTTTAACTAACTGGCACTTTTTGTTTGACCCAACTGGAATCAATGCAGATGCTAGTACCTTTGGACTAGATGAGTCCATCTCTGGATTTGTTGTGTCTAGTTGGACTATGGGCGAAAGTAGTATTAGAGAAGGAAGACAGGTTGAACGAGTCTTTGAGGCTGAAGTAGTTGCAGACAAGACGTATGTTGTTAGAAG
>Ga0224513_10000212_pt1 | contig 21434 bp, 25 predicted proteins | sample SF_May12_sed_USG_5_FD_169109 | JGI IMG/M metagenome (GOLD analysis project Ga0224513, IMG submission 169109) | Sediment microbial communities from San Francisco Bay, California, United States - SF_May12_sed_USGS_21 | ecosystem: Environmental > Aquatic > Marine > Sediment | place: USA... | reverse complement strand
GATCAGTGAACAATCGGCCGACCAAATCATTGTGATACAGGTAATACTGGACATCGATGCTGCGCTCGGCGTGACTGGACAATACCGCACGAGCCACAAAGGCGTCCAAGCCGTTGCCCAATAAATGGAATCCGGACTTTCCCGGGTGTGACGCTCTTTCCTTTGCTTGTGTTTTGCCGAAAGCCGTATTTTCCGTATCGGTCAGAGCATACGATTCGGGGCGATCAAAATCTTTTGGTAAAGTGGCACAACCGGCAATCAAAAGAATAAATACCGCTGTCAATAATTGAACGATAATGGTTTCTCGATACATATTAAACCTATTATTTTTGGAAAACTCAGACGACGATAATATATATCCCAAAATAAACAAAAAGGTAAACCCATTGAAATGAGTTTATCCTTATTTAAAAACGATGTCGAACGATTTTTTTTTAGACTTGATAATGGTGTTTTATAGTAATCGCTGCAAATATCGTTTGGTGATATGGTATTAAGGTATCTCAGAAAATTCAGGTGCTTGATATTTGGACGTTATTGCAGGTATCACAGATCCGCGATAAGTTGGAGGTATCAAAGATTTCACACCAGATGCCCCAACCCCAATATATAGTGTAGCTATTTAAATAAGAAAAGCGTGGACTTTTTTTGTCAATCCACGCTTTCCATTCGATAAGCTTGAGTCAATATAGATAGCTGAGGTTCCCATTATAGATAATCAGATAATAATTCTTCTCAGCTATTTTTTAACTGCGTTATTCTAAGCCCATAACAACACTTTCAACCCGCCTGTTTTGCTGGCGTCCCTCTTCTGTGGTGTTGTCGGCAACCGGATCTTTTTTACCATACCACTGGGTAATGATTCTGCCGATACTCACCCCGGAGTATTGGGTCAGGTAATTCTGAACACTTTCGGCCCTGCGCCTGGCAAGCCACAGGTTGTATTCGTCCGATCCTTTAATGTCGGTATATCCTGACAGAACAACATATGTTTTAGGATGCTCTCGTAAAAAATCCCCCAGTTTATTCAGTTCCTCGTGAGACGCAGGCGGTACGACTGAACTGTCGAAATCAAACTGTATGTTGTCAACTTTGAAACCGGCGAGATAATCGATGGTTTTAACGGTTTCGATGGTGTTAACATCAATTTCATAAAGGGCGCCGGTCATGTATTCCGGTCTTCCCAGCAAGTAATCGAAAGGAACCACCCGGGAACATGGGTTGATGGATGCCACAGTTTTCAATATTTCTTTTTCCTGTGCGCCTTTGGCGGTGCTTATGACATAAAAGCAGACATCGTGTTTGTCGGCAAGTTCTTTGGCTATTTGACTCGGCTTTTTCATTCCTGGGGTGGGTGTATAATAGCCGTCAGTAAACAGAAAAACCACCGTTCTTCCTGAAAGCCCTTTTAAAACGTCACGAAGTTTACTCAGACTTTCCACAAAAAGTGTTGCGCCGCTCCCCTTTTCCGGGAGTTGATCCAGAGCAGCAGCCACTTTCTCCCGATCATATTTTTGAACCATGTAGATGGGTTTGAAGTTCGAAACCAAATATAAGCCGGCATTGTATCCCAAATCCGGCAGGGTTTTGTTTTTTTCTTTGAGAATTTCCTTGGCTGCTTCTAACTTTGACATGCCGGTTTTCAGGTATGGATCATTCATGGAGCTGGATGAATCAAACAATACAATAAAATTGTCTGCTGTTTTTACAAGATTGGTTTGTTCTGCAGTGGTTGTAACCGTTTCTTGTTCCATGACCTTTTCAGCGGCCATGACATATGGCGCAGTAAAGCCGAAAAATACGAGACTTAAAACACTTAAAATTACAAATAAATTTTTCATTGACGCACCTCTGTTTGTTTTTTTTGATAAAGTTGGTCTATTTTTTCAGTTTGGTATACTTGGATCCCTTTAAGTTTATTCTATGTTTGCGCCGACAACAGCGGCCATCTGCATCATGTTAATCGTCTGGTTTTCTTTCAGATTTGTAAGGTCCGTGACCTTGCCTGATTTGCTTTTGGATTTTGTGTTTTTGAAGATCGGGAGCAAACTCGCATCAGCCACAATGAACTTGCCTGCGTTCTCAGGCTTTCCATTTTCAGTCTTTGTCTGAAGTTTATTCGCTTTAATATAGTCCCATAGTTTTTTGGTGATCTCTGTCCTGGGAAGTTCTGTTGCTCCCAGAAACTCTGCCAGCTCATTTTTCAGCTTTACCGGTTTCATCAATCCTTTTGCTTCTGCCATTTTTAACTCCTTTATTTTTTTGCGGTCACATTTATAATGTTGTTGTAAGTCCCGAAGCAATTGAGGGATAGTTGCTCATTTTGGGGATCTTCTTTCCATTGCCCGTCAACTATAAACTTGTATTCGTATTCTCCGGGAGGAATTATCACGTTCCTGACCCACGCCCCGTTTTCATCGCTTTTCATAGGGTGGCTTTTCGGATTCCATTTGTTAAAATCCCCTATCAAAAAGACTTCATTGGCATCGGCGTTTTCAAGTGAAAATGTCACCTTCCGCCGTTTAATTTCCTGTCTTGTTTTGATTCTTACCATCTAATACCTCCTTAAATAACACTGATTGATTCAAAAACATAAAATATCCTGTGCTGCTTATCTATCAAATCAGCAAATCACTTTATGCTCTTTCACAAATTGGAAATAATCTTTAATTAATGAAACACTTTATTTTTTTCAGAAATTTTCAACGTCACAAACTGGAGGGTGCCACTTTGGCAAATGGATTGTTCCTTCAGAGAGAAACCGTCCCACAGATTAAGCAGGACTTAATTAATTAAATATATAATAACCTTCATTTGGGAAGAAAGCAAGCTAAATATTTGTTTTTTTTAATTATATTGTTAAATATGCGTTTAAACGTGCAAATACGAAACGTTAAGCGAACAATGCCAGAGACGGATCTGTATGCAAGATGGTCGAGGACGGCCGCGACGTGAACCGAGGGGCGTTCTCAACGGCATCCTATGGATACTGCGTACAGGCGCTCCGTGGAAGGATCTTCCACCACGGTATCCCCCTTGTTGCTGTAAGTGTCATAAGGCAGCGGTTGTGGTTAAGTAGCGCAGGGGAGTTTCTACCCCCATGCTCTCCAAGAGTCAGCCTGTCTTGCTTCCTGATAATCTCACCCATGTGGCAAAAAAAACTTTTTCAAATCTGATAAGTAAGGTATGCTGTACGCAGCCGATCTTCAGAATACTGAACTCCAATGTATATGGCTGTCATCCTTCATGTTGGCTGTTCTTTCAACCCTGATTCGTCGCTCAGCTGCAAGACACTAAAAATTTAGTATAGGAACTCCCTCATCACAGCGATACCCTAAAGGCGCTTATGACATCTTTTAATACTCTCAGCGAAGAGGAGATTCAGAGGATCAACCAGCTCCAGCGAATTTCATTTGATAAACTCTACCAACTCTTTGAGCCGCCTTTGCCTGAGGGCGTACCTGAACGTTTGGAGAAAATCGTGGCAAATGGCAACATCGCCAAAGGTGATACAGTTCTTGATGTGGGATCCGGCACGGGAATTTTGATTCCCATAATCAAGAAATACAAGCCCGGTAGCATTTATGCCTGCGATCTTTCAAGGCGTATGCTGGAACAACTGAAAAAAAACTACCCCTACGCGAAAACCATTATGGCGGATGTCCGGGATCTCAAGTTGCCGAAAGGCAGTATAGATGCTACATTCATAAATGCCTGTTATCCCAACATCGTTGATAAGGCAGTTGCTTTCTCTAATATCAGCAGGATGATGAAAGCTAATGGACGCATTGTTATCAGCCATCCACTGGGGAAAGCATTTATTCTTTCATTAAAAAAGGGTGCGCCTTTCCCTCTTGATGAATTCCCGGAAGAGCCGGAAGCAGGTGCTTTGCTCAAGCCCTTTGGGTTTGAAATAGAAACGTTCATTGACGAGCCTATGCTTTACATCCTGGTTGCCATAAAATGCAGGTTCAAGTCGGCAGTTGACAAGATTGAATAACTGAGTGCGGCTGAAAGTCAAAGACCTTTAGACGGCAAGATGCGTCAGGCATCCAAAATATCGAAAATGTAAACTGAAAGGAGACGATTAAGATGAACGAGAAAAGAGACGCCTTCGTGCAAAAGCTGAAAGCTCAATTGGACGAATGGAACGCCGATATCAACGAGCTGGAAACTAAGGCTGATCAGGCAGAGGTCAGGGCGAAAATCGAGTATCATAAAAGGATTGCTGATTTACGTGCAAGACTTAAAGAAGTTGAGGATAAGATCGTTGAACTGCAACAGGCTGGCGAAGGGGCCTTGGAAAATCTTAAGCAGGGGCTTGAAAATTCATGGGAAATTCTCAAGGCAAGTTTCACAAAAGCCAAATCCGAGTTCGAGCGGGGATACAAAGAAGGCAGGGAAGATTCCAAGTAAAACGTTGGTTCCAATACAACTTATGAAAATTTAATCGACACTTGAGATTTGATAGTGCTTAATCTGTGATATCCCTCGTTCAGATCAAAATTTCGCCCATCTCAAAAACCTTTGATTTGTCTGATTTATGGCTTTATGGCTGCTTTTTTATTTAATATCAAATTGTTATATCATTACTTCGATTTGCATTAGATTAGGATTTGAGTATTGACGCGAAGATTCCCCTTACCCGACTCGGTAACGCCGCCAAAACACGTTTTTTACTATGCCGCCAAAATTAAATTCAACCACGTAATACACTGAACTTAAAGACAAACATAGAATGCCGAGTGTAAAAAATCGTGTTGATGGCTTTGTTAAACGGCTTGTTTTACTCCTTATCAAAACTATCTACTATAATAGCTCCCATAGATGCTGGCATGGTAATCACGATTATACGCTTAAACGAAACTATAGGATTTTCTATTAATGGAAGCTTGTTTAGGCACAACAAAACCAAACCAACCACCAGAGCTGCCATTAAATAAGCGATTATTATACGAAATATGAATTCAATTAAACGCGACTGAATATTTTTTTGGAATACGCTCTGATATGTAAAAAAACCAAGAAATATTACTGATAAAGTAAACAGCATAAGTAAATTATAAAGAGGTAACGTTTCACCTAAGCGCCACGCCTCTTCCGAAAAAGATATTGGAACAGCTAGTGCAAAAGCACCAACAAACACCTGACTGGCATCCTCCATATTGAAGCTAGATGTCATATTGCCCTCTTTATATTTCCGATTGCCGTTTAACATTATATATTATGAAGAATCGTCTTTTTGATCGCTCTGATCTTTAATGAGACACTTTTAATCCAGCGAAAGGAATTTTTCGATAACTGAGTATTTAATTTATTAAAGATATCTTGCCATACACAAAATCTATTCACATTTTTCACAATCTCGATATAATAAAATTATAAAGATAAAGTATACCCTTGCCCGCCACCCACAAAAATCCTAGCACCAGTAAGACAACTAAAATTTGAACGGTTCGGTTCGACTTTCTTTTCACATCTTTTTGAACCGTGTTTTGTTTAACTTTAATCTCTTTTCTCATAATCTATTGTGATGCCTCCTTTTTCTCTTCCTTGACCTATTTGACTTATTCCGAGAATCCATCATCTATTTGTCTAAAACTTTCGTTTGAAGCGCTTCTTTGAATTTAAGTGTGCGGGTGCCGGGGAGAGCTCTTCTTTGGCGGGGGTGGTCAGTTTCTGCGGTTCGCCGTCTTTGCCGACTGGTTCCTGTGCCATGGCCGCCGAGATCAGCACGCTGCACACAGAACCGATCAACACCGCCCGCAGAACCAGTTTATAGCAGCGATATGCTGATCGCTGCACGGGAACCCTCTTCCTTAAAACCTGTAGATCTCGGCTTTCACGTCGGTGCTTGCCGGCCGACTTCTCGATGTGTCCTCCTAACTCGAACCTCATCGCGGACAACAGTTTGCCGGAAAATTCCGCCTGGAAGCGCGAGGTGTTTTGGCCGATACTCGGAGCGGCGAAGGTTTTCATCGTGCGGACGACGGATTGATATTCGTCGGTATTGCCGATCTTTCGGTGCAGGCTTGAGGTGGTGTCGCTCATGTCTCCTCCTTGAGTGCGGCCGTGGCCACAACGAATAGCAATATTAAGATGGTTTCCGTTTCCATTCCGGTACGCTATTTCAGCTCATCATTCCTGTTGGCAATGCCAACCCATTGGTTCTCAATGGCAGTTTCGACTACTTATTTTTTTTAGAGGACAAATCCGCCGCTTTCTCCTGCGCTGGCTTCGGCTTCCAACGCTCCTGCAACGCAGGCATATTTTTGCTGTGTGTTAGAATCACAATCTCATCGTCTTTGCGGAATGTTGTTTCTTCATCCGCATGTGAAAACTTGCCATCACGGTAATAGCAGATGACATTGGCACCGGCAGGCAATTTAAGATCCTTTGCCGCGACCGTATCTTCCTCTTTTGCAATTAGGGTGAAAAACCTGGCCTCATCCTTGATGACCGTGGAAAGTTCGACGTTTTCGCCGCCGCCCACCATGTCCTCCAGATAACGGCTAATTGTGCGGGAGGGGATAATCGTGTCCTTCAGACCCAACTCACGGCAGACAACTTCGAACTGCGTATCGCCGATGCTCGTCACCACGCGATTGAAACCGAGGGAACGGCCGACGAGACTGGCGATAAGGTTATTCTGGTCGCTGTCGGTTAAACAAAATAAAAAGTCGGTCTGCTTAGGGTTGACTTCGCTTAGGATGTTCGGCTGGCTGCCATCACCCTGCAGGAAGCTGCAATCCATCTCTTCGGACAATTCATCGATCTTGGCCTTGTCGGTCTCGATGATGACGACTTCGTGACCCTTTTTGATGAGCGCTTTGGCTGTTTCGACGCTCACTTTTCCGGCTCCAACAAAAACAGTTCTCATGTTCCCTCCATTCTCCTGCCAAACCAGGTCCCTGGATACAACACCACCAACCAGGCAATGATTTCAAGTCTTCCCATCAGCATGTCAACGCACAAAATCCCCTTGAGCAGTGCGGGCAATGTTGTACTTGACAGCCCCACGGAAAGCCCCGCCGTTCCGGTCGCCGAGACCACTTCAAACAAGGAGTCGAGCGGGCTGTATCCCATTGCCACAAACGGCAGCCAGGACAGAGCGACAACGGCGACGAACAGCACGATAAGCATTAGGGCCGCACGGATCTCTTCATCCCGCAGTCGCCGGCCTGCCAGCCGAGGTTCAATGACGGCGTGTTTCGGCAAGCAGGTCCGCAGGAGGATCAATCGAAACACACTTGTTGCAATCAACAAACGCAACAGCTTGAATCCGCCCGCGGTCGATCCTGCACCGCCGCCCACAAGCATCGAGAAGATCAAGACCAGCTTCGAACCCGCATCGAGTTGCGTACACGGCATCGAGGAAAAACCCGCGGTTGTCTGTGCGGAAAAGGCGAGTAAGGGCGCGTGATGGAGTACTTGGGGCCAAGCCATGCCGGCGCTCAGCCGCATGACGGCGCCCACCGCCAGCGAAACGACCAGGGAAGCGATTACGACGGCCTGGATTTGCAGGAAGTCCACGGCAATGCGCCGCTTCTCCTTAAACATTCTGTGATAGAATACCAGCGGGATCGCACCGGCGAGGCAGAACAGGGTAATCCACACCTGTGCAGGCCAACCTAACGTCTCTAAGCTGCCGTCATTCGGGGCAAAGCCCCCGGTCGAGATTGCCGCAAATGTATACAGCACCGCGTCGAAAAACCCAACCCCCAACAACAAAGAGCCGATGATGCCCAAGGCGGTCAAAACGCCATAGACTTTCAGACCTCGCCGCGCGTGTGCCCGCGTGCCACCGACCAAATCGTCGGCTTCAGCCTCTGTGACAGCCAGCCCTTTCGCCACCAAACCCGGTTGCATTACGAGCGCCAGTGAGAGGACAACGATGCCCAGTCCTCCGTACCACTGCATCCAGGCGCGCGCAAAAAGAAACGTCGGCGGTACACCAACGAGTGTCGCCTTCGTGCTCAGACCCGTGGTCGTCACCCCCGAGACTGCTTCGAAGAAGGCATCCGGAAAAGCCAACCCCGAGCCCATCATCGGGTAGGACATTACGAGCGGCGTGAAAAGAAACATCAGCGCGACCAGCACCATGGCTTCATTGGCCTGCACCCTGGAAGGAGCCTTTAACCGGGCCAAGCCGGCCCCAAAGGCTGCGAGCCCGCCGATCACAATGCCATACCGCAGGCTGATGAGCGTGTCGCCAAAGATCAACGACATGACCAACGGCACCAGCGACAGCGATGCGAGCACGAGGCACAGTTGACCGAAATACTTGAAGACCACACGAAATCGGACAGCATACCTCAGTTCGGTTGCCTGTTTAGCCACAAACGAATCCTTTCTCCTTTGCGCCCGGGGGCGCAAGCGATATTCCACCGACTCCTTTCGATTTGATCACAGTATGGTCAAGAGGTTCTCTCTTTTCACATCGCTGCAGTCTTCTCGCGCCCTGCTTCCTAACTCAGATAGACACACACTTTCAGACTCTGCGTTAGCCTTCCGGCTGCGCTACGGAACCTGAGTAAAATACCGTGCACTTTTTACCCTGAATAAATTTCCACATATCCTCCAGCGGATTCGATACGGATCCGGTAATTGACGTAAAGATACTTTCCTTCTCGATCTGCGGCTTATGGAAGGACCCGTGCACTTTCTCGCTGTAAACAGCGCAGCCTCGTTTATCGAGGGCCGCTATGGTTACATCAACAAACCGCTCGTTGATGAGGTTCAATCCCCCTTTCATAGCAATCCTCTGCTTTTTTGAGGCAAGGGCTACATCGAGCGCCTCGGCAATGCCCTTTTTTACCTTCCAGTCCGAGACGAGTTTCCTGATGATTCCTTTTCCGCCCTGGGACTCTTCGTACAGGCGTGCAAAATTGTAGCTCTTGGTAAGAGCTGGCCCGAAGGGGCCTGCGAGGAAGAACGCCCCCACATCCACGAGGTTAAAGTTCTGGCTTCGTTCGTACTTCATGATAAGAGCATCGATATCGATGTTGTAGAGCATCAGGTTATCCCCGTTCAAAGAAAGATTGCCGTTAAGCGATCGCTTCACCTCATCTTCGCTCTTCCCCATTGCCGTCAGGTCCGCGGAAAAATTGACCGGCCCTTCTATGGTTTTCCTGGGGAATTTCTTGAGCGAGTATTGCTGAAGAAGTTCTTCGATCCTGACCCGATTAAGAGTATAGATTACCCTGTAATAAGGCGATGACCCCGTCAGGTCTACCTGAATGCTTCCGTCTCCGGTTCCACCGAAGATGTTCATACTGACCGGGTTGATATCGAGTATTCCCTTTTCACCTGCTGCTCTCATCACGAGGTTCATCAGGGTGACGTTATAGATCTTGAGTATCTTGCATCTGATATCCCCGGTGAATGAGATGTTCTTGAATAGTTCCGAGCTGTCCGTTCCGCCGGAAAAAAGGTTTCTTATGCTCAAATCCAAGTCACCGACTTCGATTTTCTCGCCGGATATTTCATCAGTATAAACAAGGCTCCCCTGAGAGATGGATATCTTTTTCACAGCAAGGAGTTTTTCCCATAACGTGCGCCCCGGTTTTTCAAGATTGAACATCTCGTTTTTGGACCGAAGTATGGAGAAAACCGGCTTGACAAGCCCGACCCGGATTATCTTGATTTCGAACCTCGCGAGGGGGATGAGTTTCAACCCTATTCTCATCTTCTCAATCGTAACGATATCCAATCCTTTGTTGCGCACGTTGACGTCCTTCAGCGATAGACCGAAACCCGGAAAAAGAGCGATGCCCACTTTGCCTTTGATCCGGACATCCATTCCCAGAACAGTAGACGCGGCCGCCTCGATCTGCGGTGTAAAGCCTTTGATATTGAGCATGAGAGCTATGATACCCACGAAGACAACAAGCGTGATGACACCTGTTGTTATGTACAAAACCTTTTTCTTATGGATAGCCATGTTTCAGCTCCTCTGGTTCTTTCCTCAAGTGCCGTGGCGGCGTTATCCCGATCAATCTCGAGGCGGAGACAGACTGGCAAGCACCTCCGGACTGGTGAAATGGAAGTGCCACTTTCGGTCGAGCTTTTCCAAGGCGGTATGTGCCGCCTTCAGCTTTCCGCGCGTAAATTCATACGCACCGCGGTCCCTGGTATTCGCGCACAATGCCCAAACATAACCGTAGTCGCGACATCTTCAAACCCATGCTTCGAGTCAACACCGGCCGCCAAGCTCCATCCGGAAGAGAATGACACTCGCCTATTTCACAATCAGATCATTCTTTACGGATGTGACTCCTTTAACGCTATGTGCGATTTCACCCGCTTTATCGACAGCCTTTTGAGAAGCAACGAAGCCGCTCAATTGAACGGTGCCCTTAAAGGTTTCGACACTGATCTGGAATGACTTGAGAAAATCATCTTTTGCAAGCAGAGATTTGACCTTGGTCGTGATGACCGAATCGTCAACATATTCCCCTGTGCTTTCCTGTTTGGGTGTCGATGCACAGGCTGTAAAGGTGGCGATCAGCATAAGAATTACTAAACAGTGAATAACGATGTTTCTTTTTTTCATAGAGGTTACTCCTTATTGTTAGTTTGTGTTGAAATGTTTGATTACAGTACCTTTTCTACTAAAGGGTTTGTAGATTCGATAAAATCTTTCTGGCCTGTTGACCAATTCCTTTCCAAATACCTCACCTTGTACGGCAAGGATCCAAATCCTTACACTCGTCTTCGGCCCTGAATAACCTGGATTAACATTACAATTATGGCAATGACCAGCAGGGCATGAATGACTCCACCCATCGTGTAGCCAGTCATCAATCCCAGCCCCCACAGAATTAAAAGAATCACAAATATGGTCCAAAGCATGTTCGCCTCCTTTCTAACGCCTCCAAAATCTTTTTATGGAAGTCTATGTTTACTTCCCAACGAACTTCTTGACCGTGCCGATCTTTTCTTGAGTTTTCCCGTCAGAAATTTCGTCTTTGCCTTCGGCTTCCAAGTCGGGATTCATGATAACTTTCCCGGCGATCTCCTTGATCTTACCCTTCACTTGATGCATCTTGCCTTCTGCATCGTCCCTTGTGCTTGATTTCATGATATTTTTCCTTTTGGATTTCGGTTTGACTGATGGGTTATTTCGTTATAAAAACAAGAGATCGGATTAATTTAAACGTTTTTCCGAACCCCTTGCCTCGTGCTGCTATTTCACGATGACTTCAAAAAGAACTCTCATGTTTGCCTTTGCTGCTTTGGAATAAATCTCTTTAGGCGCTGCTTCATGCATTGCCGGGTTTGTCTCGCCATATCCTATTGTGGAAAGCCTGTCCGACGCAATGATCCCTTCTTTAACGAGGTATGCTTTGACGGCTTTCGCTCTTCTTTCACTCAACTTTTGATTGTAGGCTTCAGTGCCGGAAGCAGAGGTATACCCTGCAATGCGGATTTGAGCTTTAGGGTTTTCTTTCAGAAGCTGGATATTCCTTTTCAGGATCGTCTGCGCTTCTGGCGTAAGGGTCGACTTATCGAAATCAAAATGTACGTCCTCCAAAGCAAGAATAATGATCTTCGGCTCGGCTGCAGCGACCATAACCTTCTCCTCGACCTTTGGTTCAGACGCCATGATGACCACCTTCTCCTCAACATCTTTAGGCACCTCAAGAGTCGCTTTCTTTGTCTTTTCGCCGCCAAATAAAAAAGTAACGCCTACGGTATAGAGAAGATTGCTTTGTGTCTCATCAAAGGAAATAACATGACGGATATCTCCGCGAAGTGCGACGTTTTCATTCAAAAAGTATTTGAGACCGGCGCCGTAATTGACGGCAAAATCATGATCATTGTTTGCGTTTTCAGGCTCAAAAATAATGCCCCCCAATCCTGCCGCAATATAGGGGACAAGTCTTTCGGAGGGCATAAAATGATACAAACCATCAATATGATAAAGATAGGTATTCACATTGCGTCCGTTTGTATCAAGCTCCGTGTCGACATAATTAAAAACAGCTTCAGCAGCCCAGTGCTTATCAAAGTGATAACCCAAACCCAACCCATACGCGGGCCCGTTGTCAAGATTTTGATTCCCCTCAAAATTATATCCACCAATAGAAGGGCTCAGGGTAATTGCGCCCGATCTGATTTCGGCTGCGGCCGTCCGTGCGAAAAAAATAAGACAAACCATTAGACAAACAGATATGACCGATTTGATTAATTTCATATTTTTTCCTCATTTTCCTTCACGGATAAATTCAACATCCTACTAATTGGTGATCCTTGATTCTCAAGCTTTTACATTCGCAGTTGCTCTGTTTAAACTCGATCGAAAGAATTATCAGACTCTTCACTTTCCAATACGAATTGCTGAGATGTCTCCTATGACTCCAAAGACACTCAAAAGCCAGACAATCACTCCAATAACAACTACCGCATTCAAGATTTTCTTTATAGTTGACTGCATAGGTATATAAGCATTAATTACCCATAGGATCACCCCAACGACAACCAGAGTAATAATTAAATTAATTATTGGAATAGAATATCTCCTTTTATGTGTTGCTTGTTCATCGTCAAAAATGGTTATTCAATTCCAACTTCTATAGATTCCCTCATCTTTTAATTATTTCAACTTGCCTTGCATCATGTCTTTATTCATTTCTTCTATGCCTTATTTTCCATGTCAGAGAGGCACTTTACGGAATTTATACCATTGATCAGAAAAGATAGTTTTTCAAGTCCGTCATGGACTTCACAATGTCCTGGATTGCCTCGTGCATGCCATCGGCGCTGGAGCTTATTTCCGATGTTCCTTTCTTCTCGATCTTGCTTTGAACCTCGGATTTGATCGTTTTCAATTTTTGAGCGTGTTTTTCAACCTGGATGCGATGCTCTTCCTCCATGTCGTTGATGGCATCGGAATTAATCTGTCGGATGAGTTCATCGGCCTCGGCCAGTAATTGGTCAATACTCTTGGATTCTAAGTTCTTTGGCATGATGTTTCCTTTCCAATAAATTCTTGTCTGTCATCGCATGAAGTACTCGAGCCGGAGACGATGGTCTTTGCGCTTTGTCTGAAATCGCTTGCAGCCCGACTTAAAGAATATATTGTTCGCATATTTTACGGTAATGATAGCCGTATATCGATAGCGTTATCGCCAGTGACATCAGTCTGGGTTTGCAGATCAGGGTCCAGAGCATCAGTCGCCAGTAATGAAACCGCTCCTTTCCCAAAACTCCGAGCCGAAAAGCGGATCGAAAGATTGAAAGAAACCGCTGAATATTCAACGGCTGATTTATTTCAGGCGCCTTTAGTTCCTTCAGTAAAGTTCTGACTCGCCGGTAGTAGTTTTTAGGAGAATAAATCTGTTTCATAATCGATTGATACCCGTCCAAAAGCCTTTCCATGCCCATTCGGGGAATGATATTGGTTGTTCCATCAACATTATCTCCGGAAAAGGTATTGACCACCCGGCTTTCCCGTTGAAGCCTGTCAAAGAGACGCGTTCCCGGAGGGGCCTGGAGAATTCCGACCATTGCGGTTACGATTCCGCTCTTCTGAATGAAATCGATCTGTCGTTGGAAAATAGAGGGCCTGTCGCTGTCAAAGCCCACAATAAAACCGCCCATCACCTGCAACCCTGAACGGTGGATAATCGCAACACTTTCAAGGAGATCCCGGTTTTTATTCTGGGTTTTATGACATTCCGTAAGACAGATCTCATCGGGCGACTCGATGCCGATAAAAACAGAATCGAATCCGGCCGTTACCATCATGTCCAGGAGTTCAGGGTCATCGGCGAGATTGATGGAGGCTTCCGTTAAAAAAACACATCCCTTTTTATCTCTGCGCCACTCAATCAGGGCGGGAAGTAAATGTTTTTTAAGGTAAACTTTGTTCCCAATAAAATTGTCGTCAACAAAAAATATACTGCTGCGCCAGCCGGAAGCATAAATACGGTCCAGTTCTGAGATGATTTGCTGAGGTGTTTTTAAGCGCGACCGGTGACCGAATAACGCCGTTACATTGCAGAATTCGCAGTTGTACGGGCATCCCCTGGAAAACTGGATGTTCATGGACGCATATCGCTTCATTGTTACAAGATCCCACGAGGGCGTCGGGGTGTCGCAAAGATCGCAAAAACCGGAAGCCCTGTAGACCTTTTTCGGTTGTCCGTTGTGTACGTCCGACAAAAAGGCAGGGAGTGTGAGTTCCGCTTCGTCGAGCACGAGATGATCCACGTCCTTGAATTCATCGGGTTCAGCAGAAAAAAGCGGCCCTCCGGCAACGACTTTTAAATTCGAAGCGTTGCAACGGGCGATGATTTGTTTGGCCGATTTGCGCTGAACCGCCATGCCTCCGATAAAAGCCATATCCGCCCATAAAAGGTCTTTATCCGTAAGACTTTCAATATTTATATCTACAAGGCGCTTGGGCCATTCCTCTGGTAACATGGCCGCGACGGTGATCAGGCCAAGCGGCGGGAAGGCCGCTTTCTTTCCGATAAAACTTAAAGCGTACGTGAAAGACCAAAACGTATCTGGAAATTTTGGGTAAATGAGAAGAACGTTCATATCAGCAGCCTCCTTCCTGCGGTTATATGGAAAGAATCAGAGAGCTTTTGTTCCTGAGGGCATTCACTATCTCCATTCCTTCCGAGTCGGAAACCGTATGGATTTGGATTGACAGCGGTTCGTGTAAAAGGCTCTTGGTTCCAAGCAAAACACCGAACCTATCGGATTTGATATGACAATCAAGATCTTCTCGAGTGTTCCATTCCCCAAGCAGACTGAAAAGGTTCCGGTTTTCGATATCTTGGAAGACGTGATAGCTCAGACATCCCTTTTCCTTGCCCGTCGGTTCGATTATGGAAAGAAGCGTTTGCATGACCTCTTTATGTTTTTCCATGAGCGCGCGCATTGTTATTCTGATCATGATCATGAGAGCATTCCTTTGCTAAAACAAAAAAATTACGACAGATGCGTCAAGCCAATTTGGATAACCGTTACGTGTTTTACTATTTAAAAAGTTAAAGAGATTCGATATTATTCCTGAGTTGTTGAATCTGAAAACCAAGACCGATGCATTGTTTTCCATCCATGCAGATATCCGCATCTTCCGGTTCCAAATAAGTTTTTAAATGATGATCACCCTTTTTAAGGTAAACGCTATATACTTTCTTATTACTATCGTAATCGACATCAACATCCATTCCGCATTCTCCAACATCAGGAAATATGGATTTGATTTTTTCACACAATTCATTATTATCGTACATGATTTGTCTCCTCTGGTTTTTTGATTATTTAAGTGCATCTAAAAATTTGTTAACCCAAAATGGATTTAAGATCCTCGTCAGCCGATGAAATCGGTTTGATGTCAAAATTTTCCACCAAAGTATCCAGTACATTCGGTGTCAAAAAGGCCGGCAGGGAAGGCCCTAAGCGGATGCCTTTGATGCCGAGGTGAAGCAGCGCCAGCAAAATGCAAACCGCCTTTTGTTCATACCAGGAAATAATCAGCGATAATGGCAATTCATTGACTTCCACATCGAATGCTTTTGCCAATGCCGAAGCGATCTGAACGGCTGAGTAGGCATCATTACACTGACCAGCATCCAAAAGACGTGGTATGCCGCCGATATCGCCCAGATCTTTATCAAAGAAACGGTATTTGCCGCAGGCCAATGTCAAAACGATGCAATCCTTGGGAACTTTATCTACAAACTCCGTATAGTAATTTCGTCCCGGTTTGGCACCGTCACAACCGGCCACCAGAAAGAAATGTCGAATATCTCCAGATTTCACGGCTTCAATGACCTTGTCTGCGACACCGAGAACGGCATTTCGAGCAAAACCAACCGTAACCTCCTGTTTGACGTGGTCTTCCTCAAAGCCTGGAAGTTCAAGGGCTCTATCGATGACCGGCTGAAAATTCAGATCCGAAATATGAGGAATACCCGGCCAGCCAACCATGCCACTGGTAAATAGATTGTCTTTATAGTCATTTTTGGGCCGCTGGATACAATTGGTAGTCATCAGAATGGCGCCTGGAAAATCAGCGAATTCTTTAATCTGCTTTTGCCAGGCCGTACCGAATTGGCCGTAGAAATGCGGATATTTCTTTAATTTGGGGTAACCATGAGTTGAGAGCATTTCACCGTGGGTGTAGATGTTAATGCCTTTTCCTTCAGTTTGTTTTAGCAATTCTTCGAGATCTTTCATGTCATGACCCGAGACAAGAATGGCTTTTCCCTTCTTATAACCCAGCGGGACCTTCGTCGGCACAGGATGGCCATATGTGTTCGTATTTCCGGCATCAAGCAGTTCCATGGCTTTATAGGCTGCTTCACCGCATCTGAGCGCCATCTTGACCCAGTCGTCAACCCCCAGATTATCTCTTTGAATGGCCGCCAGTCCCTCATGCACATATGCATAAACACTGTCATCTTCCTGCCCTAAAATTAGTGCGTGGTCCGCATAAGCACTCACGCCCTTAATTCCATAAAGCACAGTATGTTTTAATGATAGGATGTCCGGGTCATCACTGGGATACGATTTTATTCCGACCTGCTCTCCTTGCTTGACCAAATCGTCCAAGCTGTTTTTGGGTTGGAAGGTAGTAGGTCCGTCAGACCAGTCAACATTGCCTCCGACAGACTCAACTTGTGTTTTTAATTTTTCGCGCAGGGTGGTGGACTGTCTGATTAAATCCATAAATCGATCAGGATCAAAATCTACATTTGTCAGCGTTGAAAAGGATGCCTGGACAGTAAAAACATTGACGTCATTGTCTGAGACGCCAACTTTTCGCCCTTCCACTGCTACTTGGGAAAGCCCCATGAGCGAATAAAGAAGCAAATCCTGCAAAGCGGCAATTTCAGGTGATTTTCCACAAACGCCCTGCACTGTGCATCCTGTACCTTTTGCTGTCTGTTCGCATTGATAACAAAACATAATATTTTCCTTTCTTTTCATGGTATTCGAAGTCATCGATTATTGAATGATAGCCGAAACCAATAACTATTCAAGGGTCGGGGAGTTTTTTGTCAAAGCACTTCATTATATATGTTTTTCGAGGAACGGGCGGATATCCCCCGGTTATACGCAGATACTTTTTTGTATTGCCGGATAATCCTCCAGAAACCGATACAGTGTTGCCCGCCCAACACCAAGGTGTCTTGCAGTTTTTGCTTTATTACCACCAGTTTTTTCCAGAGTAGTTTTCACTAAAAATATATCCAGTTTCGTTGAACTTCCACAGCCGGCCCAATGGATTCTTTTGTCTTTAAGTTCCATAGGAAGGTTATCAGGGGTTAATTCAACATCATGACATTTAACAAACGCAAACTGCACAGCATTTTGAAGCTCCCTCACATTTCCCGGCCATTCATATTCGACGAGCAATAACATGGCTTCGTCGGAAACAATAAAGGGGGCTCGATTATACTTCCGGGCAGCCTGTTCTAAAAAATGGTTTACCAGAAGCGGAATATCATTTTTTCGCTCACGAAGCGGAGGAAGATGTATCGGTAAAACATTAAGTCGATAATACAGGTCTTCCCGGAAACTTTCCTTTTTCACCTGTTTTTTGAGGTCCTTATTGGTTGCGCTAATTACTTTTACATTGACGGAAACCGTTTTTTCCCCACCCACTTTTTCAAACTTTCCGTCTTCGAGAAAACGTAAAAGCTTTATTTGTGCAGATTTGTACAGGTCTGCAACTTCATCAAGTAAGATTGTGCCTCCGTCTGCTATCTCGAAACGCCCTCTTTTATCTCGAACAGCACCTGAAAATGCTCCTTTTACATGCCCAAAAAGTTCGCTTTCAATAAGCCCTTCAGGTAAAGCTGCGCAATTGATTGGCACGAACGGCAAGGCTTTGCGGTGGCTTTCCTCGTGAATTGCTTTGGCAACAAGCTCTTTTCCTGTACCTGTCTCACCGGAAATAAGAACAGGATAATCGTATTCAGCAACATTAATGATTTGCCGAAATATCTCGATCATTTTTCTATTCTGTCCTAATATATTCTTGAAAACATTTGGTATTTTTTCATTTTGTTTCAAACGCCCTGATTTTGAATCATCCTTAAATGATGGAATTTCTACACATGTCTTCCTATTCCCGGTTCCACCGGTATCGTTTACTTTGTTCAGCATTTCTTTTTCCAGCCTTTCTGTATCAATTGGAATAAATCAAATATCAGCTCAATGTTATTTGTCCCTGGCTTCCTCGGCCATAAAACATCCGGATGAGAAGCCATAAGAATCCGGTTCGGGTTCCTCAACATTAAGTGAAACCACATTGATTTGACATTCAGAGAATAGGCCATTGAGCAAGCGAACCAAATGATAGCTCCTCTCCGGCGCTCTGGAAAAAATCACTATTTTTTTCACTGTATTTCTCCTAAAATTAAGGCCTTATTATAAAGTTTCGGTTAAATTAACAAAGACAGTTTTTTTTTCTACACCATGTTACTCTCGTCCGATATTAGGCCATAAAAACTTCAGGTCCATCCTTTATACAGCGCATGATTTACCATATTCATTCAAATATCTTATTAGGGCAAGAGAGCACAATCTGGTCCTAAATACAGGTCACCTCAACGAAAGAGCTACGTTGTAATTATACTCTTCGTTATAGTCTATTCCACATCCATCATTCATTTTTTCAGTAAACGACTCCATATTCTGTATTGCTTGCAATACGTTGCAACTTTTAATGCAATTCTCTTTAGGCAGATTTTCTTTGGGACAATTTTTACACGGAGAAGAGATCATATTCCCTCCTTTAGGTGATGGAGTTTGAATAAACTGTATCTATTGATTTACTTGAGGAATTAGGTTCTTTGACCTCTGGCGGCATAGACGGTTTCCTTCCTTCAGAATCTGAAACCGTAAAAATTTGAAATTTCAATGGTTCACATAAAAGACTCTTTGTTCCAAGCAAAACGCTGAATAAGTCTGACCTTATATAATGGTCCAGATTTTGGCGGGGTTCCCATTCCGAAATCAGGTTGAAAACATTCTTGTCTTCGATATCACAGAAGAAACCGTAGCCCAGATATCCGCTTTCTTTTTCCAGTGCCTCAATCATTGATAAAAGCGTTTGCATAACTCCTTTCTGTTTTTCTGGAAGTGCGTTCATGGCTTTTCTGACTATGATCATTGCGGCCACCTATCGGCAATGCCAGCCTTTAAGAGTTGGTAGAACCATCAGTAATTTTGAAAACCCTTACTTATGAAGTTCTTTTTATAAATTCAATTTTTGTGCCAGAGTTCTGACACTCAGGGTCGTTTCACCTATCATCTTGATTTATAAGAATAATTATTTGAAAAGCACTTTCAGGGTAGTCCTTAGAAGTCGTTTTAAAAAGGTCATATTTGCCCAAGTGGTCATATATGACCTTTTTTCAGAACTCCCTGGTGTTATGGAAGGCAAATGATACGGGCAGATTGAAATTAGGATGAGAATTTATGGTTTTTTGATGTCAAATTTACGCATGCGGCCGCGCAAGGTGCTGCGGTTTAGCCCAAGGATTTCAGCCGCACTGTTTTTTCCGCTGACTTTCCAGTGGGTCTGCTCAAGCACCCGAATAATATGGTCGCGCTCAACCGCTTCCAAAGTTTTTTGGCTTGTACTTAAAGCCTTGAACGGCTTCTTGAGTTCATCCACCAGGCGCAGCTTGGGCCCTGACGAGTTGATCACCGCACGTTCAAGAACGTTTTCCAACTCCCGAACATTTCCAGGCCAGTGATAATTCTGTAAGGCATTCATTACGCTTGCCGGAATCATTTCGATGGTCTTGCCCATTCGTTTGGAAATTTTTTTGACGTAAAAATCCACAAGAAGCGGTATGTCCTCCATGCGATCCCGGAGCGGCGGCATGGTAATCGGAAAAATATTTAACCGGTACCAGAGATCGTCACGGAAACGGCCCTTGCGGACTTCTTCTTCCAGATTACGATTTGTGGCGGCAATAATCCGTGAATTGACTTTGATGGTGCGGGAGCTGCCCAACCGTTCAAACTCGCCATCCTGGATCACTCTGAGCAGCTTTGGTTGTAATTCCAGAGGCAATTCGCCGATTTCATCCAGAAAAATGGTAGCACCGTCGGCGACCTCAAATCGCCCAAGATGTTTGGAATGAGAGCCGGTGAAAGCACCTTTCTCATGACCGAACAATTCGCTTTCGATTAAGTTTGAGGGCAGTGCGGCGCAATTTACTTTTACCAAGGCCCGATTTTTGCGCAAACTCAAGCCATGAATGGCTCGGGCGACCAACTCTTTGCCGGTTCCTGTCTCACCAAGAACCAATACGATGGTATTGCTACTGGCAATTTGTTCAACTTTATAGAGCACGTATTTAAGCCCGTCACTTTGACCGATAATGTTCTCATGGTTGTATTCCAGTTTAATTTCTTCTTGTAGATAGGCTCTTTCCGCTTCCAGTTGATCTTTTAACTTTTTTATTTCGAAAAGAGCGGTTTCAGCTATTTGTTTTCTTTTTTCCGCCTCTTCCCTTGCGATGATAAGTTCGGCGGTTCGCTTTTTAACAACCTCTTCAAGGTTTCTTTTATAATATTCCCGTTCAGTCACATCCTCAATGGCCAATAGTATCAATTGGGTCTGATTCGACTTTCTGTAAATTCTTCTGGCGTTTAAATGCATTATCTTTCGACCGATGGTCTCAAAGTCATGTTCCACTTCAAAGTCATGGAATAGGGAATTTTCAGGAAGGATGTCTTCAAGCAATTCTCTAAGCCTTGGGATGTTCCATTGCCGGTTGCCAAGATCATATATTAATATCCCCTCTGTCTCATCTGGTTTGACGTTGAACGTCTGGTAAAAGGAATGATTGGCTTTTACAACCTTCAAACCAGAATCAAGCAAAACTAAGGGTTCACGAACCGAACCCAGGATGTTGTCAAAAACTTCAATATAGATTTGTTTCCTTTGTTTATCGTACTCAGACTTCATAAATTTTTGTTTCATTTTTCCAGATGGTTGATTGTTGTTCATTGGGAAAGTCTTCACTCTATTTTGATCGTTTTGTGAACTTGCTTAGAAAAAAAATAGCAAAAAACGTAATCATATCATATTCCTTGATTGGTTTATATGAATCATACAAGGTGTATTTAAAACGATCAATAGTAAATTTTGTTGATTTTTAAAAGGTGTTATGGAGGGCAACAGCATGCCATCAAAGTTGCCGGTAGATAGTGTTGATTTATAGAAATTATGGAGAATCCCATATATGATGGTTTCAACAAAATCTAAAAATTACAGATTTATTGGGACAACCGATAGTAATCAGGTTTGTAAGGAACTTTGATATCTTGCAAGAAAGGCAGATATCTAATAATTCCAAACCCATGTGATACTAACAACCTATCTATCATTCAGTTTCAATATTTTAATAAAAATCTGGTCATCTCTTATACACTATATATTGTAT
>Ga0224513_10000209_pt1 | contig 21453 bp, 12 predicted proteins | sample SF_May12_sed_USG_5_FD_169109 | JGI IMG/M metagenome (GOLD analysis project Ga0224513, IMG submission 169109) | Sediment microbial communities from San Francisco Bay, California, United States - SF_May12_sed_USGS_21 | ecosystem: Environmental > Aquatic > Marine > Sediment | place: USA... | reverse complement strand
GTCTGATCTCGAAAACGGTGTTGCGGAGGTCAAGGACCACCCTGCCCGCCGGTTCTTCGATCACGAACTCGCTCGGTACTTCGAGTGGTCCATCCTCGACTCCCGCAGCTTCGGGCACGGTCAGCACCTGGGTTAGCTCCGTGGTTTCGACCTCCTCCTTCTGAACCTGGTTCCAAGCGATGCCGAACACGATCCCTGTGATAGCGATCAAGAGAAGAAGGAGAGCCAGGCACCCGAGGCACCCGAACTTGAAAACTGTCTTGCACCCACCATCCTTTGCCTGAGCCATGACCGAACCTCCGTTTTCGGGTCACCGTTCTGCCCACTACCATAAACGAGTCGCATCATCATTGGGTTCGGCCTACTATCGGGAAGAGGTCAAAACATGGAATTCATCAGCGTTTTCAACGATATCCTGGGACCGGTCATGCGGGGCCCGTCGAGCTCGCACACCGCGGGTGGATACCGCATCGGGCTGATCGTGCGAGGACTGTTGGCTGAAGGGCCGACGTCGGTTCGAGTGACGTTCGATCCCGAGGGCTCAATGGCACCGACCTATCGACCACTCGGTGTCGATCTCGCGTTCACCGCCGGGTTGATGGGTTGGTCAATGCTCGACGAACGGTACTTCGAGGCGCTCGATCGGGCGGAGGACGAGGGGGTCACTCTCAGTTTCGAGATCGCGCCGCTCGAGCACACCGACCACCCCAACGGAATGTTCATCGAGACGGAATCTGTCAGTGGGCGGCGGCTCCGCGTGGTAGCGGAGGCGGTTGGAGGTGGGGGCATCCGCATTGCTCGCGTCGACGACTGGCCAGTGGATCTCGACGGCAAAGCCAGCCTGGTGATGGTGGAGGTGAGTTCCGAGAGCGACGCCGAAGTGATTGGCCGTCTTTCCAATCCGAGCCGGCAGGTTGCGGGCGCCTCAGTCTTTCTCACCGCTCAGAACGAGACATCTAATGATCCGATTTCTGGATCCGGTCTCCGTGACCTTGCTGGTGTCACCAACGTTTGGGCTATCTCACCGGTCTTCTTCGTCCGAAAGGGCAGGACCCTCTTCGAGAGTGCCGAGGAAGGGGTGGCGATGGCGGAGGGACGCGGCCTCTCGCTCGGCGAGATTGCCCTGGCCTACGAGGCCGAGCTGTTGGGCATGACCGAGGCCGAGACGCTCGATGAAATGCTGAACCGATACCGCGTAATGGAGGCGTCCATCGAGGCCGGTCTCGACGACGACCGATCAGATATGTTGCTTCTGCGGCCTACCGCATCACAGGTCTTTCAGGCCGAAAAAGCGCAGGCTGTGGCCATCGGCGGCATCCACACTCGCGCGGCGGCTCGGGCGTTGGCGGTGATGCACTGCTGCAACAGCCGCGGCGTGGTCTGCGCCGCCCCCACCGGCGGTTCGGCAGGCACGGTTCCGGGAGTTGTGGTGAGTCTGGTGGAAGAGCGCGGGCTATCTCACCGCCAGACGGCGTTGGCTCTTTTCGCCGCCTCGGCAGTCGGTCTCATCGTTGCCCGCCGAGCGACATTTGCCGCCGAGCTGGCCGGGTGCCAGGTGGAGATCGGTGTTTCGGGCGCGATGGCCGCCGCGGCCGTGGTGGAGGCGGTTGGCGGTTCTGCCCGCCAGGCCGCCGACGCGGCGGCCATCTCGCTCCAGAACACAATGGGCTCGCCCTGCGACCCAGTGGCCGGAACCTGTGAGGTGCCTTGTCACACCCGTAACGCGGTGGCGGCGTCGAGCGCCTTCACCTGTGCCGATCTGATCCTGGGTGGGTATGCCAACCCCATTCCCCTCGACGAGACCATCGATGCCTCGTTCGAGGTTGGCAAGGCCCTGCCAAGCGAGCTTCGGTGTACCGCAAAAGGTGGTTGTGCCGTAACGCCGTCGGCGCTCGGCATCCCCCGCCTTCGGTGATCAGATTGGAGTGGTCCACGGCCGATCACATCGGCAAAAACGTCACCAACAGTCCGACGATCGTGAAGAGCAGTAGGAAGGGCACAAAAAAATAACCGACGATGTCACGAGCCTGGATGCGGATGCCGACGCCCATGATCGGTAGAACGATCAGCAGGAAAAAGGGCTGCAGCAAATTGGTCAGTGACTCGCCATAGGCCACCGACATCGCGATTCGGCCTACGTAACGATTGAGTTCCGCGGTCTCGATGGGCCCGGCGAGCTCGCGCACGGCTTCCACGAGAGGTGGCCCGACGACCGCCCACTCGCCGCCGGCCGATGGGATCGAGAAATTGACGGCTCCGCCGAGCACAAAGGCGGCGAACGGCAGCGTTTTGATTGTCACCAGGGAGGCCATCCACACGGCGATCGCCTTGCCGAGGCCGGTGGCCATCATGATGCCCATGATCCCTGCGTAGAAGGGGTACTGAAAGACGATGCCGGAGATGTTCGAGCAGGCACGACCCATGGCCACCACATAACGGATTGGTGTCCGGTGGAGCAGCATTCCGAAAACGAGGAAGCTGAAGATCATGATGTTGAGGTTGAGGTCGAAGCCCCGGCGCGTGAAGTGGAGAACGATGTAGACAAGCCCCATCGCGACGACGACCATCTGTATGATTGCGCTGTTGTTGAGCGCGTCGGACGGGGTTGGTGGGCGAGACTTCAGAGCCTCGGCCTCATCGGCGACCGTCTGCTCGCCTGTCGTTTTGGCTCCGGTGCGGAGATCATCCATCTCGACAACCCTGCCGCGCGGGCGCAGCAGCCACATGATGGCTGGGGCGCCGATGAGGTAGAGGGCCATGACGGTCAGGTTGAGCGAGCTCCCAAGGGTTTCACTCACGGGGATGGTGGTCGGCAGGAGGCCGGTCTCGATCAGAAAGTTCCCCGGGGTGTTCAAAAGCAGCGCGATCGAGCTCGAAAGGCCCGTGACCCATGTCTCGCTCGAGAAAAAGACGCAAGCGATCAGGAAAGGGTAGTGAACACCGCGTACCCGGATGGCCAGCTCGCGGCCGAGGACGGCGGCCAGCACCATCCACCCCCAGCTGACGAGGTTCAGGACCGCACCTGCAATCAGGACGGTCAGGTAGACCGACCCCGGTTTTGAGATCTTTGTTGCGAGCCAATCGATGAACCGGGCCACCGGAGGCGACAGCGCGATGGCGTAGCCGGTGGCGAGGATCAGCACCATCTGCATCCCGAACTCGAGCAGCATCCAGATGCCGTTGTACCAGCCGGTGAGGACCTCCTCCGGGCTTGCCCCCACCCACACCATGGAGACCACAGCGGTGATGACGGTCAGTAGAACGGCAAAGACGAAGGGATCCGGAAGCCATCGCTTGAAGATCTCTGAGGAACGGGTTGCGATTCGGGTGAGCAGTCGATGCCCCTTTCATCACCTCTGATCTGGTGTACTGGACATCATAAACTGAAACGCTGTCTCAGACCATTGATCGAGTCACTCCTCTGTACGGGCGAGGTCCGCCTCGGCTGCGACGAAGCCAAAGGCGTCCCACCCGTTCTGAGCGACGATCTCCTCGAGAAGCTTGGTGCCATGGTCGGTGTCGCCCTCGGCGAGATGCCAGTTGGCAATGCCATAGGCGACGGCGGCGTTGGCTGGCGAGGAGCCATTCACCATGAGATCGGACTCCTCCAACTCACCCTTGTAGAACAGACACAGCCGGTGGTAGGCCTCGTTCTCGATGATCTCCATGTCGGTGGTGATGGATTCGAGGACGGCCTCTGCCTCCTCGTCGCGTCCGAGGCGGCGCAGAGTCATGTAGCGCCAGTGGGCGGTCGACACCATCATGTCGTTGTTGGCGGCGGACGCCGCCCTCTCTTCGTAGGCCTGCAGCGCACGTTCGTAATCGCCGGAGAGATAGTAGGCGAGACCGAGGTGGTACCAGATGTTGGAATGGAGGGTCGAGACCGGGATACCGAGCGCATTGGGGAGTCCGTCGGGCTCGACCTCGTCGTCGGTGTCCTCGATGAGTGCGGCCGCGTGTTCGAAGTCCGCGATGGCCTGCTCGAGCTGCCGAGTCGAGATGAACCGATGGCCCCGATGGCGGTAGAGACGCGCGTTCTCGGGATGGAGCTCGATGCCGTCGGAGTAGATGCGTATGGCGTCCCGGTAACGGCCGAGGTAAGCGGTGCGCCGGCCGTACCAGATGATGGCCTCGATATCAGTGGGTGAGGCTTCCCAGATCTTCTTTGCCTCCTCGTGTCTGGCGAGCGCCTCCGACGATGGCACCGGCGGGTAGAGCGGCTGACCCAGGAATGAGGTGGCCTCGGGAGTTCTCGGAAGTGGCATCGGTTGCGGCCCCGCCTCGAGGTGTTCCTCGAGGTAGCGGGTCATCGTCCGACGCAGGTGAAGACTCGTGCCCTCGCCCTCGGAGATGCCGTGCGACCGGTTCGGATAGGCCATCATGTCAAATTGTTTGCCGTGCTCGATGAGCGCGTTGACCAGCAGCTCGAAGCCCTGGTAGTGGACGTTGTCATCACCGGTTCCGTGGATGAGTAGCAGATCGCCCTCGAGGCTGGCGGCGTGGGTGATCGGCGAGCCCTCGAGGAAGCCTTCGCCATTGTTCTCGGGGAGGCCCATGTAGCGTTCCTGGTAGACGGTGTCGTAGAGCTTCTGGTCGGGGACAGATGCAACTGCGATACCCATCGAGTAGATTTTGGGGTATCGGAAGAGGAGGTTCAGTGTCATCGAACCGCCGCCACTCCAGCCCCAAACGCCGACACGCTCGCGGTCGATGAACGGGAATTGCTCGAGCATCGCCTCGACCCCCGCCGCCTGGTCGGCCGAGGCGAGAATGCCGATCTGCCGGTAAACCGACTTGCGCCACTCGCGCCCGCGCGGCGCCGGGGTGCCACGGTTGTCGAGACTGGCGACGATGTAGCCCTTTTGCGCGAGGAACAGGTGCCACATCCCGGAGCTCCGCCCCCATCGGTTCAGGACCGTCTGCCCGGCGGGCTCGCCGTAGACGTAGATCAGCAGCGGATAGCTCTTGGTCGCGTCGAAATCCGGCGGCTTGATCATCCAGCCGTCGACCTCGAGGTCGTCGTTCACGGCGGCACGGAAAGTCTCACTCGGCGCTCTGGCGATGGCGTCGAATGCCTTCTGGATATCGGCGTTGTCTTCGAGCACCCGTTGTACCTTGTGATCCGGAAGCGACACGAGGTCGGTCCTTGGCACGTGCTCCCGTGAAGAAAAGGTGTGGATGGCCCAGCGGCCGTCATCCGAGATCTGATAGCTGTGGGTACCCGCGAGCCCGATCGGTGTCACCGGTTCGAGCGTTCCGCTTTCGGAAAGCGAGGCGCGAAAGAGACAGCGACTGGTTGGGTCATCGGGAGAGGCCATGACGTAGGCCCAGCCACCGATCTCGTCGACGTGGGCCGCATCGGTGATGTCGTAGTCGCCAATTGTAACCAGCCGCTCCTCTTTTCCGTCACGTGACACGAGGTAGAGGTGCCGCCAGCCGTCACGCTCTGACAACCAGGTGAACCAGCGACCGTCATCGAGCCACTGCGGGTCGTCGTTTCGCATGTCGACCCAGGCCTCATCACTGTCGGTGAAAACAGGCCGGAGGACACCGGTGTCGATATTTCCAAGCATCATGCGGGCTGTATTCTGCAATCGGTTGAGCTGGATGATCCAAATTTCCTCGGAGCTTTCGGCCCAACCCATCTTCGGAATGTAGTGCTGGCGAGGGTCGCCCTCGGGCTCGAACCATGAGGTCTCTCCTCCGGTGACGGCGATGACGCCGACCCGGCAGGCGGAGTTCGTGGTGCCGACCTTTGGGTAGGGGATGGGCGTGAGCTCCGGGTAGAGGGTGTCGGTGTTGTTGATGAGGTTGAAGGTTTGGACGCCTTCCGAGTCGAACTGCCAGTAAGCGATGTGACGACTGTCGGGACTCCAACGGAATCCGTCGCGGAGGCCGAATTCCTCCTCGGAGACCCAGTCCGAGGTGCCGTTGACGATGTGCTCGCCAACATCATTGGTGAGTCGGATGACGCTGAGGTCTTCGAGATCCTGGACGAAGATGTTTTTCTGGCCGAAATCGACCCAGGCGACCCTGGTGCCGTCGGGCGAGAGCTTGGCGAACATCATTGACGATTCCCCGGCCCCGCCGCCGAGCTGTTGGAGGTTTGAGCTTCCGATTTCGAGCAACCAGTAGTCGCCTCGAGTTTGGCGCCGCCACACCTTTTTGGTGTTCGTGAAGATCAGGATTCGCTTTCCGTCTCCGGACCAGAGATAGTCGTCGATGGTCAGCGGTTCCCCGTCCTCGGCGGGCACGAGCGAAGTTGCCGGGACGAGTATGGTGCGCTCCCCGGTCGCCGGGTCATAGCGTACGATCTCCTTGGCATCCTCGACTTCCTTTGAGGCTTCGAGAGTTGTATAGCCTGAGCCATTCTTCAGCCAACGCGCGGGACCGAAGGTTTCGACCTCGAACTCCTCCTCTTCAAAGATCCTCTCGAGAGTCAGCTTTGAAGGATCAGATGCGTCCTCGGCTGAGACCGCGGCGTGGACTGTGAAAAGGAGTATCAGCGCTGCGGCTGAGGCGGACCGGTGAATACTTTGGCGCATGGGTCCTCCTGCTGGGCGCCGCCCAAGTGGGCAGTGCGCTGCCGGCGGCGCATTGAGATGATCTCATGGCCCATCCGAGAGCGTAGGATAAATAATGTATTCGCGTCGAGCGAGAAAAAACACAGCTTTTGAATTGACGACTCGAACTCGGGGGGGGTTTGCGTAGACTGTCTTACATGCGTTTGAGTCAAAAACTCGTTGACGGCGGGATCCTGTTGCTGTGGGCTGTTTTCCTGATGTCGTTTGGCTATGCACGGAATGCCCACGCCGAATTGCCGACCGGAATCGACGGATATATTTGGCTCGACGTCAATGACGAACCTCTGCCATTCCAGGACCACGCGACGATCCAGGAGTGGATGCGATCGGCAAATGTCATCAGCCGGGAGAAGGTCGGGCGGGGAATTGCAGGGGTGGAGAAGCTCGTGCTCGAGCACGAGGGCATTCGATTTCACGCAGCGTTTCGGACCGTCGATGTGACGGCACGAAAATCAGCGCCGAGGGGTATCGAGAAGCCGACGAAGAAGTATCGGGATGCCGCGATCTTCGAGAGCGCCGCGTATGAACTCAGCGAGTTGCTCGGCATCGGCCGTGTGCCGCCGGTGGTCGAGCGCAGCATTGATGGTCAAAACGGCACGGTGCAGATTTGGATGGAAGGAATCCGTCCCGAGGTCGTGCTGGTACAGAGCGACCAGCTGCTGCCGCCCGATGTCGTGAGGTGGAAGCAGCAGAAACAAATCATGTACGTCTTCGACAATTTGGTCGCCAATTCCGACCGCAACCAGGGAAACCTGCTGATCGATCGCAGCTGGAACATCTGGTTCATCGACCACACCCGCGCCTTCAAACGGTCATCGTGGCTCATCTACCGCGATAAGCTGAAGCGATGTGAGCGTCAATTGTGGAAGTCGCTGCGCGAGATCGACGACCAGACACTTCGTCAGCGGCTGGAACCCTACCTGGAGAGCCAGGAAATCACGAAATTGTTGATTCGGCGTCGCACTCTGATCCGTCACATCCGGTCGCTGATTAAAAAGAACGGCGAGGACGAAGTGCTCTTCGATCTCCGTCCGCCGGCGGCTGAGACGGCTGTTTGGGCCGACTGAAATCGGTCAATCCTCAGTCGACGGATCTGCTGCGAACGCAGCGTCCGAGGGCCGGGTTGAGATTTTGATGGTATTTGCATATCACCGGTTTATGCACTTGACGCATAACGGCTGAGACGCAATGATATCGAGAGTCGCATTATTCAAACCAGAAAACGGAGGTGCGAAATGAGGCGAGCAGCGATGATTTTGGTGGCGGCACTTCTCATCGGAGGTATCGCCTACGCACAGGAGACTCCGCCCGCTGGCGAGGATGGTAGCGAGCAGGTCAAGATCAAGGGGCCGTTCGCCGAAACCTGGGTCCGCCCCGATGCGGACATCTCTCAGTACACCAAGCTCTACCCGTGGAAATCGAGGTTTGAATTCCGCAAAGGGGGCGAGACGCGAGGCGCGAGAACGACCGCCGGACAACTCAAGGACAGCGGTGGCCCGTACGTGATCAAGGAGGAGTCGAGGGAGAAGTTCGAGCAGCTCGTCAACGAATCTTTTGTGAAAGAACTGGGACGCAGCAAGATATTCGAGCTGGTCGATGAAGTCGGGCCGGACACCCTCCTCGTTCGCGCATCCTTGCTAGACATCGTCTCCAACGTACCACCGAACTACACGGGCACGGCTGACGTCTACCTTTCGGCGGTCGGCGAGGCGACCTTCTTCTTCGAGCTGATCGACGCTGAGACAGGTGAGGTGCAGGCAACGGTCGGCGAACGGCAGAGAATCCAGCCGCCGTCACGAATGTATGACGTGAGCAGCGCGCCGGCCAACTCCGCGACCATCATGAATGACATCAAAATCTGGGCGACCACCGTGGCGCGCGGGTTGCGCGTCGCTCTCGAGAAGGCGCACAAAAAGGCGTCCAAGTAGCGGGTGGAAGCCGACAACAAGTGCGAAAGTGATTGGAGGCGGCCGGTCTGAGACCGGCCGCCCGTCTTTTTTGCGTCGACCGAAGCTTGTGAATTCGATGTCGCCAATCTCGGCCGATTCAGCGGCCGAGCAGGGACTCGCGGCCTATTTTGGTGTCACCGCGGCGGGCGTTGTTCGGTCCTTCACCAATGCGGTGGCCGTCTCCAGGTCCCCGACCTCCTCGACGTGGAGGATGAGGCAGCGTTTGCCAACGTTGCGAAAAAATGGCGGTCCCCGGAGGGACCGCCTGTTGGATGTTATTGGATGTTGTCCTAGAACTGGAACTGGACGCTTCCGAAGACGTAGCGGCCCATCGGATCGTACGTCGCATACATGTTGAAGTTGAAGTCGTCGTTGAAGGTCGGTGCCAGCGGCGGCTCTTCGTCGAAGATGTTGTTGACGCCAACAGTGAAGCGGATGCCGGAGTTCGTCAGGTACGAGGCCGCGATATCGAACCAGTTGTTGGCAGGGATCTTGTCGATGCCGTTGATCCGCCAGTTTTCCATCGCACTGGGGTCGCCGATGTCGGGATCGGGGCTGGCATCGTCGACTTCGACTTGGCCGATGTAGCGCCATCCGAGCGAGAAGTTCATGTGGAAGTTGGTCTCCCAGGTCGCGCGCATGCGGTGCCGCCAATTGGGCTTGGCCGCGCCGCACTGGAAGCCGAAATAACCGATGCAGTCGTAGTTCACCAACGGGTCCGTGAAGGTCCACGTCATCAAATAGCCCCCGTTGAGTTGGATCGGCAGGAAGCCGGAATTGCCGAGGCCGATCATGTAGGCGGCGTTGAGGTCAACGCCCTCGGCTTGGCGCTGGCCGATGTTATCCGTAACAGTATCCGTGTACGACCCGGTTGCGAGACTGGGGGAGAACCAAAGGGTGCCGAAAGAATCGCGGTTGATCAGGTCACACAGCGCGGGATCGCCGGTGTTGGCACACTGTTGGATGATGTCGTCCGCTTGGAGGTTTCCGATCAAGTCGGTGATGTCGATGTCGTAGTAGTCGAGGGTGACCGAAAGACCAGCGATGCTCTGTGGCGTCCACACGATACCGGCGGTGACGGTGTCGGCGGTCTCCGGAACCAGGCCCGGGTTGCCGCCGCCGAGCGTGTTGTACTGGTCGGCCGGGTTTTCAAAGGTATTGCCATATTGCGCCGCTGTCATGCCCGTTCGCTGGCACTGTTCGAGCGTCGCCGTCGGGTCTTCACCGGCGCAGATGTCCGCCGAGCCGTTGAGCCCAAAGCGCTGCGGCTGGAAGAGATCCCAAACATTGGGCGCACGCACCGCGCGGTTGAAGCCGCCGCGGAGACGCCACGAGTCGTTGATCGCCCAGTTGACGAGTAACTTGTAGGTGTCGAAGGCGCCCGATTCGCTGTAGTCGGACCAGCGGTAGCCGAGCTCGAGGGAGAGGTCCTGGAACGCCGTCCGGTCCTGCACCAGGGGCAGTGCGACCTCGAGGAATAGTTCCGTCACGTCGTAGCTGGCCTGGACCTTGGGCACGGCACCGCCCTGGCCGGTGGCGCCGCCGCTGGTTCCCTGATAAATCTCATCGGGGTAGTTCGCCAACCATTCTTGACGGTACTCGGCGCCGACTGCGAGCGCGAGACCCTCGCTGGCCGACGGGAGCCGAATCCCGTAGTCCTCGAGGTCGCCGGTGAAGGTCAGGTTGGCGACCTGGGTCTTGACGCGACCGGTCATGACGTAGTCAGCTGTGATGTAGTCGAGAGCCGCCTGGGTCACCCCGCCCTCTAGGAAGATGTTGTAGGGGACGCAGTTCGCCTGATCGTTGCGGCAAACGGGCTCGCCGGTCTCCGGGTCGGTGATGACGTCGAGCGCATTCCCCAACCGTGCGATGCTCATGTCATTGTTGTAGACGTCGCTGCTGTTGTTCTGCGCGTGCAGGAAGTATGTGTCGTAGCTCCACTGGTCGTTGATGTCGCCGCGGATGCCGCCCACCAGGCGCAGGTTGTCGTGGCCGAGTGCGTTGCTGCGCGGCGCCCCCTCCACGCTGCGGCGATAGATGATCACGTCGGCGAGGTCGGTCGGGCCCCAGCCCGTCCCGGGTCCGCAGATGGCGTTGCGCTGCTGGTCTGAGAGCAGCGGGTTGTCGCAGTTGATATAGTTGTATTCCCCAAAGGTGCCCGTGTACGCGATCTGCGCGTCGGTGAAGTTGGTCATGGCCATCACTTCGAGGTAGGGCTCGAAGTGGTCGTTGACGGTGTAGTGGGCAAACGCACCGGCAGTGAACTTCTCGTCCGGGCGCTGCAGGTGGTTATATTCACCGTAGTTGAAGACCTCGCCGGTGCGGGGGCGGAAGGAGTGGCCGTCGCCGCCGTCCTCCACCCAGTGCAGGAGGTAGTCCTCGTTACTGGTGCCGTCGGCGTTGTAGGCGATGAATCGCCCCTGCGCGGACGTTGATGATCCGCCGCACTCGGGGCCGGTCGTACCATCGGCCACCGAGCAGTTGGTGTAGTCGCGTTGGCCCTTGAGGAGTGCGTTGATCTTGCGGTAGGTGATGTAGCCCATGGCGTGGCCCTTGCCGTCCGCAAACTTGCCGCCGACGCCAAAGTAGGCGTTGATGGCTTCACCATCGGATGTCGAGCCGGACGGGGCACCGAAGCCGGCCTCTTCGTTGATGTCCTGCGCGAGCTGGTTGTTGTTGTCGTGGTTGTAGAAACTGTACTGCAGGCCGCCGCGGAAGCCCTCGAAGTCGGTGTCCATGATGAAGTTGACCACGCCGGCCACAGCATCGGAACCGTAGACCGTCGACGCACCACCGGTGAGGACGTCGACCCGTTTGACAAATGCGGCAGGAATGGCGTTGATGTCGGGCGCGTAGGATGCCCCGCCCTGCCACGCATCACCGCCCGCCATCCGGCGCCCGTTGATCAGCACCAGGGTGCGCGAAGTCCCGAGATTGCGGAGATCGATGGTCGCCGTACCGGAGGCGCCGTTGGCGATAGTGGCGTTCTGCGAGGCGAATACCTGCGGCAGGCTAACCACCAGGTCCTCGATCCGGTTGATACCCGAGTAGGTGAGTTCCTGCTCGACCTCCATCGTCGTGACGGGGCTCAGGGCCGATAGATCGGCGCGCGGAATCAGCGAACCGGTGACCGTGATCTCTTCCTCGAACGACTTCTGGACAGCCTGCTCCATGGCCTCCTGTTGCTCCGGAGTCAGCTCCTCTTCCTGCGCCATCGTGGGAAGTGCGTAGCCAACCATCGCAAAGCAGGCGATGAGGACAACCGCTCGAAGATAACGAGTTCGTCCAACACACAATTTCATATCGTTCCTCCTTTGGTTTCTCCGATTAGGAAAATCGCGTTTTTCCCGAAACGCACCGACCATCCTTGCCGATCACAGAATCAGTTCGATCGTCACGCTGGCGTGCCTTTTCTCTCCTTTCATGGGCTGCAGCGCACCGCGAAAGCGCTGGTGTGATCGAGGTGGTTTTTCTTGCTTGTGAATATATACACAACATCTTTCATATCGAATGCAAAATTCACACCATTTTTGAGATGATCGCTTGTTGTGCTCGGGATGGAGCTTCGAACCCCTGCCGAAACAGGCCAGCCGCAGAGTGTCACACTGTCTATTTGGTGTAAATATCTAAAAAAAAAGCTACGTAGGAATTCACCCTTGCGCCCGGTGACGGGTTTCGAGTCATATTCCGAGCAGAGAACGAGTTCAGCGACGTCCGCCGACCACGGTGCGCGGAGCCGACCCGCGTCCGGATAGTTGCACGCGATGTCCGGAATTTAGTAGTCAGTATTGAGACCTTGTTACGCAATTAAGCCCCGGTCAAGAGATTACCGTCGGTTTCGGCGTTCTGCCGGCGGACTCGATTCCCGACAGCGCGTTCCGGTTTCTTCGCAGGCGGGCTTGCGTCCGGCTCCTGGCGCGGAGACTTCTCACCTATGGCCGACATGTGCGAGCCGGAACGCCTGCACCTCATGGGCTCGAGGTCGGTTTTGTGGTGCCGTCCCGGTCGCACAATCGGATGAACGGAATTTTGGTCAGGAGCCGCTCAAGAATGTGACGAGCTCGCTGGCGGTGGTGGCATCTGGATCATCCGGGGCGAGCTGAACGAAGCGCTCGAGATGGCTCTTCGCCTCTTCGTTGGCGCCTTCCCCGACATAGATGAGCCCCAGGTAGTAGTGGGCCCGTGGGTGGTTCGGATCCACCTCCAGGAGCTTGCCAAACCGCAGTTTGGCGCGATCCATCTCGTTGTTGTCGTACGCCGCAATGGCGAGCAGCCAGAGTCCCTCGCGAGCGGTCTCGGGTTCGACGGAGGCGAGGCTTACCAATGCATCGATGATACGGTCCTCTTGACCCAGCGCCAGCGCTGCGTTGTAACGGATCCGAATCGCATCCACGTTCCCGGGAACTTCCTCGAGGATGGACTCCGCGGCGGCGAGAGCCTCCTCGTTGCGGCCGATTTTCAATCCCGTTGTGGCGACGCCGAACAGGGCAATCTGCAGGTTCGGGTCCAGCTGGCCGGCCTCTTGATACTTGGCGAAAGCACCCTCGAAATCGCCCTGTTTCGACAGCGCAACCGCCTCGTTGAAGGTCTTTTTCGCCTCCTCGGCCAGCCGGCCGGAGCGCTCCAACGCCTCCTGCGCCTCAGCGGCCTTGGCCTCATCACCGAGATTCCGATAGGCCTCCCATCGCGCCTTGAGGACCATTTCGTGCGTTGAACCGAGCCCGATCGCCTTTTCCGCGGCCTCAGCCGCCTCAGAATAACGATCCTCCTCGATCAGAGCGACACTCAGCGCCCCCCATGCCCGAGAAAACTCGGGGTCGTATCCAACGGCCTCCTCGAAGCTGGTTGTGGCCGTCGCATAGTCTTTGGCTTCGAAGGCGCGCGCCCCGGCGTTGAAGGCGGCGACGGCGGGACTCGAGGTCGAAGCCGGAGCGATACCGTCTGCCATGGCCGACGCGCCGGGGTACATGATGAATTCATGACGGGCGGTCCCTTCCTTCTGCCACTTCTGCTCAGTCTCGAGGGTCTGATACCCGACCTTGTCGAAGCGATAGCGGTAGACGACGTTGATGACATCGAAGTCGACCTTGAAGACGCCCTTTTTGTCGGTGGTTTCGACGACGTTGAAGCCCTTGACCTCCTCCGACGTTGCGGTCACGTTCACCCCTTCGATCGGATTTCCATCTTGATCGATCACCTTGCCAACAAGCCTTCCCCTTCGGATCGCGAAGGCGGATCCGGAGGCCATCAGGATGACGACCAGGAGCCATGCGATCATGCGCATTTTCGTGTGCATTGGATCACCTCTCTTCATGCTCGGTTTGTCGTGATACCCGCGGCCCGACCTCATCATCGAGGCACGGATCGCGAGCCCTTCTCAATTGCAACAAGCGGACCCATCGCGGCCGTGATTATAACGTGGGGGCGTTCAATATTCTCGGTCCTGAGAAGATCTACGTGCGGGCTGTCGTCCGGGATTCCGGCACGGCCAATAATCGGGCAAATCTCGTGAGGGTCTACCAGCGGCCAGGGATCTGCATCATACTCGGGCCATGGATGATAAAACCTCCAATCGGCGAATCCTTGCGGTGATCGCCCTGCTTCACGTCGTTGCGTTCGTGCCCTGGGGCTTCCCCATCGAAGCCGGTGTGTCGCTCTTTGCCGGTGACGAGATCTTCGATCTCACTATCAAGGTGCCGCTTTCGAAGCTGAAGCGGCAAGAGCCGGGGACCTCCGGTGTCAACGGAAGCCTCGAGCTCGACGACGGGAGGTCGATCCCAATGACCTGCTCCAAGTACGGCATCAGCCGGCTGCGCGAGTGTCAGCTGGCCTCCCTCGTGTTCAACGTCGAGGCGAGCGGTGTCCGCGGCACGCCGTTCGAAGGGCTCCAGACCCTCCGGCTGGTGACGCCGTGTCGTCTCCGGGGTGACTTCGACAAGTACACCGTGCTCGAGTACCTGGTGTATCGGAGTTACGAGGTGATTGCGGAACCTGCGCTACGGGTCCGGCTCGTAAAGGTGCGATTCCAGAACAGCGAAAAGCCGGGCAAGGACCAGACGGGATACGCCTTCTTCATCGAGGACATCGGTGACGCCGCCGAGCGCGGCTGCCGGGCCTGGCTGGACATCCAGTCGCAACGAACGAGCGACCTTGATGCAGCGCAGCTCACCGTGATGACCCTCTTCCAGTACATGGTGGGCAACACCGACTGGTCGGCGGTCAAGGGACGGCCCGATGACCGGTGCTGTCACAATGTCGCCGTCTTCGGTGAAGAGGGTGGGGGCTCCAACACCGTCCTACCTTTCGATTTCGACCAGACCGGCCTGGTGAACCCACCATACGCCGCCCCACCAGATCCCAGTCTGGGCATCCGGCGGGTCACCGATCGGAGGTATCGCGGGCTCTGCGAGCATAACCACGAGCTGCCTGCAGCGATCACCCTCTTCAACTCGAAACGGCCCGAGCTTGAGGCTCTGTTCAACCGCGACGACCTCCCGTACCCGAAAGATCGTGAGCGAGCGCTGAAATACATCAGAGATTTCTACGACACGATCAACGATTCCCGGAAGCTCGAGAAAGAAATCCTCAACGATTGCCGCTGACGGGGTTCTACTCCATTTCGGACAGGAGCAATTCGAGCTTGCTCGAGTACCTGTGCTTGAGGGCGTCTGTGGCGGCCACCGCCTCTGCCCGGGCCAGCCAACGCCGAGCTGCCCCCTCGTTCCCCTTCTGCAAATAACACATGCCGAGCAGGAAATAGAACTGATCCTCGTTCTTCTGCTTGCGGATTGCGTACTTGAGATTGCTGATCGCGGTGTCATAGTCCTCGGCTGCATATGCCTCGCGGGCCCGCCGGTAGCGATAGTACGGGTTTTCCTTGCGGTGATTCACGACCTGTTTCCGATATATGGCGGCCCTCTCTGCATCGCCCCGACGCTCGTAGAAATTCGCCAGATTACTCATTGCCACCAGGTCCTCGTCGTCCGCCTTCAAAGCCAGCAGATAGGCGGCCTCGGCGTACTCGGCATAGTCATTCCGAAGATACAGCGTGCCCAGGTTCGTCCAGGCCGGTGAGAATCGGCGGTCGTTTTCCGCCAGAGCCCGGCGGAAGTACTCGAGAGCCGATGCCGTGTCGCCAGCCTGCATGCGCTCGACACCCATGTTGTTGTAATAGTGCGCCAGCGCCCGCGTGTCGGAGATTGTGCGTGCGTCGTAGCTGGACTTGAAATCGTCGATATTGAAATCCACCACGTGTGGACCCGACCGCCCCACATCCACGGACACGTTGACATGCCGGTTCAATAGGAAGACATCGTCCTGAAAGGCCCAATCGGGCGGAATATCCACCTCTTGGTAGACCGCCTCCAGTCCCACGTAGCGAGCCATGGCAACGAACATGTTGGAGAAGGACAGGCAGTTGCCCCGTCGCAGCCGGAACGTCTCGGCGGCTGTGCGGGTCGTCCCATCGAACGTGAGTCCGAAGGTCCCCTCGTTGATGATCGCGTCGATCAGCTCCCGCAGTTTGATCTGGCCGGAGGCCTTGTAGTGCACGTTTGAATCCAGGAACTGCCGCATCTCGCCGCTCACAGCGAGCACCTCGTCGCTTTCAATGAGGTCGAGTGCCTCCTGTGCCCGACTCAGGGGTGCCCCTTCCAGAAGTTCGTGGGGCTCGACTGTCCCGTTGTTGAGGCTCTTCGACCCGGTCGCACAGGCGCATGCGAGGATCATGAGACAGGCGAGGGAGAAACGATTCCACATCATGAAATTGCCGGCCAGCAAGAGAAAAATTCCTCTGTTGTCTGTGTCGATTTCCTTCTCTTGAAGGATATCAAGCCCGTCCCATGTTGGAAGTACTCAGCTACCGTTTTTTAAAGGAACGTGGGAAACGACGATTGGTTCATCCCTATTGCTGAAGTTCACCTCGACAATGGTCCGCTGTCTGTCCAGGATCAGGATCTTCTCGGAAAGCTGCCGGCCGGGTATTGAGACAACAATCGAATACTCTCCGGCGGGGATATAGGTCATGTTCAGTTTCGGTTGCGTTTTCTCTCGCATCATCCCCGCGACACGAACGGTGCAGCGCAGCGGCGTCGACTTCACCCGCAGTGACCCCTCCCCCTGGAAGAGGGTCTCTATTTCTTTCTCGAAGAAGTTGCCTCGAACGGTGACCTCGACTCCCGGTAGGATCTTGATCACGCCCGAGAGTGTTTCGTATCCCGGCTTGCTGAAAGAGATCGTGTGCTCACCCGCGGCGAGACCCTCGATCGAAAGCTGCGGAGTGTCTTTGGTCTCGGTCCTGCCAGCGACCTCGACGACACAGTTCTGAGGGGCAGACGTAACAATCAGGTTCCCGACGATTTGTTTGACCGTTTCGGCCTCGGTCACCTTCTTGGAGCGAACCACCGGCTCGGGGGAGAGATCTCCCACAATAACCTCGATCGGGAACTTCGAAGTCTCGATTTGGATGCTCTGCGGCACGAACCCATCCTTCTCGACCCGGATGGTGCGCGAGCCGGTTGGAACGTTCATCAAGAAAAGGCCGTCCTCCTTCGCGTTCGAGGTGCCCATCAACTTGCCGTCAAGGAAGATGCGGAGACCAGGCGAACAGGACACCTGGATATCACCGGCAAATGAAACCGCCGTCACACTCATCAAAAAGAACAGAAACATCCAACGAGCACGCCTCATGTTTCCTCCGGTCCGCTCTGAATCGGTCACAGTTTACATTGGCATTGCGCGAGTCGGTGCCCCTCGACGCCGGTCCGGAATGGGTGAATATCTGGGTATGGGCGGAGCAGGCTGCGGCGGACCTTCGCCTGGAACTGGAACGAGTCCTCAGCGAAGACCGAGGCTAGCCGGAATCAGGGCGAAGAAATAGAGAGCTTATCCGTCCGTGTCCAGAGCGTCGATGATGGCGTTGAAGATCGGACTCGGACGCATCGCCTTCTCGGCCATCACGTCGTCTGGGAGGTAGTACCCACACACATCGACCGGCCTCCCCTGAGCGGACAACAGTTCTTCTGAAATCTTCGATTCGTTCCCCTGGAGCTCAGCTGCCGTGTCGGCGAAGCGAGCCTGCATCGTCTCGTCCTTTTTTTGTGCGGCCAGCGCCTGGGCCCAGTAGAGAGCCAGATAGAAGGCGCTGCCCCGGTTATCGATCTCATGCACCTTGCGCGAGGGCAGCCTTCCATTCTCCAGATACATCGCGATCGCCTTGTCGAGGGTCTCGGCGAGGATCGTCGCCTTGGGGTTGCCGGTGTTTTCGGCGACCATTTCGAGGGACGGCACCAGAGCACAATACTCTCCGAGCGAGTCCCACCTCAGGTGACCCTCAGCCAGGAACTGTTGCACGTGCTTTGGAGCCGAACCTCCGGCGCCGGTCTCGAAGAGGCCACCGCCATTCATCAGCGGCACGATCGACAACATCCTGGCACTGGTGCCGAGTTCGAGGATCGGGAAGAGATCCGTCAGGTAGTCACGAAGGACGTTGCCCGTGGCTGAAATTGTGTCCTCGCCGCGACGAACCCTCTCGAGAGTGAACTTCATCGCGTCGACCGGCTTCATGATGTGGATGTCGAGGCCGCTGGTGTCGTAATCCGGCAGATAGGTGTTCACCTTCTTGATGATCTCGGCGTCGTGGCCCCGCGCCTCGTCGAGCCAGAAAATGGCGGGTGAACCGGTGGCTCGTGCTCTCGTCACAGCCAGCTTCACCCAATTCTGGATCGGCGCGTCCTTGGCCTGACACATCCTGAAGATGTCGCCGGCCTCGACCGTCTGTTCGAGGACAACAGCGCCTGAGCTATCGACGACACGGATGGTGCCATCGGCCGGCGCTTCGAAGGTTTTGTCATGGGAGCCGTACTCTTCGGCCTTTTGAGCCATCAGCCCGACATTGGCGACATTGCCCATCGTCGCCGGGTCAAACTGACCATTCCTCTTTGCGTCTTCGAGTATTTCCGCGTACATGGTCGCGTAGCTGCGATCCGGCACCATGGCGATGCAGTCCTGGAGCTGGTCGTCCTTGTTCCACATCCTGCCGCCGTCGCGAACGATGTTCGGCATCGAAGCGTCGACGATGACGTTGTTGGGGACGTGCAGATTCGTGATGCCTTTCCTGGAGTCAACCATCGCGAGGTCGGGCTGGGTATCGTACACGGCGGCGATGTCCGCCTCGATCTCCGCCTTCTTTTCGGCGCGGAGCTTGTCGAGCTTTTCGAGGACATCGGCGAGACCGTTGTTGACGTTGGCTCCGATCTCCTCGAGCGTTTCGGCGTGTTTGTCGAACGCCTCCTTGTAGAAAACGGAGACGCAATGGCCGAACATGATCGGATCGGAGATCTTCATCATGGTCGCCTTGAGGTGCAGCGACAACAGAACGTCGTCTTTGTTGGCCTCCTCGATTTGCTGGGCATAGAACTCGCGCAGCGCGGCGACGTTCATGACCGCGGTGTCGACGACCTCGCCTTTCTGGATGGCGATCTTTTCCTTCAACACCGTTATCGATCCGTCACCGTCGACAAACTCGATCTTCACATCGGTCGCCTCGCCCATGGTGGTTGATTTCTCGCTTTCGAAGAAGTCTCCACTGCTCATGTGAGCTACCCGTGCCTTGGACCCCGATTCCGGCCAGGGCTTCATCATCTTGTGCGGGTGCTTCTGCGCAAAGCGCTTCACCGATGTGGCCGGGCGGCGATCGGCGTTACCTTCACGCAGCACCGGATTTACTGCCGAACCGAGACACACGGCAAACCGCTCTCGAAGTGCTTTTTCAGCGTCGGTCTCAGGCTCTTCAGGAAAGTCGGGGATGTCGTACCCCTTGCCCCGGAGCTCTTCAATGGTGCTCTGTAGCTGCGGGATGGAAGCGCTGATATTGGGCAGCTTGATGATATTGGCATCTGGCGACTTTACGAGCTGCCCGAGTTCGCCAAGGTCGTCCGGGATCTTCTGAGCCTCAGTCAGATTGTCGGGGAAATTGGCGATCACCCGGCCGGCTAGCGAGATGTCTCGTATTTCGACCTCGACGCCCGAACCCTTGGTGTAGGCGCGAATGATGGGGAGCAGAGAGTAGGTTGCCAACAACGGCGCCTCATCGGTTTTTGTCCAGATGATTTTCGAGTCAGTCATGGTGCATCCTTGGATATTTCTTTGCCGCAGCCCGGCAAGGCAGTCTAGCTCCTCCGGCGTTGATTGTCAGCTCCATCGAGGCGGCGGTTTCTGCGATGATGGCGTTCAACGAAAGTTCGATTATCGTAGGCTGCGACATTCGTGGAATGAACGCTGAGAGGAGCTCATCATGGTCACACTTCTCGATGGGGGTATGGGTTTCGAACTGAAACTGCGCAGAGCAGGGGTGCCCTCCCACACGGAATCGATCTGGTCCGCCCTGGCTCTGATTGAAAATCCGGATGCGGTGGTTGATGTCCATGTCGCCTATATCGAAGCCGGCGCAGATGTCTTGACCATCAACAACTATGCGGTCACGCCGCCGATCCTGGCTCGAGAAGGCATGGAGCACCGCGTCGAAGAGCTGACCGAACTGGCGGTGGATCTCGCCGAAAAGGCGTGCTCCCTGGCGGGCCGCCGTCCCCGGCTGGCCGGGTCGTTTCCGCCGCTCGAAACAAGCTATCGTGCGGACCTCATCAAGGGGAGGGAGGAGGTCCTCGAGGGGTATCGCAGGATTGGGTCGGTTTTGGAGGGACGTGTCGATCTCATTCTCTGTGAGACTCTGGCGAGTGCCCGAGAGGCGGTTTGGGCTTGCGAGGCGGCATCCGATACAGGCCGTGATTTCTGGATGAGCTGGACGCTTCAGGGGACCCGACTGAACACCCTGCCGAGCGGGGAGAGCCTGTCAGAAGCGTTTTCTGCCCTGGGTGACCTCAAACCATCTGCCTATCTGGTGAACTGCTGCGGTGCCAACTTTGTCACAGCCGCGATGCCGGTGCTCAAGAGCCTCACCAGCGCCCCCGTAGGCGGCTATGCGAACGCTGAGAGCGTCGTGCCCGATGACGGTTGCGCCGGCACCGATGACGATCCCGAGTCGGCCCAGAGGAGTGCGGCTACCGTCCTCGATCCCGAGGCCTATGCCCTGGAGGTCCAACAATGGCTGGACGCAGGGGCGAGCATCGTCGGCGGGTGCTGTGGAACGCGGCCGAAACATATTCTTCGGTTGCGGGAGATGCTGGGCCCGTAGGGATCTGGCCGAAGATCGGGGTATCCTCGAAAGACCGGACACGACGATGTTGTTTCCAATCGGACACGAGGAAACTACCGTACGGCGCATGCCGTGGGTGACGTTGACGATCATCGGCTCCTGCCTGGTGGTGTTCATCCTCACAGCCATGGCTCCATCAGGCGAGGACCGTGTTGCGTTTGCCGAACAAATTGCGATCGAATATTTCCTCGACCATCCATACCTCGAACTCGACGAACAGCACAAGGGCTATACGTACTACTCTCTGCGTCAGCAAAGGAATGATCAGTCGATTCCTGGGCCCGACGATTTGGAAGAGTTGCAGAGTGAGCAACGGGAGCTTGATGCGCTGGTCGAGTCCTTCTTTGCGACCCGCGACGGCACACCTTATTTCCGCTGGGGCCTGGTACCGACCCGACAGAGACCCGTAGCGTGGTTCACCCACATGCTGATGCATGTCGGCCTGCTCCACCTCTTCGGCAACCTCTTCATCCTCTATCTCGCGGGTCCGCCCCTCGAAGATGCCTGGGGGCATCTTCCGTTCGCCGTCTTCTATGTAGTTGCCGGGTTGGTGGCGGCGTTTTTCTTCATAGCCGGTTATCCCGATATCAACGAGCCCCTGATCGGCGCGTCCGGAGCGATCTCGGGAGTCATGGGGGCCTTCGCCGTTCGCTTTTGGAACACCAGGATCACGTTTTTCTATTTTTTCTTTTTCTTCAAGATCTATACG
>Ga0224513_10000208_pt1 | contig 21491 bp, 33 predicted proteins | sample SF_May12_sed_USG_5_FD_169109 | JGI IMG/M metagenome (GOLD analysis project Ga0224513, IMG submission 169109) | Sediment microbial communities from San Francisco Bay, California, United States - SF_May12_sed_USGS_21 | ecosystem: Environmental > Aquatic > Marine > Sediment | place: USA... | reverse complement strand
TTGTATTTTTGTAAATTTGTTGGACCGGTCGTCTAGTTTGGTTTGGATGACGCACTCACACTGCGTAAGGAAATCATTCCCGCAAAGGTCGTGGGTTCAAATCCCATCCGGTCCACCTTTTCCAAGGACTGGATACCTGTTTTTCAAATGCAAGCCTTGGTGGGTCCACCATTTGCAAGGAATGGATACCTTTTCAGGTCCAGCATCTCCAAGTAATGGATACCTGTCTTCCCTTTTATGCAAATCATCATTATTCTGCAGGAGAATGACAAGTTGCAGATAGTAAATCAGACACACAACAAACCAACCAAAAGCAGACACAAAAAATTGCTTGTTGATCCGGACGTCAAGAGATGGTACCAAAATATCGCAAGGGGAAGTACCATGACAGCTGACGTCAGACTGCGAAGACTGGGGGTTTACTGCGAGAGAACAAACACGACTCCCAAGGAACTTGCACAGATAGGAATTGACAACGCCAAAAACGGATATTGATGTTGGAAAGGTGGTTTGAATGACTGCTTTTCTGACATTTTTATCAATTCGGAGCAATAAATTGTCAATTCGGTATCAATTCGGAGATTTTCTCGAAACTGTAGAATGTTTCTAGGAATATGTCGAAACTACCGCTTACCGTGTATGTACAACAATATAATCACACGCTATTCCAGTTTTACTTTTTTCATGTATTTTGTAAGTAGCACCGGATTTAACACCAGATTGATTGCAATCAGATAAACAATCAAAGTCACAAACAATTCCTTGTATTCATAGGTGGCAGGAAGTGATAATACCAGTGCAACTGAAATTCCACCCCTGATTCCACCCAGTGTCAGAACATGTTGCCATGCCATGGGTACTTTGATTTTGAATAATCTCAAGAACGCATTTCCACCATAAACTACAATCGCTCTGGATGCAATCAGAACTATAATTGGAATTGACAGAACCAGCCACAAGGAATGGTCAGTATGAGTCACAAACAACGGAATCCCTATCAGAAAAAACAGAATACTGTTTGCAACGAAACCCAAATAGTCCCAGTACTTGTGAAACAGAGTTCTGATTTCTTTAATCATCTCCTTGTGAGTTCTCAAGATCAAGAGTGCAGTAAACAAGGTAGTCACAACTCCTGAAACCTGGAAGAAATGCTCAGCTACTGCATATCCTCCAATTGCCACTGCAATTGCCAGTGTAAAATCCACATGCTCATCATCATTCCATCTATTGAGCACCTTGCCTGAAACCCAACCTATGCCGCTTCCCAATGCAATGGCACCAACCATTGACCACAGAAAAGAGAGTGTTGTATCCAAGAGAGAAAATGCGATACCTGCAAAGATGATGCTTTTGATAACATTAAACGAAATTACGCCTGTGGCGTCATTGAACAAAGATTCTCCCTCAATCAAGGTGTTTAGCCGGTGTGGTATTGGGAATCTTGAGAAAATTGCTCCCACTGCAACAGGATCAGTTGCTGCAAGAATTGTACCAAAGAGTAATGCATGAATTAATGGTATCTCAAATACAGTACCGATTGAAAACCCGATAAGAAAGATTGTTACTATGACCCCAATTATTGCAAAAAATCCAATGTGTGCAGCTTCATGTTTTATGTCCCGTATCTTGACTTTTCTCCCAGACTCAAAAATTAAAATCGGAATTATCACCAATAAAATGACTTCCGACATGTCAGTCTCTACAAAGTGATAGAGATCCTCAAACTCAAAACCTTCTGGAGTTGGAAGGAACACCGAGATTGCCCCCATTGCCATCATTACTGCAACTGCGGGAATGATAAATGATTTTACGTAATGATGTATCGCAGCTATTGCTATCAAAAAAGAACTGGCAAGTAAAATTAATGCAATTATTTCTTCAGTCATAGTTTTTCAAATTTGAATTCAAACGATGTCATGCAAATTCCATACTGGTCAATTCATCTTAGAACATTTATCATTTTGACTGACAATGTTGTTTCCTAATTGGAGACGTCAAAATTCTTCTTGACAATCTCAAAGACTTCGTGTAGTTTGTTTACCGCATTTTCAGGAGGATATTTCAGGAGATCCTTCCACTCTATCTTTACTCCTTGCCATCCTGATGTATGCCAAGTTCCTATAGGTAAATCGTTTGCAGTCACCTGTTCATTAAAAGGATATGGATTCATGTACAGATACGGTTCTGAATAGTTCTCATCACCGGGAGATATTCCAGTTCCTACCTGCTCATCTGCATTTCCTGTAAACCACTCTAATGAAAAATCAAAGTGGTGTGGCCACAGATGAATCAATGTAAACTTGTTTCTTAGTGTCATCATGAATAGTTCTAACACTTTCAGAGCGGGAATTGCATAATCTTGAAATGATGATATCTTCTCAAAGTCAAGGTTCTCAAGTTTTTCCTCAGGTCCCTTCAGACCATATTTCTCTGTGATTTTAGTCAGTTTTTCGGCAATATCATCAGTAAAAAGATCGATATAGTCTCCAACTTCATCGTTAAAGTAGAGTAATTGCCCCGTGGAGAGATGTATCTTTATCTCAATTTTGTTGTTGATTAACCCTGTAGTAATCTCGTTGTTTTGAAAGTATAGTCCTTGATTGCCATAATGCGGCAATTCATCTGTTATCAGTTGCTGCTTTATCTCACTAATTGTCATGCATAGTTTGTGCATTGGCTGCATGTGTTGAATGTTCATTATGCGTGTTCGATTCCTGTTCCAGTTGAGATGTTGATGTCAGTAGTAATTAGATCTTGATAGTTTAATTTGTGAACGTTATCTTTACCTGTGGCCTTTGTAATTTCCTCAATCTCCATTTGCAGTATTTCAAAATAGTTTACCAGTCTTTCTGTGGATTCCTCAACACTGAATCTGTCACGAAGATTTTGCTTTTGTGTTGCAATTCCAACTGGACAGTTTCCAGTATGACATGTTCTGTATTGCTGACATCCAATTGCAATCATTGCAGAAGTTGCAACAGCTACTGCATCTGCGCCCATTGCAAGTGTTTTGCAGATGTCGCCAGATGTTCTGTATCCTCCTGTCATAACTAGTGAAACATCACTGTTGTGTTTATCCAGGAACTTTCTTGCCCTTGCTACTGCATATACTGCTGGCATTGAAAAATTATCTTTGATAAATACGGGTGCAGCTCCTGTTCCTCCGCCTCTTCCATCTATTGTGATAAAGTCCGGTTCTGCAAATAATGCATGTTCCAAGTCTCCCTCAACATTACCTGCCGCAAATTTTATTGCAATGGGTTTGCCTCCTGTCATGTCACGCAAACTAGAAACATAATCCTTCAGGTCCTGCTTGCTGTTGATGCTTGTATCTCTAGCGGGAGAAATTTGATCCTGACCCATTGGGATTCCTCTTAGTTTTGCAATCTCTGGAGTAATCTTTTCTTTAAGCAAATGACCTCCCAATCCCGGTTTTGCAGCTTGGCCTATCTTGATTTCAACTGCGTCTGCAGTCTTTATCCATTCCTCATTTTTTGAAAAATCTGTAGTGCTGACCTCGTAGATGTATTTGCCGGCATTTTCAAATTCTCGCTGGTTTCTTCCACCTTCACCTGAACACATTGCAGTACCTATTTTTTTAGTTCCAGCAGCCAAAGCAGTCTTTGCCTCTTCTGATAATGCTCCAAATGACATGTGAGATACGTATACAGGCATGGATAATTCCAGTGGGTGCTTTGCATTTTTTCCAATTATGGTCTTGAGGCTAAACTCATCTTCTTCCAATAGTGGCATTGTATACAATTGTGCTGCCTTGAACAAGATATCATCAAACTTTGGATAATGCTTCAAGGTTCCCATTGGAAGCACTTCTTTTACTTTCCATTTTGCACGGGCTGCAATGCCATCCATGTCTGGAACCACGTCATCATGAGTTCTCTCAAATCTCTGCTTTGTGTTGTGATCAAAGCGCACCAGGTAATCCCGGTTTTGAGCTATCTCAGACAATTGTGCAGCATTTATGAAAATATTGTCTCCATCTACCTCGGTCTCAAATGTCGGAACCGAATCCTCATACCCTTCAGGACCCTTGCCAGTCTCTGTATCAAACTGCCAGTTGTGCAAAGGACATGTAACATATCCATCATCATCAATTGTTCCGTCCCCCAATGAGCCTCCCATGTGTGGACACTTGTTGTACATTGCATGAAATTTTGAGTTTTTATTTACAATTACAAATTCAATTAAATTTTTGTTGAAGATTCTCATCTCTCCGTCTGGAATATCTGAAACCTTGCAAACCTTGACAAATTCTGTTTCTGACATCTTACATCACTGATCCTCCTTTATGAAATGAACCCAATTAGATAATGATTGGACAGATTTTACCATCATTGGAGAATGTTTTCTTACAAATTTTAGTTCATCTAAATTTGATTTTGGCGGATTGTTTTTGTAATCATCAAATGCTGTTTTACCGTCATAATCTACAAAGGCTATTCTTGCACCATAATTGTCTGGCTCCAACATGTTGGCATCACCAGTTACAACGCCAATGTGATATGGACAGGAAATAAGAGATTCTGCAAGCTGGTTTGATGTTGCAACTCCTTTCTTTTTTAGGTCTGATGACAATTCGTTAAAATCTGCAAAAAAGTAAAACGCACCTTGAGGTGTTGTTGCCTTTATACCATCAATCTTGTTCCACTCTTCACTAAGATAAGTTCCCATTATACGGTGAATCTGTCTTGTAATGTTGATGTATTCCTCAATCTCCTCGTTTGGCTCGTATGCCTTTATTGCAGCATACTGCGTTGGGGTGGATACATTCGTATATACAGTTGCTGCAACCTTTTTGAAATCTTTTGTCAGTTTTTCAGAATTTGTCGGCATTATGCAAGAACCCAGTCTGTATCCTCCAGCTGATCTGTCCTTTGAAAGGCCATTTGTGATGAAAGTCCCTTCTGGATACACTAACCCCATGCTCGTAAAATTGTTCATATCATAGGTGTCAAGTGCGTAAATCTCATCTGCAAGAACAAGTATGTTGTGTTTTCGACAAACTTCGGCAATTCTTTCTAGTTCCTGTTTAGAATAGACTATTCCTGTGGGATTGTGTGGGTTGTTTAGCACCATCATGTGCTGTTCTCCCTCCAATTTGGATGCAAATTCATCTAGATCATATGGTCGAATCCTGTAGTTAAATTCAGGCTTTAGATGAAAAGTATGAAAATGTTTTCCAAGTAGATTGAGTTGTGGTCTGTATCCAATCCATGATGGAGATGGAAGTATTACCCCGCCCTTAATCATTCCAACCAATGTATTGAGCAAATCCTTGGTTCCTGGACCGACAACAATTCTTTCAGGATCTACATCCAAATCAAAATGCCTCTTGTTAAAACCAGATATGGCCTGACGCAGCTCCAGTATTCCTTCTGCTGCAGAATAGTGTCCCTGATGTGCATTTTCTGAAAGTGCATTTACAAGTGGTGGCGGTACATGAAAAGGAGATTGTCCAAACCCTAATGCATAATATTCTTCATTGCATCCTCCGGAAACACATTTTTTCCTTTGTTCTGCTATCATCAATCCAACCTTTAGGTTATCAGGCATCGTGATTTTTTCTACATGTGGTTCGACTAGAATCTCCCTCAATATGAAAAATTTTTAGTATTTTTTTATTTAAAGAGATTCCCCAATCTTTTTGATCTTACTCAATGTAGATTTTTTCGGATGCATCAAGCTTTGCTTCAACTTTTCTAATAACTGCATAAAGAGTTGGCAAGTTTGATTTTACAATTTCTGCTGGAGAATACAAATCCCCATATCCGTCACCTTCTTTTATCACCAGATTGTTTCTCATCATGACCTTTAGGTTGTATGATACGGTTTTGTAATCAAGCTTTAGTTTTTTTGCTATTTGTAAAGCATTTGCAGGAACCTCAACAATCTCACACAGTATCCTAAGCCTAGTGTATCGTCCACCCATTCCTGTAAAAACAGAAGAGAATAACTCATCAGCATATTTGTCAACCTTGATTTTTTCATAGATTGCAACATCTTTGAAAATCTTTTTCTTACAAAGAGAATCAAACGGCATGAATCTGTATCCTAGATGCAATTATTTAAGCTAAAACTATTTTTGTTCTCTTCTAACATGAAATAATATTGGCAGTTTTGATTTTGCCATAAAAATTGGGAATTTCATTAAATACTCAAAAACATATTTGAATTACATGCCTAACTGTAAAGAATGCAACCATCCAAATGGAAGTTGTGATTGTTTTTGTTGTTGTTCAATTTCAAAGATAGGATGCCCTACCTGTGTTGTTCCTGTCTTGGCTTACAGAGGAATTAAGAAACTAATCAGAAAGGCCAAGTCATAAATGGAATTTCTTTTCTTAACATTAGATTTTTGTTCCAAATGGACATAACAAAACATCAGAAGAACTTATGAACTTGTCATCTAACTTCTCAAATGAGAAGACATACAAACATCATGAGAGTTAAGAGGTTTTTCAAATTTTTTAGCATTGCAGTTGCCATTTTGATTGGAGGTTTTCTTGTTGTAGGACAAATTGCATACCAGACCGTACCAATTATTGATCCGCCAGGTAAAATGTACTCAGTTGACGATACTAAAATTCACATGTACTGCACAGGTCCAGAAAACAATGCACAGCCAACCATAATCATCATAGCAGGAGGAGGTACACAAAGCCCAGTCTTACAATCTTCAAGAATATCTTTCCAACACAGTTCGTACCTGCAGTTATGATCGTGCAGGAAGTGGTTGGAGCGAACTCAATGATGTTCCACCAACTGCCAAAAACATGTCTGATGAATTATACAAACTTCTTCAGACTGCCAAAATTGATGGTTCCATAGTCTTGGCAGGGCATTCTTTGGGAGGAATCGTGAGCCTGATTTACAGCGCAGAGCATGAGGAACAGGTGGAAGGGAATGCAGGTCGGGGCGATTTTGGTCTCAGTATCAGTTTAAGGCCTGAAACTGCTGTTATCAGGCTACAAACAAACCTTTCATAGTTTATTTCGCATCATTATATTTAACTAGTGACCATACATTGTTCTAGTGGTAAAAGTACTATGTGTTGAGCAAATTCTCTGTATCCTCAAGTAAAAATTCCTCAATGTTTGTCCTTGTAATTTTGAAATTAGGATTTATTTCTTGAATTATTTTTGCAGTCAAACCCAATGACATCTTAACAGCATCTGTCTTTTCTGGATCCGTTCCAGGAAAGAGCCTGATTGTGGTTTTGCCTTTTCTAGTAGAAATTTCAATGAGAAATTGTTGATGTAATTTGTCAATTACCACTGCAGGAACTAATGCGGTTCTTTTTTTCCTATCTAGAAATACGTCTAGTAATTTTATCAAGAATGGTTTCTTCAAGATTATCTCTTCAAATTCTTGAGAGAAAGACTCAAGGTCAATCTTTTTATCAAAAACTATGTGTGGCATTATTTCTCACTTGATATGATCTTCCTTTCTCTCATCAAACCGTAAACAATTTTTTCTTTAGATCCTCTACAAATATTGCTAGCTTGCAACTTTTGCAAGCCAACAAGTCCTCTCTTTTTCTTCCGGATGCAGATTTTAGCAGTATCAGATAAGACTGTCTACAATTAGGACAGTCTGCCAACAAGGCTTCTTTACTTGAATACTTTTGATTCATGCATGATGTTACTCAGAATATTATTTAATTAATGGCAAAAAAATATTCTAGTGGTAAGGTTGTTTGCCATAAATTAGTTTTAAAAAAAATAAGTAAAGGTTATTTTTCAAAAATTACTACATTTTGAAATCTATTCTTTTTTTGACAGATCAATCTTAATTCTTAAAGCCTCATTGATAGTTTGAATTGCTTTTCCTATCACTATCGGACTAATTGAAAAGAATCCTCTATACATTCTATCCCCAATATCTTCTGCAACCAATCCAAATGGGCCTTCTGGTCCGTTTGTCACGACTATCCACATGTCTGAGATGTTTGTCCCATCACAACTGACTACTTCAGTTGTTTTAGGTGGCTGAGGAGCCAAAAGTGAATTCTTAAAATCCCCGATTATCCATGCCTTTGGAACTTTTTTTAGAATCTCAACATATCTGTCCTCTACATACTTGTACCTTTTTTCAGTCTCAAAAGTTGCCAATAGTGGTACATTGTGTTTTACTGCGTAGTTTTCAAGCAAAATGCTTAGTCGGTATAATTCCTTTGTGCCTGTTTTGAAATTAACATATCCTGCCTTTACATAGTCATCCAATGACCATAGGATATTGTGATCTGTAAGATCTGTTAATTTCCTATCAGATAATCCAGAAAATTGACTCCAGATTTCATCCATGAAACTTTGGTATCTGTATTGCATGATTGATTCAAGTTTTTGTGGTATATAACATAGAGATAAATTACAAAACTAGTGCTAACAAATATCTCATAACTAAGGGATTCATATTTTACCGATACTAATACAATAGAAACATGAGGCAAATCTTTGTTATACTAGCAGTTGGCATGCCACTATTTTTGGCAGCATTATTCATTGTAAATAGTATTGTCTCAAATACATTTCCAATGTTTAGAGAAACACCAATTGATGAATCACAAAATTTACAACAAACATATCAAGCAGGATTGGATCACTGTGAAAATAATTATGGAAATTTCGATACATTAGATAAGAAAAATGAATATGATGAATGTATCAATTCAGTTGAAACATGGCATGCTGAAAATCTTGAAAAATAATAAATGATCAGATTGGTTTTCCTTTGAACTGATAATCAATTATTTTGTGAAATGTATTGTGGGATGCAATTACAGCTAGAGTAGATAACGCAGCCCAAATAAAATTTCTAATTGTTATTAGATCATTGGGCTTATCAATTATCAATGAGGTTTCAAATACAACATAAAAGTTGTCAAAGAGCCAAAAGGTCAAAGTTATCCACGACAGTACCCCTCCAATGAGAAACCCTAATCTTGTTTTGCTTTTCACAAAAACTATTGCAGCTATTATTGCAATGTACCAAAACACTCCTGCCAAAATCCAAATGGGTTCAAAGAGTTCAGCTCGGTCATCTAACCAATAGTATGTAGTCCCAACTATTGCCATTGCAATTAGTGATGCAAGCAAAAGTTTTTGGTTAATCTTGAATCCTGTACGCTCTTCTCGCAATGGGGTATTTGGAGGATTTTCTCTAATTTCCTTTGTTGCAATATCTATTGCATCTCTTACTGACTTGAGTTGCATTGGAATAATCTTGGTCAAAGAATTATCGGTAACTACTGTATCGTGAACCAAACTATCAATAAGCGGTCTTGCCAACGAAGCCTTTACTGGGGTGATGAGATCAACCCAGTAGGATGATAATCGTGTGGTGAGAAACGGAATCTCAATTACAAACAGATTCTTGTTCAAATATTTGGCATAAACCCGCATGAGTTGCTCGTAGCTCATCTTATCCTCCCCTCCAATTTCATAGATTTTTCCTGCAGTCTCCGGATGCATCATACATCCTGAAAGGTATTCTATTACATCATCAACTGCTATGGGCTGTGCAAGGGATTTGACCCAGGAAGGACAGACCATGATAGGTAGTCTTTCCACCAAATATCTTAGCATTGCATAAGATCCACCTTGGGCTCCAATGATTAATGATGCGCGTAGTTCTGTCACTGGAATGTTGCCTGATGCAAGTATCTCTCCTACCTCTTTTCTGCTTTTCATGTGTGGAGATAAATCCAGACTGTCATTTACCAGTCCTCCAAGATAGATTATTCTTTTTACTCCTGCTTTAGTTGCGGCCTGAAGAAAATTCTGAGCTTGGATTTTTTCACGTGATGCAAATTCTTTCCAGTGATCTTTGCTTCCCTCCATAGAATGGAGCAAATAATATGCAACCTCAATTCCTGCTAATGCATTTTCTAATTGGGTTACGTCAAAGACATCAGCCTGTACATATTTTACATTTGAAGTGTCTGAAATTTCTCGTCTTGACATCCCCTTGACAGAATATCCAAGTTTGGAAAAATGTGATATTAGTCGGGCTCCGATAAATCCAGTTGCACCAGTAACCATAATGCTGTAAGGTTTGGTTTTTGTACCAGCCTGAGTTGATTGATTGGATATTTCTGCTTGGATTTCATTTTTTGACATGTCTGCTAATTTATTATTAAAATATATCACTTAATTTTTTCAGTTTTCTCAAATCAGTTATCTCAATGTCACTACTAAGTGTAACAATTTTTGCAAGTTTTGGGTTTGCCCGTTCTCCCAACTTGAGTACTGGCTCACCTTGTAACCTAATTTCAAGCGTAATGTTTTCTTGTTTTAGATTTTTCGCAAGATCTTTTGCCTCTGATAGTTGCTTGATTAGACCAGGTCTTTTTGTAATTTCAATTGGGATATCAATAATGTCAATTATTCTAGAGTTACCTTCTACCGTGAAATTAATGGATGGAGCGCCATCACATGTAACCTTTAGGCCGCCACTATTCAAGAAAGATAAAAAATTGGCTGGGAGATCAAAATTCTTCATTCTCATCCACACCTTACTTTGCCGTAATTGTCAGTTTTCCAGTTAGGGAAACCGTACCTGTTGGGATTGTCTTGCCTTCTTTTTCGACCATGCCTTTCATCTCAAGATTCTCAAAATCATAAGTGATTGAGGCATGCTTTTGCGTAAGCTTGTCAAAGATTTCGGCCAGTAAATTTGCCCATTCTTGTTCTTCTGCCATGACTGTTTTTAGCGATTGTAACATTTAAGTTGAAAATAAATCTAAATCTAGTGCTAATCAATAACCTAGTGACAACATCTGAATATTAGAAAGAATCCAGATGAGATCCACATTATTTTAAATTGAAAATTGTGTTTTGATTCAAGAGGGAATTCTCTAGTTAGCACTAGCCTGAATTCTGAACACTATTAATATCTTAAAAAATTTTTAATTACCATATGAATATGATTTCAGTACAACAATGCAATGAGTGTGGAAAAAAATTTCAAGAATGGTCTTGTGATTATTGTTACACAAAGTCTATAATTCAAAGAATAGGAAGATGATCATGCAGAAATTAGACAGTGAAAAAATAGACAGATTCATTCCAGATTCAAAAATTCCAATTAGGATTGCTTTTATGAAAGATGTAGGCGTACCTGCCGTTATTTCTCTTTGGTATGTATGTAAAGATGGTAAAATTTACTGTGCCACACAAAAAACAGCAAAGATTGTTTCGTACCTTCAAAAAAATCCTATATGTGGATTTGAGATAGCAGCCGACAAACCGCCTTACAAAGGAATACGTAGTGAAGGAACTGCTCAGATTTTAAATGAGACTGGAGAATATTTTCTAGATCTTTTGGTAGATAAGTACTTGGGAGAAAAAGAATCAACACTATCTAAATTTTTGAAAAATAATTCTAAAGATGAGATTGCAATTGAAATCACTCCGCAAAAAATATTTCATTATGACTATTCTGAAAGAATGAAGGATGTATGATGATATGGTAAAGGATCAAGGCTGTCCCACTTGTGGCTCTAAAAACTTTGGAAACATAGAGATGAAGAAAAATCCCGATGGAACTGCAACATGGAAAAAGCAGTGTTACAACTGTAAAAAATTTTGGTACGCAGAATCTTGAAATAAAGTATTTTACACTTTACTTAGCACTATGCAAAAAATCACCCGTGGTTAAAATGCAGTAAGCGTCAATTATTATCGTATGGCTGAAAATACTCTAGATAAAACATGTATGCATTTCTTCAAGGTTACAGATGCAACAACTGGAGAGATAACATGTGGTAATTGCGGAGTGGTATTGTTTGAAAAAGCAATTGATTTTGGACCAGAAAATGCTGCCCAGACCATGGATGAATACCAGAGCAGTGCAAGGACAGGACAAAAAATATCATTAAAGATGGCAGACATGGGGTTGTCTACTTTAATTCAAGCACAGGACAGGGATTCTTCAGGAAGAACACTTTCAAGACAAAACAAGCAATCATTTCATCGTCTCAGAATGTGGGATAGAAACAGTAGATCTGCTATCACCAAGCAGTCATACATCAAGGCATTCACATTTCTTGATGGAATGCGCTCCAAACTTGGTTTGCCTGAGCATGTTGTAGAAAAATCAGCATATCTGTTTAGAAAAGCAGAGCAAAAAAAATTACTGCCCGGTCGCTCAAATCAATCGGTACTATGTGCAGTAGTTTACATGGCATGTCGCATTACAGATACTCCCAGAACACTAAACGACATTGCAGATGCTGCAGGAATAAAAAAGAAGGTAATTCAACGCGTCTATCGACTATTATCTACAAATCTTGATGAGGTCCAATCAGTATCTTACAATCCTAGTGAGTTCATAGAGCGTATCTCAAGTGAGGTGATGGTTTCTGAAAAAACAAGGCGTTATGCAAGAAAGATCCTAAAATTTGGAGAAAAGAAAGGGATAACTTCTGGCAAGCATCCAATGTCTATGGCAGCTGCTGCTGTATATCTGGCAGTGCAAGATAATCATGAAAAAGTTTCTCAGACAAAGATTGCTGAAGTTTCAGGAATAAGTGCAGTGACTATTCGTAACAGAGTAAAAGAATTAGAGATAGCCCAAAGAAAATAATATTGGCACTAGAAAATTTCAGTTTCAAATCATTTATTCATATGCTGAATATTTCGTTTAGATGAGAATTTGGGATATTCCTCCAAGCAAATTGTGTAGAAATCACCTGCTGGGAGAGCATCGTGAACTGCATGCAATGTGGATAGTAATAACAGAGAAGAAGAAAGGATATTCTATGCATCCTGAAACAATTAGATGGAAGGGCAAACTAAGGGCGATGTATCTTAGACATGAAGAACTAGTAGGAGAGATGAGTCGCAGGGGATATCACCACAAAAGTCCTCTTGACAAAAGAAAGGCAACTGGAAAACATGTTCAAGATGTCTTCATAGATACTCCAACAGAGCAAATTAGAATTCTAAAAAACAAAAATTGTGATTGCAAATTGAAATGATTTCTTTTTCATTTGGTTTCAAAAGTTAGCACCATAAATTTATTTTGATTTTTCCCTAAATACAATTAATGAATACTAGATATTATGGATGAGGCTCAATTCATAGTACCAATTTTAATTGTTTTAGCTGTTGGAATCTTTGTAGGAACACGAATCTGGATCCTGTTTAGAAAATAACATTGAAAGGTTATGTATTAATTTTATTAAATCAATTGTTTAATGTCAAATATTTTCTATTTCATTGAAATATATCTTGAATTCTGTTAACTGGTGCATGGAATCTAATTTATGATTAAGCAAAAATCAAAACAACATGACGATAGGGAGTTTATTGGATGGTGAACTTCGTCCCAAGTGTTTTACCCATTACTTTGAGGGCATATCTGCAAACATTTGGATTAAGGGTGAAAAATCCTCTAAACTTTCCATCTTCAAATTCTTCAGCAATCAAACCAAATGGCCCATAGGGACCTCTTGTGATAACTGTCCAGACATTTGCCAAGTTCGTGTTCTGGCAACTTAAAAATTCTGAGTTTGGTGAGAGTTCTTTGCTTGGAATAACCGGTTTGTCAAAATCTGCAATAATCCAAACCTTTGGGATGTTTTTCACCATTTCTTGATATCTTTTTTTGACAAATGAAAATCGGGCTATCTTTTCAAAGGTAGCAAGTAATGGCTGGTGATTCTCTTGTGCATATTTTTCAATCATAATACTAAGATTATACAATGGTTTTCTTTCTGCTAAGAAATTATGATATCCGGCCTCGATAAATTTATCTAGCTTCCAAATGGGAAGTGTAGAATTATCCAAGTTGTGCCATTCTGCAAGTTGTGGAAATTCTTCCCATACCTGACCAACAAAATCAGTATAGGGACTTTCCATGGTATCTAATTTTCAATATAAGATTTAAGTGAATCCTTTAAAATTTTCCTAGTATCTTTACCTAATTGTTTTTATTCTCTGAGACATTAATCAAACCAATGGGACGATATGAAAAACTTCTTGATATGTTAATGGATTTTAATAACTCCATTAGATTTGCAGCAATTAGCAATACAACTGGAGACATATTCTGGCATAGCAAAAGAAATGATGCTAAAATTTTAGTTCCATTATCTGAAACGAAAAAAACATTACGACGTGAGGCTTCAGACTGGGTTGATCGATGCAAACTTGAGGAACGAGATAACTTGGGAAGAGCTATGTATCACATAACCTCTTTTGAAAAAATAAAACGAATCACTATACCAATTGATGCATTCCATCTCTTGTTTGTCAGTGTAGATAATGAGCCATTAAAAAAGACCAAAAAAAAGAGTTATGGGAGATTGGTAGAGATGGGTAAAATTATGTCTATTGTAGATTTTGTAAATACCTTTGAATAGAATTCAATTTTTTCCTTACTACAAATACCAAAAAATCATCATTCAAAATACTTTCTCATTATGGAATTGTGAGGTCTAAGAAAAAAATCAGATATTTTCTGAACATCAGTCTTGGTTTTTTGCATAATTTGCCACCAGATAATTGATTTAGAATATTTATTAACAGAAATGGGGAATTGTCTGTGTGGAAAAATATGAGCAACTTCTCAATATGCTAATGGATTTCAACAAACGCGTTAGATTTGGTGCTGTTTGTAACTCTCAAGGAGAACTTCTTTGGCATAGTCAACGAGAGGGAGTAAAGAACATCGTCCCACACGAGGAGACAAAACAAACTATTTTACGAGCAATAGATTCCTGGAAAGAGAATTTTAAAATTACCGATAATATAGGATCAGGACTTTATTCCATTACATCATATGAAAAAATTAAGAGGATAACAATTCCACTAGATGATGGAAATACACTATTCATTAGCATAAATAATGAACCCCCATCCAAAACAAAAACTAAAAGCTATGGCCATCTTGCAGAAATGGGAGAAATTCTTTCCATTGTTGATTTTATAAAATCCAAAAAATAATTCTTAAACCAATAGTCATACAAAGACAATCAAAACAATTCAAGAATATTACAAATTAAAAAATTAAGATGAAATCTCTGCTGAACATTCATCAGAACATATTCTTCTATTAAACACGTCTTCATATTCCCTACCACAATGAACACATTCTCTGAAGCTCATGACTCTATTACATATTCAAATCATATAAACATGATATAGATTAGAAATCCCTTACCACTAGTTGGGAATATTTTTCAAGGAAGATACAAAAAATATCATCTGTGTATCGTGTCTACTGTTGTAAGGAATCCTTTTTCCTATATCCCAAAAACAGCATAAACAATCCCAAACCAATTACACCGATAGATAATTTTTCTGCAGTAATTTCAGAAGAAGTGTAAAAATCCATAACAAAATCAGGCCCCCATACAATCAAGTTTTGTATGGGAATTATAATTGCACTAAGGAAGAACAAAACTGCAAAGGCAGTAAATATATTTTTTTGAATCATATCAAATCAATAAGAAAAAGAAAACAGAACTAAATTTATTACAATTCAGGACTTTCTGTAAATAATTTGATCTATGGCTTCAATTGGATATTCAATCCCATGAACGTGTTCTGAATGTTCACTAAACTGAACAGCTGCATTACCTGATTGGCCAGATGTAACAAAATCGCACTCAAAGCCATAATCTGAGCATTTTAGTTGTGTCATTAAGTGAAATTCACAATTACAGTATTTAATGTACGAACTGGTTTTGAGACTAGTGGTAATTTCTATAACTAGTGTTAAGTGAGGGATATATTTCAAACAGGTGGTAAAATTTTTAAAAAACAATCTTGATACAAGCAAGATGCTCTCTATTCTAGTGCTAAAATGAATATTTCGTTACATCTCTAATATGTTAAAAAAATCAAAACAAATCATGGTAGATATCATTTGGGGAAATGGCTCCAAAGTATTATCAACAAATTCATTTGTCCTCAATGTAACTCACAGAAAGGATGGAAACAAACATGATTATTCAGATACTGAAAAGATTACTATAGTCTCAGCTGATCTGCCGGGATTGCCGCATAATCAAAGCGAATGGAATGAAGAGATATTGAAAACTTGTGTAATTGATGCTTTTCTAAAATGTGAAATTGACCAAAGAGATGAAACCGGAATTCTTTTGGGGAAAGTCTCACATTCAGGAGCTGGTGGATATTAGTGTGGCAACCATTAGTGGTTAATCTATCACAAGTTGATGGAGCTAGTTTACAATCAATCCTTTCAGAGAAAATTCCTGCAATAGTAATTCGTAACTTCTATAACAAGAAAATGTGCCAAACGATAGTTGATAGAATAACAAATCACAGTCAGTACAATTTTCAGAATGGAAAATTAATACACATAGGTCCATTTCTAATGTCACATGCAACTGATAAGAAAAAATACTTTCAAGATGCAAAAGAATCTCAAAAAACATTTGAGAGACTTTTTTGTGGAATAAAAAGTCCAATAATACAGATTTATCAAGGCATTAACAACAGGCTTCCAGATTATTCTATTTCTCTTGCTAGTGAATTCCAAAATGATTATTCTCCTGCAATAATTAGAATCCATGAAAAAGGAAAATCCATCCCAATCCATAAGGACAATGTAAAATATGAAGGAAAAGAGTATGCCTTGTCAGACATAGACCACCAGTTATCTTGTGTACTTCATCTCCAAGAGTCAGAAAGTGGTGGAGATTTAATCATGTACAAAAAGCAGTGGAAAAAAGAGGATGAGAGATTTCGAAATATTGATTTTGGGTATTCATCAAGAGTTCTAGAACCTAGTGAATCCTGCAAAATGTCTAGCCTTAACGCTGGAGATCTAGTCATTATGAATCCCAGTTATTATCACAAAGTTACAAAAATAACAGGCAATACTCCACGAATTACTCTTGGTATGTTTTTAGGATTCTATAGAAAAGATTGTAAAATTGTTGCATGGGCTTAAAACATCTGTAGTTTTATGAGTTCAAACTATTGTTATAATTTTGAAGAAAATGTGGGATCTTAGCACAGATTTGTGGTTTAATGGTGAATTAATTGGAAAAGTTGGAGGCGTATTCACAGGGGCCTCAAGTGTGCATGGAGGTCAGGAAACTACAGCATTATCCATGATGCTTGGAAACAAATTCCACATGATATTTGAATTAAATCTAGTCAGCAAACATCATTAAAACAAATAAAACAAGTCATGTGCTGGCAATTACATTTTGAGTTATCTTCAATTGTCAAGTCAGGGCAGAAATATTCTTCGTTGCAATTATTGCAGGTATGAATCAAAGCCAAATCTCTTTGATCATCTGTTTCAGGAATACTGCCAATCTCGCTTCTACTACAAATCTTTTCAAATTTCTCCTGATTCATTATAATCATTAATTTAACATTGTTCTTAATGTTGAGCATGCTTTATGGGATACAGCTAGCGGTAATTTGCCAGAGGTGGAATTTGGGTAGATTTGACTGCTAAAATTATCTGCAATGCTGCAATTCCAAGAATTATAGCTGCCTCGATTGCAAGATTGAGTCGTATTGCATCAAACTGACTTCCTGAAGTTACGCCAATCATAATTAGGCCGCCCACAACTATCAATCCACCGTTTAAAGCTAGTAATTTTGAAATGGTTTTTGATGGTTGCTTTTTTTGTAGCATATAGGAAACAAACGGTAACCCTAATGACGGGACACCCAAGATAAGTCCTTTTGAAAAAGCATCAATTCCAAATAGTCCAGCAGGATTTGTTTGGATTACTGCCGTATCAATCGCATAAATTGTCAGGAATCCGAAAGATATCAAAATAGGAATTAGTGCAATTTTCATAATATGGGTGTATTTTCTCCATATTAAACTAAAAAAGAGAAAGGCATTCTAGTGGTAAATGATGAATTGCATAAATTCAAAAAATCACTATGAATCAGATTCAGGCATAGTGAAAAGAATCAAAATTATGCTAAAGTATTTGTAAAATACCTGAGAAATCATTCGTGTAAATAAATTGAAAATATCTGCAGTAACTTTTTTTGTAAAAAATATGGATCAGGCAGTAAAATTTTATTCAAACATTCCTGGATTTGAGCTTGTATACGGTAATTCTAAAACTCCATTTGTTACTTTCAAGATAGAAGACCAATTTCTCAACTTGGAGTATAATCAAAATGGAACATGTAATTTTGGAAGGATAATTTTCCACGTCAAAGATGTTGACAAAACATACAATCATCTAAAACAATCCCAATTCTCAGATAGAATCGAAACAGCACCAACTAATGCAAGCTGGGGTGAGAGATTTTTCTATATCAGAGATCCAGACAATCATCAAATTGCTATTGCAAAACCTCTCTAATTGTGATATAAACAAAGTAATTGATTCCAATTAGGCAGTTCACATATGACAATTCTAAGATTCATGCCTAATCTATTGGAAAACAAAAACAGAGTTTAGAATCTTATTCTAAATTATTTTTGTAGTTTTTTGATATTACTTTGGGGAATTTCAAGCATTACAATTTCTCCTTCCTCAACCATTTGAGTGACAGCCTGCTCAAATAATTCCTTTAAATGCTGGCAATTTTTAGGATCCCCCTTAGAGTATTGTGAGAACATATCTCCAATGTCGTTATAGCTCATTGTAAAACTAGTTCATGATTTTATTTAAAATCATTCAATTTAGGAGTGCAAAATCTGTCCCAAAAATGATTCGTCTCTACGGAATAGAATCAAAATAGAAATAAAAAAAGAAACTAACGAGTTGGATTCATCAACGCCGCACGTTCTTTGAGTTTTTGGTCTATTGGTGCAATTATGTATTCCTCAGGCTCAAAATCACACGGTCCAATGTTAATTGCGTATCCGTCAAGGGTTTCCACTATGCAGCCCTCATCTGTATTTGCAATTACCTTTACTCGCTCTTCAATCTGTTCAGGTGCAGTATAGAACATCAAGTATGCAAACAAAGAGATTGCAACTGCTGCAATGACCCCGCCTATAATTAGCATGGATTTTGTGTTGCTTTTTGTTGTAGCTGACATTAAAACAGATTTTTTCCAAATTCAATTAAAACAGAATAGACACTTTCCTAACATGGATTTCACGTATGGAAATCGTATTTCTCTAATATATCGTCTGGAATGCTTTGGTATACCATGAGTTTTTGTTATACTGTAACGACCCAAAAGAGTGTCAATGATGCAATTGCAAATCTGACACATAACCTAAAGGAAATAGGGTTTGGAGTTCTGGAAGTTCTGGATTTTAAGAAAATTCTAAATGAGAAAGACCAAGAGTTCGAAAATGAATACAAACTGATGGAGGTTTGCAATCCGAAACTAGCAAAGCAGGTATTGGACTCGAATCCTGATCTGGGATTGTTACTGCCATGTACAATTGCAGTTTACCAGAAAAACAAGCAAAACTGTGTAAGTCTTGCAAAACCAACGTCATTGTTGAAAATGGCATCAGAAGAACACATGCAGTTTGTGGGAAACGAGATTGAGAAAAATCTGATTGAGGTAATAGAAAAGTCAAAGTGAACTAAATTTGTTTTTCACAAAATTCTGAAGCTAATTTACAATAACGATTTCCACATATGACAGCCAGTGGTGAAAAATATGGTTTGGTATAATAGTAAAATGTGAAACGTTGATTTCATGCAAACAAAAAATGTTGGGATTATTGCATCCATCATAATTGGAATTGCTATAGTTGGCACAATGACTGCAGTGACCAATTCAACACAAAACAGTGCTGACATCTATGCGGTAAATCCTGACACACTTGATGTGTTGCTCCAAAACAAAGAACATGTTTTAGTCGTAGACATTAGATCTGCTGAACAATATCAATCAGAACATCTGTATGGTGCATCACATGACGTTTTGGATTCCACAACTATGGAAAAACGAGTGAAAACCATTCAGAGCAGATTGCCTGAAGTGACCTCAACATACAATTTTGTCTTAATTGATGATGATGGGACTCAAGCAAAGCAGGCATCTCAAATCATGACTGAGATGGGCCTCCATACTTTCTATCTAAAAAACGGAATGAGTAATCTATCTGAAAATCTTGTAACTAGTTCCCAAACTGTAATTGATTCAGAAGAATTAATGCTAAAGATTGCTGCAAATGATGATCTTTACTTGCTTGATGTTAGGGAGCCTGACGAGTTGCTAGAATTCAAAATTGATGGTGCAGTCAACATTCCTCTTGCAGACATATTCCAACCTAATGGCATGAACGATATTCCTACTGACAAACCAGTAATTGTTATTTGTGGTTCTGGAAACCGGGCAACAATTGCCACATATGCGCTTGCTCAGGAGGGAATAGACTTTCAGGTTCTAGAAGGCGGAATGAAAGCATGGAATTCTTACATTCAAGAATAATCCAGAATGTAACTACAATCTTTTTATTAAATCAGAATTATATGCTGTGACAAATAGGATTTGACAGATAATGGCAGATTTTAAAATTTTAGCAAGGAATTCAGAATTCAGAAAAGCAATTCTAAAAGCTCTGTCTGATGATTATTCTAGAACCATCATGAATGCTACCATAGAGAAACCAAAATCAGTAGTAGATCTTGTAAAAGAATGTGATATTCCAATGACTACTGCATACAGACGTGTTCATGATCTTGAAGAAAATAAAATTCTCAAAGTAACAGGTTCGATTCTTACTGATGATGGAAAAAAATATTTTCTTTATCAAAATAGACTGAAAGCAATCTATGTTGTATTTGGTTTGGAATCATTAGATGTGCAAATCATAGACAATGAGGGAATGGGCACTAGTGCTTACTGGTAATTATTTGCAAATTTTCTAATTTTGGAAAGTTTATTCCGTGTTTTTGTTCGCAGGATTGTTTTGCAACAGGGGGCATCTAATGCCATTAAATGAGATAAAGACATCGCAAAAGCTACTATGCTTCTGACCTTCCTGATCTTGAATCGCATCTCCGTTCGAGTGCCTTTGTATCTGTGACATATTACATTGCATGATAATGCTATTTTCACTCAAAATCCAATAATGAGCCACAACATCCACATAGAACCCCAAATTGATTAGAAGAAATATTTGGACTTTCACATACAAGACATTTTCTTGTTATTTTTGCATAGAATTCAATATTTTTAGAAAAATCAGTACTCTTCAATTTTAATTTCATGAGATAACTACATCATCACAGTATAATACAAAAATAGATAATTTCCTACTACGGTTTCCACAAATGGAATTCAATCATGGAAAATGTCATTCATGTTATATTGATTTATTTCGTTTCTTAAACAATGAAAAAATACGATACTGCCATATTCTTTCTTTTAGCTGTAATGGCATTTTCAGTGTCAACTGGTTTTGCTTTTGCAAGTGAAGGAAATGATGATGACCGTTACGATGGTGACTCCAAGGATGATGACCGTTACGATGGTGACTCCAAGGATGATGACCGTTACGATGATGATTCCAAGGATGATGACCGTTACGATGATGATGCCAAG
>Ga0224513_10000207_pt1 | contig 21506 bp, 22 predicted proteins | sample SF_May12_sed_USG_5_FD_169109 | JGI IMG/M metagenome (GOLD analysis project Ga0224513, IMG submission 169109) | Sediment microbial communities from San Francisco Bay, California, United States - SF_May12_sed_USGS_21 | ecosystem: Environmental > Aquatic > Marine > Sediment | place: USA... | reverse complement strand
ATTTCTATGACAAACTGACCCGTGCCCGGCGAGAGGCCTCGACCAGACCGTTAAGCCTGGTAACGCGAACCTTTGGCCTGGCGCAGAATGCAATATCACTGACCAGTTACGCCATCCTTCTGGTGCAATTCTCACCATGGGCGGTTCTGATTCTGGTGGCTGGCGGTATCCCGGAATTTATCGCCGAGGCTAAATTCTCCGGTGACAAGTTTCGCCTGTTCCGTTGGCGATCGCCAGAGACGCGGATGCAGATGTACCTGGAGACAGTACTGGCCCGGGAGGACTACGCCAAAGAGGTCAAGCTGTTCCGTTTGGGACCAAAATTGCTGGAACGATATCGAGCGATCTTTACGAAGCTGTTTGCCGAGGATCGCAAACTGACTCTGCGCCGTGATAGCTGGGGATTCGCACTTGGGCTGATCGGTACTACCGCCTTTTATAGCGCTTACGCCTGGATTGCCCTTGCGGCCATCAAGGGCATGATCAGTCTGGGACAGATGACGATGTACCTGCTGCTTTTCAAACAGGGGCAATCGGCAGTTTCGGCCAGTCTTTCGGCGATCAGTGGTATGTACGAAGACAACCTCTACTTATCGAACTTGTACGAGTACCTGGAGCAACCGACGCCAACAGTGGCAGGCAAGTTACAGCAGGGCCCGCAGCCGGGTGACGGAGTGCGTTTTGAAGATGTCAGCTTCTCCTATCCAGGGAGCGAAGAACCGGCCTTGCGTCAGGTCTGTCTGCATCTTAAGCCGGGAGACAGCCTGGCCCTTGTCGGCGAAAACGGTTCCGGAAAAACCACCCTGATCAAGTTGCTGACCCGCCTCTATCAACCTGATGCCGGACGCATCCTGCTCGACGGTCTCGATTTACAGTTATGGGATGCTGATTCTTTGCGGCAGCGGATCGGGGTCATATTTCAAGATTTTGGCCGTTACCAGTTTCTGGTCGGGGAAAATATCGGCGCCGGCGATATGAGCCACTTCGAAGATCGGCAACGCTGGCATAAAGCCGCTGAGATGGGGATGGCGAGTGAGTTCATAGAAAAGCTGCCGCAACAGTATGATACCCAACTCGGTAAATGGTTCAAAGACGGACGCGAGCTCTCCGGCGGACAGTGGCAGAAGATTGCTCTGGCCCGCGCCTTTATGCGCACCAAGGCAGACCTGCTGGTGCTCGACGAACCGACTGCCACTATGGATGCAGCAGCTGAGGCGGCCATCTTTGAGCATTTTCGTGAGTTAAGCCGTGGCAAGATGACGGTTCTGATTTCCCATCGTTTCTCAACCGTGCGTATGGCTGACCAGATCGTCGTTATCGATAATGGCCGCATCATCGAACAGGGCAGCCACGAACAGTTGATGGAGCGGGGAGGCCAGTACGCTTATCTTTTTTCGCTACAGGCTCAGGGGTATCGCTAGCCGGGGACACTTAAAATTAAATGTCCCTTTTAAGTGTTCCCAATAATACATTTGAAGAGTTTTTGAATCTGGCTATCTAACCGCCTCTTCACAAGTTTATCCTCGATGAAGTTGACAAACCTCCGTCGTACGTTACTAGTTCAGATATGATGAGAGCGCGTTAAAACGACGACACCTGTGCGGGGGTGAACATGAAAGTAATCAAGCGGATTCTGTTGGCCGTGGATGAATCGAGTCACTCGGACCTGGTTGTCGAGAGGGCCATTGCGATGGCAGACTCTTTTGAGGCGAAGATTTTTCTGGTGTATGTCCATCCCAAGGTTCTGGAGCTTGGTCAGCCTTACTACCAAGAAGTTCTCAACAAGTATATAGAGAACGCAGAACATACAGTTGCTCATCACAAAACGCATCTTGAGAAGAGTGGGGTTGATTTTGAAGTGTTGATCCTCGAAGGCGACCCTGCAGAGATGATCAACGAAACGGCGCGCGTTATGAAAAGCGATCTGATCGTGATGGGATCAAGAGGTTTGTCGAACATCCTGGGCTTAACCTTGGGGAGTGTCAGCACCAAGGTGTTGCACTCAGCCAAGTGTATGGTGCTGATTGTGCCCTAGGGGATACATATAGCATCTGGGACACTCAATTTTGAGTGTCCCTTTTAAGTGTTCCCGATTCCCGTTTACGTTTTATTTCATCCCTCCATCCCGTTTAATCTCCTCCAGCTCCGCCTGAAAGCGTGATAACTCCAGCTTAAACTCTTCAGACGGCGCAACCTCCGTGCGGAAGTTATGCCGAAAGGCCTCCCAGTCCGGCTGCCCGTCGTTGATAGCCCGGCTGCGAGCAACCTGCTCTTCAAGCGCTTTGTAGCCTGCATCAATCGCCTTGGCAGATTCTGTGTCGGCTTCGGACCAGGTGAAGTTGGAAAAACGTCCAAGCTCACCGGTATCGAGTCGCTCTGGGTGATGGGCGATGAGATAGTTGAAGCGGGCACGCTTAAGTGCGATCAGGGCGTGCTGGTGGTCGCGTTGGGCGTTGGCGGTCGCAGTGAATTCCGGCTTGTTTTTGATCAGCAACGCGGCCAAGTTGTCTTGCCAATGGCTCTGCGCAGTCAGGTAACGATCCATGGTTGACCGGGTTTGTTGCAAATCAGTGGCATGGCCCATGTTAACCAGCAGGCAAAGGACCATGAACATAGAAATAAGGGTGGGGCGGAATGTTGACACGTCTGTCTCCTCTGGGATGGTTTCAGAACTGAGCCAGTATACCCTGCGGTCGCTGGGGACAGTGAATAAAGAGTGTACCTTTTGAGTGACCCCAAGCGCCTAAACAGTGGAAGGCCCGCACTTGTCGCCGGGCCTTCTTAATGGATTCTCTTCGCGCCCTTATCACGGGCTTAGCAGGCAATCTCGGATCGCCCACATCTGATGCAAACTACCCAATAATCAGAGTCTGTTTCGATAGGCGCCTCCTTTGTGCGGCCAACAAACCAACCGTTGACTCCACACTTTTATTATACACCATCTTAACGGAATGGGGACAGACACCTTTTAAATAGCCAAAGGAGCCAGTTTCCGCAACTATGGCAGTTGAAACCCCATCCTTTTTAAAGCCGATACAGTGCTTTTATTGACATTCCTGACCTCAATTCGGTAGTTGTGGAATTCCCTTCTGACGGGGTACTCACCTCTGAGGCGTTCAAATGACCCGGGTGCAGCAGCCCGGAGTCTTTTATCATCCGCAAGGATGTCATAGGTTGCCAACACCGCGTCAGCCAGGACACTTTCGTCGTCTTTTTTGTGACCGTCGAGTTGAATGAGCGTTTGCTCCGGCAACTCAACCTCCGTCGGTTGCCAGTCATCGATCCCGAGCTTGAAAAAGCGGCTGACTGCGCGGAGGCTCATCATTGTGCCAATGGCTTTGCCGTCCCTGGAATAACCGGCGATATGGGCCGTGCCCAAATCTGCTTTCTTAAGCAGTTCCAGGTCGATCTCAGGTTCGTTTTCCCAGCAATCGATGATCAGGCCGGAGATCGAGCCGGAGTCCAGTGCGTTTTTCACTGCTCCGCTGTCAAAGACCTCCCCCCGACAGGTATTGATCAGCAGGGGGCTTTTCTCCAAGTCTTTTAAAAAGCTGTCGTCAACCATGTGATGGGTGGCAAATTCTCCTGCGGACTGCAAGGGGACGTGGAAGGTGATGATATCGGCTTGCTCCCGGATTCGGGCAAGACTGGTAAAATTGTCGCTGCCTTCCGCTCTTTGCCTGGGCGGATCGTTAAGCAGGGGCTGCATGCCAATGGTGTGGCACAATTCTGCTGCTTTTCTCCCCACATCCCCAACACCGACAATGCCGACGGTGAGATCGCGAAGCTTGATTCTCTTTTTGCGCGCGTAGGTCAATAACGCCGAAGCAAGGTACTGGTTGACGCTCCCGGCATTGCACCCCGGAGCATTGGCCCAGGCAATACCCTGTCGTCTGCAGTAGGCTGTATCAATATGATCAAACCCTATGGTTGCCGAGGCGATGAATTTTACCATAGAGCCTTCAAGCAGCTCCGCGCTGCAGATGGTTCGGGTCCTGGTGATGAGAGCGTCGGCATTCCTGACGATAGCCGGTGTCAACTCTTCTCCCGGCAGGTAGATCACCTCCGCGAACGGTTCGAGGGCGCCTTTGATATAGGGGATCTTGTCATCAACAATAATGAGTGATCGTGAGTTGCTTTTCGTGGTTTGCGTCGACATCGCCCGGTTCCCCCGTTGCGGTTGAATGATTCAACAGAAATGTCTGCTCTCTCCTTCGACCCGACAAAAAAACCTGTCAAACTTAAAATCCCGAACTCCTGACTCAGTGTCTGTTTGGTGTCGGTAATTATTGAGAGGCGCTATGCAACCCCACCTTTAAGCCTTGTTGATTTGAAACCTGTATCCTGTACGTTCCTGATCAAGAAGACAATTAAAAGGCTGCTTGCCAGTTTAATGATTGTCTGTCCCCACATTGCCTCCCAGATCGGCCCGAAAGCCAAATAAACGAAGACGACGGAGTCCATGGGTGTTCCAACAAGGTTGCTGACGATGACGCGCCCTCGAAAAGAAAGGGGTGATGCTGTAAAGACGGCCCAATCCAATCCTTCTGCGACAACAAAAGCTCCCAGGCTTGCCAGAGCCAGGGTGGGAGAAAAGAGTGCGGAGATCCCGGATGCGACGAACATCCAGATCCAGCAGCCCCATTTCCCGAATCTTCTCTGGATAAGGTCTCTTGCTGTGAAAGTGAAACCGACAGCCACTGCCCCGGCGGGAAAAGAAAGTCCCGCCACCTGAATGATACCAAAATTCATGACCAGCAAATTGGCAACGACTATGGATCCCAGGTAAAAAAGTGCTTCAAACATCTATACCTCTCAAACTTACAGCTTTTTTGTCAATCATGACGATAAAGGTCATAATAGTATGTGCGTTCCTTTGAGAGCAAGTGGGGAGCTAAGGGCACACAAAAGAGAGTGTCCTCTTTGAGTGTCTCTAACCGACAAAGATTTACCCCTTTAAATCCTTAGGGAAAACTCACCAAACCGCACAAAGCTGGTATAATTTAACCAATCAACACGGTCGAAACTATTTCTACCAGGGAAGCGATGTCCTCTTGTTCCTTGATCAGTGAGATGTGAGGTGAGTATGGAAAGCAAAGGGGTTAAAAGGATTTTAGTGGCTGTAGACGAGTCTCCACGCTCCATCAAGGTTGTGGAAAGAGCCGCAGAGATAGCGGGGCTTTTTCGTGCAAAGATAATTCTTGTGCACGTGCGCCATAAGGTTCCAGATGTCCTCGGCGAACCTTTTTATCAAAATCTTTTCAATCATTATATGCACGCCGCCGAGCAGGCAACGGCACCGTTGCAGGTGATGCTTAATGACAAGGGGATCGACCACGAGGTGTTGATCCTCGAAGGTGACCCTGCTGAGGCCATTACCGAGGCAGCGAGCAACCAGAAGTGCGAACTCATCGTTATGGGCACAAGGGGTCTTTCGAATATCGCGGGCATGGCTCTCGGCAGCGTCAGTCACAAGGTGCTTCAAATCATGGATCGCATGGTTCTTATTGTGCCGTAAATAGACAGGGCCGTTTTGTGAACCGTGTCGCTCGAGGCAGGGACACGCGTCGAGGTCTTGGAAAATGTGTCTCCCCATAATTCGGTGGCACGTTCGTAATGTGCCACCGAATTCCATCAAAGCCATCCGCATAAGCTTAGATCTGGTATGATGCCCCCAGGTCATGTTGACCAAACCAATACGGAAACCATATGAATAATATTCTGATTGTTTACTCAAGCACCGATGGACACACGCGGAAAATCTGCGAGCGACTGCAGCAGGTAATCGAAGAGCAGGGCAGTCAGGTGCAGTTGCTGCAGATTGATGAACCGCATCCCGACTTGACGGACTTCGACAAGATCGTTGTTGGGGCGAGTGTCCGCTATGGGAAACATAGTAAGTTGATCTACGACTTTGTCAAAAAGAACCAGCAGCATCTTGACAGGAAACCGAACGCCTTTTTCTCGGTCAATGTTGTTGCTCGGAAACCTGAAAAAAACCAGCCTGATACAAATCCATACTTAAAGAAGTTTCTGGGCCAGATTGCATGGCAGCCGAAACATCTTGAGGTCTTTGGTGGCAACCTTGATTATCCAGGGTGTCGCTACCTTGACCGTCAGATGATACGTTTGATCATGTGGATGACCAAAGGTCCGACTTCGCCCGATACTGTGGTGGATTATACCGATTGGGACCAGGTCGAGGCTTTCGGACACCGGATCAACGAGATGCAGGGTTGATTAAAGGTATGGGTCTATAACTGTTAGATCGGGGGACACCTTGGTCCTGTGTTCCCGTTCCTGTTGTCTATGCAGATTGAAATCTCCAAGAGGTAACTATGACTTTCATCGAAGCGAACCAGCAGACCTGCAGCCAGGATGGCCTCTGCAGTGCGGCCTGTCCGGCCAAATTGATCAACTTCTCCCCGGGTGCATATCCTGCCCCGATTGCCGAGGCGGAAGAACTGTGCATCCGTTGCGGGCACTGTGTTGCGGTTTGCCCGTCCAGCAGCTTGCTTCATGCCGAGATACCCCTGGCTAACTGCCCGAAGATTCGGCCCGAGCTGTTTCTGAACCCTGAACAGTGCGAGCAGTTTCTCAGAAGCCGGCGCTCGATCCGCAACTACCGCGACAAGCCCGTGCCCCGGGAGACTCTGCAAGAGCTCATCGAGCTGGCGCGCTATGCGCCGACCGGACACAACACCCAGAGTGTCGAATGGCTGGTTCTGAGCGATCGTGAAGATTTAGACAAGCTGGTGCAGATCGTTGGCCAGTGGATGCGCTGGATGCTGACGAATATGAAAGAGTTCGCTTTGTCGTTTCATATGGATAAAGCCCTGGCGAGGCTGGAAGAGGGTGACGACGTCGTGTTGCGTGGCGCTCCGGTGCTTGTGGTGGCCCACGCCGCCAAAGAAGATCCTATGGCTCAGTCCAGCTGCACGATTGCTTTGACCTACCTGGAGCTGGCCGCAACCGCTATGGAGCTCGGTGGCTGCTGGGCGGGTTACTTAAACGCCGCTGCCAGTACCTTCCCGCCGATGCAGCAGGCCCTGGGCTTGCAGGAAGGGCACCAGTGCTACGGAGCGATGATGCTCGGTTACCCGAAGTTTCGATATCATCGAATGCCCGAGCGGAAAACTCCGTCGATTACCTGGCGTTGAATCGCCAAGTTCGGAGGCACCTTGAACCGGGATCCGGCGACACTCGAAAGTGAGTGTCCCTTTTGCATGACCCGCTAGAAAACATGATATAAATTCAACTGCAGGTCGATTGTCGCCTCGCTATTTGCTTACCAGGGAGGACTCCATGGCACAGGAACAACGCATCCGCGGTGTTTTGGCCCCAGTCGTTACCCCGTTTACCAAAGACCTGGCCCCCGATCCGCAGCGCTTCGTCGCCCACTGCCGCTGGCTGCTGGAGCTGGGCAGTGGACTGGCAGTCTTCGGGACCAACAGTGAGTCCAACTCGTTGTCGCTCGACGAGCGCCTGGCGCTGCTCGATTTCCTCCTTGATGCCGGGATTGATCCGGGCCGCATGATGCCGGGCACCGGCAGTTGCGCGCTGACCGACGCTGTGCAGCTGACCGACCGTGCCACCAAAGCCGGTTGCGCCGGCGTATTGATGCTGCCGCCGTTTTACTACAAGGACGTCTCCGAGGAGGGGCTGTTCCGCTTTTTCAGCGAAACGGTGGAGCGGGTCGGCGATGCCCGTCTGCGCATCTATCTCTACCACATCCCCTCGGTGGCCATTGTCGGCATCAGCCCGGGCCTGGTCGAGCGGCTGCTGGGCCGCTATCCCGGCGTGATCGCCGGTATGAAGGACAGCTCCGGCGACTGGACCAACACCAAGACCATGCTCGATAACTTTGCCACCTCCGGCTTCGACGTGTTTGTCGGTAGCGAGACGTTTCTATTGGCAAACATGCAGCATGGCGGCGTTGGCTGTATCTCCGCCACCGCCAATGTCAATCCTGCAGCGATCGATCGGCTGTTCCGTTCTTGGCAGGAGGCCGACGCCGACGAACAGCAGCAAGGCCTAGACGCCGTACGCGGTGTGCTCAGTCGCGCAGCGATGCTCCCCGCGCTGAAGGCCGTGTTGGCCCACTATCGCAACGACCCGGCCTGGGTGACCGTGCGCCCGCCACTGGTCGAACTGGCCGCAGCGCAGGTGCAGGCTCTGATCCAGGGGCTTGACGAACTCGGCTTTACCATCCCCTTAACCTAGGCCCCCAAGCTCCTGCTGCAACCGAAAATCGGCATGGCAGCTTGGGCCGTTCTTAATTGAGAGGCGAAGTCGCTATGCACTTTGAACGGATCCTCGAGATCGAAAAATTCCGCGGCCGGACCGGACTTTTTGCCGATCGTTGCGCGGCCGGGCAGGTGTTGGCCGGGTTGGTCGGACAGCTTGATCTGCAGGCCCCTCTGGTGCTTGCCATCCCGGCCGGAGGGCTACCGGTCGCAAGGCCGCTTGCCAAAGCCCTGAACTGCCAACTGGACGTAGCAGTCGTCAGTAAAATCACTTTGCCCTGGAACACCGAGGCCGGTTACGGGGCGGTCGCCTTTGATGGCAGTTACTTGCTCAATGAAGAGATGATCAGGGCTGTTGGTCTGAATGAAACTGACGTTAGCCGTGGTCTGGAAGTAACCAGGGCAAAGGTCACCGGGCGGGTCGCGGCATTACGAAAAGGACGGCCCATGCCTGATCTGCAGGGGTACGAAGTCATTGTGGTAGACGACGGGCTGGCCAGCGGATTCACCATGCGTGCCGCTGTGGACGCTTTACGTCGGGCGGGGGCAAGCCAACTGGTTGTTGCCGTTCCCACCGGCCATGAGGTTTCTGTGTTGAGCATGGCGGAAGCAGTTGACAGCGTCTGTTGCCCCAACATCAGAAGTGGTCGATCCTTTGCCGTAGCATCAGTCTATCAGCACTGGAGTGATGTCAGCGAAGCTGAAGCTGAACAGATAATGCTGGAGTTCTCCTCCACAAATAAAGGCCCCTGAAAAACATCTTCTTTTGACCTTAAAGCCGCATTTTTAATGAACTGGGGACACTCGAAAGTGAGTGGCCCTTTTGAGTGCCGCTGATCAGACATGCACCTCGCCGAAGGTCAACTCTCCTTCGTTCGTCCGATGCCGGATCATGATATAGAACAACCAGCCATAGAAGAACAACACGGCCGCCAGGACGACTGCACCCGGGATGTAGCCGATCGCCGTGTTGTGCAGGAACTCATCGATCGAGTGGATAAACTCCGCTTCGCCTGTGCGGGCTTGCAGCACAGCTGTGGTGGTCTTCAGAAGCCACGCCGCCAGCAGAATCAGGAAAATCCAGACGTAGTTCCTAGTCAGACGGCGCGCCATAGCCTGGCGTCGACCAATCGTGAACCTTGGATTTCGCAAGGTTTCTGAAAGTTGAGCGGACCAGTCGAGAGTCTCGGGAGACTTCTCCGGGTCGAAAAACTGACTGTAGTAGTTTCGTTCCAACAGGCGTACACGGGTCCGAAACAGGTGGAAAAAGCGATAGCGTCGCGACTCGATCTGCAGGAGAAGGAAGACCATGACCATTGAGAAAATAAGAACGACGTGGTGGGCACTGGCCGTGGCCAGGGAAATAGAGAGCATGGCGGCCACGGCGCCAATTGCCCAGTTAGTGGTGCGGTCGAGCCGATCTCGCCAGCTCATCATGCGCGCCATTTCCCCACGGTAGTAGTGGGCGAGGGTGGCGATGTCGTCCTTCGTTTGCACTGGAAACCGGAGAGATGAATTTTTTTCTATTTCTTCGACAAACCCGTTCGGCAAATCATTCCTCATTGTTTCATCTGTGTCAGCCATGGTGGTTCCCCCGGTGCGCTTTGCTGCGGATAAATCGGTGACAGTTACCCTACTAACCCTTTGTGCAGAGAAAAGAGGTCACTGTCACCAATTTCAATCTATGGTGTTAGACAGCTCCCAATGATGGGTCTCTGCATCATGACGTAGAATATATTCATGTCCGTCTTCGCTTAAAACCTTGAAGTAGCGATGGTCCGGTGCCAGCCATCGATCGAGCACTTCTACGATCTCGATGCATTGTTGATCGAGGTGAAAGCGCCGCGGAGTCTCCTCGCCGCGATAACCCGCGTAACATTCGACCTGTACGACGCCCGTCATAACGGCTTACTCCCTATTGGATCAGCTGGTCGATGTGCTTTTCTGCAGCGTCGTGGGGCATGTCACAGCGGCTTTCCAGCCTACCGATCATGCGCTCTCGCAATCCATCAGAGAAGACATGATAATCACCGGTAATCTCACCCCAGAGCTCCCGACTGAAACCTTTAGCCTGGTCCCATGAACCGCGAAGTTTGTTGGTGTACATAAAATCACCTCCATTTAGCCTGTCGGACACCCAATGAACTGGTTGCCAGAACTTTGATAAATTATACAACATTTACGGGTAACCGAGCGTTTCGCAAAATTAAACCTACTGTACTAATATAAAGGGAACTGTCACCGGTTCCCGGTTGGAGACGATTGGTTTGGATTATGGGGTGGGTGCAGAACAACGACCTGTAATCAAAAAACATATTTCCTGCAAAACGTCATTTTCTGATCTTGGAACCTCATTTTTGATGATAAATCACATCTTTAGCTGATAAATCCATGGTAATCTTTGTCAATTAGAATGATGCACACAAAGGTTTAAAATAATGTCACAGACTAATCGAAACGAACCGTGCCCTTGTGGCAGCGGCAAGAAATACAAAAAATGTTGTTTAGGGCAGCAAGAACCTGCTTCTCAAACTTCTTCTGCGGTGTCTGCTGAGTTACAGCAGGCAATGGCTGGGCATGAATTTACTTCTTTAGAAGAGGCTCAGGCTTTTGCCGACAAAATCATAGAACTGCGTAATCAGACTCCTTTTGATGATTTTCACGGACTGTCACCTGAGCAGATGTATCATGTCCTGAATTTCCCATTTTCTGCGCCGCATTTGGTTTCTTTTCCAGAAAAACTTGGCTGCTTACCAGACGCACCGATCCTGACTTTATTTGCTTTGCTGGTAGAGGCAATAGGTGAGAAGGGCTTGAAGCCGACTGCTAAAGGCAATTTGCCCCGTAACTTATGCCGTGAGGTAGCCCAGCGCTATTGGGATAAGAAGACATACGATGAGCGAAATCGTTATGGCCAGATCAATAAAGAGGAAGAGTTTTTTGACCTGCACGTTACTCGCGTGGTGGCCGAACTGGCTGGATTGATTCGCAAGTACAAGGGGCGTTTTATCCTCAGTCGTGAGTGTCGTAAACTTCTCGCAACTGAAGGTTTACAGGTTATTTATCCACGATTATTGCGAACCTATGTCGAGCAGTTTAATTGGAGCTACAGGGATGCTTTTGCCGAGGCCCCTTTTGTCCAACATGCCTTCCTCTTCACTTTGTATATGTTGAGCCGCTACGGTGTCGAATGGCATCCTTCTGATTTCTATGAAGATAATTTTCTGAAGGCTTTCCCTTCGGCACTTGATGAAATAGAACCCATGGCATCTTATGTTGAAGGTTTTTCCCCGGACTGGCAGGCTCGCATGTGTTACACCATGCGCACAATTGTCGATTTTGCAGGTTTTCTGGGCCTGGCAAAAGTTGATAAAAAGGATGAAGAAAAGCCGATAGGCTATGGTTACATGGTCAAAAAATTGCCTTTGCTGGATGTCGCTGTATGTTGGAGCCTTCCGACGAGATGAAAGTTGTGAGATCGGTGGCACATTAGTAATGTGTCACCGAATTCCGGTGCGTACAAAATCAGGAAACTGCCTTGGCGTGAGGGGCACGACTAAAGTCGTGTCCCTTGTTGGTTCGGCCTGATAGGTTGTTTTTATGCGTTTGTCACAAGAATCGGGGCACAGAACACCTTTCCTGAGGGTGAACTTTAAAAACGCCAAAAAGCCAAACGTGTTACTCTGCAAATTGTTCTGTGTCGGGCCAGCTTTCTAAGGGTGGCGCAGAAGACAGATATTACGAGCAAGGGCGTGAGCCTGTAAAAGCTCCAACTAAAAGCATGATAGACAAATATGTCGGCCTGAAATAAGCATGATTTCAGGCCGTTATTTATGCGTTGCGCAGGCGGATCCTGTTGATCAGACAGCCTCTTGCGTAGCAAAACCGGAGAGAAGAGTATTTAATGAAAGTCCCAAAAAGGTTAGAACCCCTGCTTCAGGATGGACTGATCGACGAGGTTCTTGGTCAATTGATGAGCGGCAAAGAGTCCGAGGTGTTCCTGGTGCGTTGTGGTCGCGAAACCCGATGCGCCAAAGTTTACAAAGAGATCCAGCATCGCAGTTTTCACAAGCAGACGCAGTACACGGAAGGGCGTAAGGTTCGTAACAGTCGCCGCAGTCGCGCCATGGGAAAACACTCGCGGTTCGGACGCAAGGAGCAAGAAGAGGTCTGGCAAAACGCCGAGGGGGATGCCCTTCGTGATTTGGCCGCCGCCGGGGTGCGTGTACCCGCATCCTATGGCTTTTCTGAAGGGGTCCTGATCATGGAGCTGGTCGTTGATGGTGACGGCGCTGTTGCCCCACGCCTCAACGACCTGGGCCTGTCAGAAACGCTGGCCCGCGAGTACCATCATTTACTGATCGACCAGGTCGTGCTCATGCTGTGCGCCGGACTCATTCACGGCGACCTCTCCGAATTCAATATACTGCTCGCCGGCGACGGGCCGGTGATCATCGACCTCCCCCAGGTCATCGACGCCGCCGCCAACAACAACGCCAAGCGGCTCTTCACGCGGGACGTCGACAACCTCGCCACCTATTTCGGAAAGTTCGCGCCCGAGCTCCTCGCAACGGACTTTGCCGCGGAGATCTGGCACCTCTACGAAACCGGCGACCTGCAGCCGGGAATGCCCTTGTCCGGTCAGTTTAAACCCATTGAGACAGCGGTCGACGAAGGCCTCATCATACGGGAGATCGACGACGCCCGCGAAGAGGCCATGGCCAGGTTTTGAAGCGCGGCAAGCAGGCGCGAGACTAACGGGGTCAGCCCTCGACAGGGGACAGCCAAACTCGCTAAACAATAAGGCCGCCATCAATTGAGATGGAGGCCTTCGTTATTCAAAGTGTCCCTTCGCACCGGCATTGCTTTGAGGTCGCATTGAGATAAAATAGTATCAAAGGGCAGTGACAACCGAAGAATGGAGGTCAAAATGATGCGATTAGAGTTGAGTGATACAGAAGAAAAAGTTTTGGCTGATGCTCTGGACTCGAATCTTGGCAGGTTGCAAGATGAAATCTCCCATACCGATTCGCACGATTATCGTGTGTTTCTCAAAGAGCGCAAAGAGATTCTGATCAAGCTGCGAGAAAAGCTGCATTAACAATGATTGCAGAGATCGGGTGGCTGACAGCCCACTTGATTGAGCAATGAGTTGCCAGTTTCGTAGCGACCGATAACCGGGGAGTTTCTGTGAGCCTGGGACACAAGATTTGTGTGTCCCCGATCTCTGCCTCCAAAGTTACCAACCTTTATCTGCCTCTGTCATCCTCATCCTGAGACAACAACACGTATTCATTGATTAAAAAGAACCGTTGTTTGCGGTTGGGTCTATGCAATCCTTTGCTTTCATGGCAACATGGGTTTGAAACCATGTCATCCAAAAGCATGAGGCCTCCATGAGTTCTTCTCAGCCCCCCATAAGCAGCGACGTCGCCAAAACGGTCTTGCTGCTTATCCAGGCATTCCTGAAGTCAGGCTACTACCAGCCGGGCCATCCTGAAACGGATAAAGCGCGTGAGGGTCTCTATGAGGCTGTGACCTCGATGTTTTACAGCCATCCCGAAATCACCTTCCTGGCCAATACCGAAGAAGAAAAAGAGGAAGTCCTGGTCGGTGGGGTCGCGCACGATTACCTGTCGATGCGCAGGGTCATGGCGCGCAACATGGCCGACATGTTCCTGCCCAAACTGCTTGACTTTTTCCGGCGCAAGAGCCTTTCTTCTTTCTCGCTGCGGCACGGCATTACCCGCTACGAATTTGACTCCTTTGTCGACATCATGACCCAGTCCGGCTGGCTCGAAGACGCCCGTGTAGACGCCTGCGAAAGGATGTCTAAGGCGCTGGTGGCCAAAGAGATCGTCAATGTTTCGGTGGTCTTCCTTGATGACCTGGTTGGCCATGGGCGGCAGCTCCCCTGGCGGGTTGTAGCGACCTTGTCACGGCTCAGGCGCGACTTGAACATGTTGCCCCTCTATCGTCACTTTGACGCTGAGGAGATCAGCCGGGTGCGGCAGCAGGTGTTCCAGGAGATTGTTGCACCGCTCTCTGATGTGATGCTGATTCGCGATCTGCTGATCAATGTCGACCTGATCGTCGAAACCCTTCACGATTTCGACCGCGACACACTGGTCCTGACGATCCTTGACCATCTTTCCCCAGCCTTTCTGCCTGTCGTCTGTAACCTTGTGGTCAAAGAACTCGCTGACCTGATGAGCGCGTATGAGAAGAACAATGACGATACGGCATTGCGTGACAGGGTCGAGAACGTCCGCTGGGTGACGCGCCGCCTGGGTGAAACGATGATCGAGGACGAGGCCGCCGATGCGGCCCTGTTCCATGCGCTGGTCAATTGCAAGGTCTACGTCTACGAGGAGATTCCGCCGGAGCTGCGGGAAAAGATCTCTGAACTGCAGGCTGTTAACCGGCTGCTCGAAAACCATCAGAAGTACTTCACAGAGATCGAGCAGATCCAGTCGCCGAAGATGCTGGAGAACCGTCTCTGGCTCCTGCTGGAGATGTTGCCGGAGCTGATACGCCAAGGCCACGATCTCGTTGCCCGGCAGGTGGTGGCTTTCGCTGGCCGCTACGGTCCGACATTTGACGTGAGTAACCGTCCACTCCTCCTTGAACGACTACGTCGCTGTATCACTCTGAGGGCCCAGGAAGAGGGGCGGGAGGGTATTGGCGAGATGCTCATAACCATCGCCACCCTCGATCGCACTGGCCTGCAGATCCTGGTCTCCCTAGCCGATAACGACAACCGCTCCTTGCGGCGACTCGGCCTGGAAGCGCTGGCGCAGAGGGGGCAGGCTGCTGTACCGGTTCTCTTTGAGGCTCTCAAGGAGAAGCAAGGCTGGCATTTCTTGCGCAATATGCTGGTGCTGCTGAGCAGGATCGGTGCGGGCGGACCCAAGGTGGAAAAGCTGTTTCAACGTTGTCTGGTGCATCCGCAGGCTCATATTCGCATTGAGTCGGTCCAGGCCTTGGCGAAACTCTCCGGGCCGGCAGGTGAGGGCGCGGTTGCCGGACTCCTCGATGACAAAGAATCCGATGTTCGCCAGCGTGCCGTTGGCGCCCTGGCTGTGACAGGTATCAACCTGCCTGCGACGATCGGCCGCCTGGCAGAGCTGCTGCAAGATGGCAAGAACGATGGTGAAGCAATGGCACTGCAGGTGGTTAGCACCCTCAACAAGCTGAAGCCGCTGCCCTTTACAGAGTCCGGCGTTGAAGAAGCGCTGCTCGATCTCGCTCGCCCGAAGCGACGTTTCGGATTTGGGGGGAAGGAATCAGCACTCTCCGGTCACCTGCGAGAAGGGGCTATACAGTCCCTCGGTTACGTGGGTACGGAAAAGTGTAAGAGTGTGCTTCTGAAGTGCAGCAAAGAGCCTGGGAAAGTGGCCACCATCGCCAAAGAAGCGCTGGCCAGGGTCGAGAGCCATCCATCGTAAACAAGACCGGAAAACGGGGACAATTTGTGTGCCCCCGTTTTCCAAGTGAAGACTAACGACTCTGTTCAAAAATGTAGCTCACTGCAGCTTTGACCTCGTCATCGCTCAAACTGGCGTTACCGCCTTTGGCCGGCATCGCCCCTTTGCCTTTGATGACCGATTCCACCATGTGGTCCAGGCCATGCTCGATATGGGCGCTCCAGGCCTCCTTGTCGCCTATCTTCTGTGCACCGACGAGCCCTGTAGCGTGGCAGGCGGCGCAGGTCTGTTCGTAAACTATCTTACCCGTCGCAAGCGTCTCCTCGCTGAAGGTCGCCGGCGTCGTGCCGTGATGCATTTCATCCATTTTCTCGTGAGCCGCGTCCATCGCCTTATGGGCTTCTGCCTGGGCATGTTCCATAGATTTGTGCGATTCTTCTTTGATATGCTCCATCACTTTTTCGGTTTTCTCCTCGGCCGTCTCCACCGCTGAGGCGACGTCCTCCTTGGCCTCTTTCATGACCTTTGGCGGAGCCTCTTTTGCAACCGTTTGAGACTCCTCCTGACAAGCGCTGGTGAACAACATTGTCAAGGTCAATGCAATCAAGATTGATAGATAGCGCATGGTCTTCTCCTTTGGCAGCTCCAGTACGGGATCCCAAAACACATGAATTTTGGGCTGCGTAAGCAATGTGTCCTAAGTGGATTAACTTTGTGTGAGAAGTATACTGCGACAAACCCTTTCTTCAAGATAGAGACGGATCAGCATGTCAGAGACGAGGAATGGGCGGATATATATCGGGGAACACTCAAACGGATATATATCGGGGAACACTCAAAAGAGAGTGCCCCTTCACGTCTCCCCATTGACCCATATTATAAAATGGTCATCGTTAAATAGTGACTGACGGTAAACAGATGGTATCATTGGATTCAATCGAAGCATTAACACTGACCCTGTAATGATTGCGGAGGAACAAAATGCCCCATGTTGTTTTGGAAAACATCAATTCGGTCGCAGAGGTTTTAGAGAGCATTGTTCCGTTCACAACCAGGATCGATGGGGGCATTCTTAAAGTGACAGACACCTACATAAATTCTGGCCAAAACAAAGTGCTTGTAGAATCTCTGGCCATTGAAAACAACACCAATCAGAGTTTCTTTGTTGAACTGTCACAAAAAAAAGCGAGTCTGACGGTCAGGCTTCTGCCACTCACGGATCCGGCAAAAACCCCTGGGGTGAAAATGATCATGGCGACGCTTGCCAAGCAGATTAAAGATTCCAATCCAGATGTTCGTTATGGGAAAACCAACTTGCAAGATTTTCTTATTGAGTAGTACTTAAGATGCTGATTTGTAGACATAAATGCCTATTGATTACCCTCCTTTGCTGTGCCCTTGTCTCTACGTCCTGCGCGGCGGAGAAGGCGGCGAGCCCGGTGTTGCCCGAGACCGGGTTAAAAGCTTGCCCGGATTCGCCCAACTGCGTCTCCAGTGATGATCAAGACGAGAAACACCATATTGCTCCACTGACGTTTTCGTTGCCTGTTGCAGACGCCTGGACAGTGCTGAAGGCCCAGGTTGTAAAACTGCCGCGCACGCGCGTTGTCGCTGAAAAACCTGGCTATCTTCACGTGGAGTGCCGCAGTGCGGTGTTTGGGTTTGTTGATGACCTGGAGTTCCAACTACGCTCTGAGCAAGGCGTTATTGCCGTACGATCCGCTGCGCGAACCGGGTATTACGATTTTGGTGCCAATCGGCAGCGCGTCGAAGATCTGCGCGCTGCACTCCTTCATGTGGAAACGTCGCCATGAGTGCTGAATCGGCGCACATAACACCTATGCTGATGGCCGCTAAAGCTCATTCTCGATAAGCGCTGAAGTTGCTTGTACAGCTATCAGTATTAAGGCATCATAAGCCCATGCCGAAAACAGCCTTTCATGCCATCGAAAACAGTATCAGCTCCTTCCTTGGCGGGGCCGGAGTCTCTCTGGTCGAAGTCAAGAAGGGGGAAGAGGTCCCCGAAGCGGAAGACCGCCGCGAAATTCTGGTGCCGTTGCAGTTTGACGATGCTCCCTTTTTGTTCAGGGCCATTCGGGACAAACTGGCTTTCACCACCACCGAGATCAGTTTTGTCCAGGAGTTGCTTGCTGCCTTCGAAGGGCTTTACGGCGGCTTCTCTGCGAAGGGGTACGCTGCGCACTTTCGCACCGCCTTACTGACCTCACTCACCGACATAGCCGTGGCCCGCTACCTGCGTGGTGATCGTAAAGGTGTTTTCTGGCCGGTAGAGAGCTTGATCCAACTGCTGAAAAACCTATCCTATCAGCGCTATGAGGGAACCCCGGCGACGACCGGGTTTCTGGTTTATCGCTCTCAGCTCGACGATTTTATCGACTCGCTCAAGATCTCTCCCTACAACTGGTTCGATCTGGGTAAAGAGCGTCAACGCATTAATGCCGATTTTTTCCGTAACCCGCTGACCTACCGTTTCGTTGACGGCCTGCGGGCTCTCTTTGTTTGCGACATCCAAATGAATGTTAAGGGAACCATACAAACCGGCTCGCCGCGTCCGCGCAAGTCGGTCGAACAGCTGGCCTGGAGTGATACCCAGGCCCTGCTCGGCAAAGCCGGAGAGACGGCTTTTGCGATCTTTGTCAACGAGGTTTCGGAAGTCGAGGTCGTGCTTGATGGCGGGCGATTCCTGGTCTGGCGCAAGGGTGCCTGGGGGGTCTACGATCCTGATATCTTCCGTGAGTTTTTTGTCGGCAAGTTGGACAAACGCTCGGTCGATGATCTGGTTGGAACTATCTATGCCTTGTCGAAGTCGAGACACGGCACGGTGGTGCTGATCGCCGATGACGGGACCGATCTTGACGCCTTGCGTATGGGTTCGGTCGGCGGACGGGATTCTTTGAGTCGGGCGCTGGTGGAACATGTGCGCGGCAGCAGGCTGGGGGTTCTAAAACGCTCTGGCGAGTTAAACCGAATCCTCTCCTCGGACGGACTGACGGTGATCAACCGCAAGGGAGAACTGCTTGATACCGGGGTTATCGTCGATACCTCGCAGGTCAAGGGCCTGGTCACCGGCGGCGGCCGCACCACAGCCGCAAATGCGGCCTCACACTTTGGCCAGGTGGTCAAGGTCTCTGAAGACGGCCCGGTGGAACTTTATCGTGCCGGAAAGCGGCTCTATCGCTTCGGTTGAAAGCACACGGCATCGATCTTCAGATCGGCAAAGCCAAGGTCAAGCGTGAGGATTGTATTCTGTGCAGTTACTGCGCGGCGGCTTGCCCTGATTTCATCATCCGGGTTGTTTAGAGGCTAGGGCGTGACCAGAAGTGTCCTTCTATTGTCCCCCATTTGTGTTATGGTGCAAATATGTGTGGACGTATCTCAACAGCAGGCCTATCAGCAGACTCCTTAAAGACTCACTTCGGTGTAGACAGTGCATTTCCTTTTACACTGAGCTACAACATTGCGCCGACACTCCAGATCCCCGCTATCATAGAACAAGACAATGTACGAAAACTTAAAGCTTTCAGCTGGGGACTCATCCCTCACTGGGTCAAAGATATAAACATCATAACCGCTGCCTTTAATGCCCGTGCAGAAACTGTCGCACACAAGCCACTCTTTCGCGACGCAATCAAATCCAAAAGATGCTTGGTCCTTGCCAGCGGCTTTTACGAATGGCAGAAGCAGGGTGGCAAGAAGCAAGCCTACTACATCTATAGAGCAGATAAGCGACCTCTCGCCTTTGCCGGCCTGTGGGATCTCTGGGAAAACAATATTACCGGTGATGCTATAGAGAGTTGCACGATCATCACGACCTCCGCTACGCACCAGATGGCAAAAATCCATGAGCGTATGCCCGTTGTTCTAGAGAGTGATAACTTTGATGCCTGGCTTGATCCTGACTTTAACGATACAGACGTATTGCAGGATGTCTTGATTGCACCCAGGGACGATGTGCTGGAGATGCATCCGGTGTCGACTTATGTGAATAATTCAAGGAATGATGGAGAGGCGTGTATAGAGCGTCTCTAGGGCCGGGGGAACCGGAAAACATGATCCTTGTTCTCATGGCGCAACTCTAAACACATTAATTTGAGCTGGAATCGGGTAGGAGGCGGGGTTGCCCCGCCGTCCTCCCACACCACCGTACGAACGGTTCCGTATGCGGCGGTTCCTGATTTGCGTCTGCATTATCAACCAACAATGCCTGATGTCCTATAAGCCCCCAGCTTTACCTCACGACTTCCGGTCGCTACTTCCAGCTTTTAGGCCCTCTTGCGAGGCATCTGCTCAAAACGTTCAGAATAAGCTCTGCATATCAGGTTCAGCCCTTCGCTGTGGTAGTTAGGACAGCGACTATGGCGTCTGCTGACTTCTGTCAGCCCATCGATGTACCTTACGATGCCTCTAGCTCAAGGCAGACCGACAGAGCTCCCAGGGTAATTCACACGACCTTCCTTCCATATACCCGCCGCATTTACAGCACCACCCTCCCGGGTGACCATTGGGCTTTGAAAATATTGGCCTTCTCGCCGGGATGGAACTGCATCATATGCGATTTCTGTTCGTCGGGCCGGGATTTTGCCTGCGGCTTCCTTCAGATTCTACCTCGCGGTAGACACCCTTATCGTCCGGTTAACGGTTCCCGTGATCAGGGTCCGTAGAGGACTTTCACCTCCAAGTCACCAGTTGGACACCACATCCAACAGGATGGCGCTTTCGCGCCGTGCGCCATGCCTGGCACACCAAAAGGAAAGGGCCGCAATCAATTGATTGCGGCCCTTATTATTTACATGGTGCCGAAGGCGAGACTCGAACTCGCACGTCCTTTCGAACACACGCCCCTCAAGCGTGCGTGTCTACCAATTCCACCACTTCGGCAAGCGATGTATTTATACTGATATGAGGCGTCGCTGTCAATAAAATTGACGCGTTATTTTGCTTCTTCTGCCGGTGCTGCTGCAGGTGTTGCAGGTGACGCATCTTGTAGCGGCATGGAAGCCGGTGCAGAGGTCGGGATAACCTGGTCCGGCATGACACTGGATGAACCTTGCTGACCCCAGAAAATTGCCAGGGAAAGGCTGGTCAGCATGAAGATGACGGCTGCACCTGTGGTCAATTTGCTCAGGAAGGACTGGCCGCCCGTTGCACCGAAAACAGTGCCGCTGCCGCCTGCTCCGAAGGCTGCGCCAACTTCAGCGCCTTTGCCGCCCTGAATCAGAACGATGCCGATCAGCGAGAGGCAGACCAGAATGTGTATTGTTAAGAGTATGAAATTCATGTTGTCCCCTTAAGGTGTCGATCTCTGTTTTTGAAGAACGGCACTCTATCATAATAATTTTTGCGAGAAAAGCCTGAAATTACATGTTTCTCAAAGATTCAGGCAACGGCTTCGAAGTTAGCGATGCGAGCAAAATCATCAGCGTTAAGGCTGGCACCACCAACCAGAGCTCCGTCGACATCAGGTTGAGTCATAAGACCGTCAACATTGCCGGGCTTCACGCTGCCGCCATAGAGGATGCGCGTTGCTGCCGCGGTTTGAGGCTCGTAGAGTTCAGCCAAGAGTCCGCGTATGAAGGCGTGGACTTCCTGGGCCTGCTCGTCGGTTGCGACTTTCCCGGTGCCGATCGCCCACACAGGCTCGTAAGCGACCACGACAGTTTGCATCTGTCTGGTTGTGAGATCCTTCAGGCCAGCGGTAACCTGTTGACGGAGGACATCGAACATCTTGCCGCTTTCCCGCTCTTCCAGGGTTTCACCAATGCAGAAAATGGTACCAAGGCCGGATTCTGCGAGTGCCAGCGCTTTGCTGTTG
>Ga0224513_10000206_pt1 | contig 21540 bp, 22 predicted proteins | sample SF_May12_sed_USG_5_FD_169109 | JGI IMG/M metagenome (GOLD analysis project Ga0224513, IMG submission 169109) | Sediment microbial communities from San Francisco Bay, California, United States - SF_May12_sed_USGS_21 | ecosystem: Environmental > Aquatic > Marine > Sediment | place: USA... | reverse complement strand
AAGACTACGGGCAAAGCCTTGCCCGGTGAAATATCCATTTCTCCGCGAATCTGCCGGATACCCAGGACGAATTGCTTGACCCACTCGATATCCGCGACTGCCTCGTCGTCGGTGGAATCATCTGACGCCTCAGGGTAGGGGCGCAGCATGATGGTCTCGCCCTCGATACCAGCGCGTTTCGCAACCTGCTCCCAGATCTCTTCCGTCACGAACGGAATCAGCGGATGCAGCAGGCGCAGCAACGTCTCAAGGACGTCGATGAGCGTTCTGCGTGTACCACGCTGCAGTTCAACTGACGATTCATCCGACTGCAGAACCGGTTTCGAGAGTTCGAGGTACCAGTCGCAGAACTCGTGCCACGTAAATTCGTAGATTACCTGCACGGCGAGGTCCAGCCGGTACGTACGGAAATGTTTGTGCATCTCGCGCGTTGTCGCGTCGAGGCGTGCACGAATCCAGCGATCTGCTGCTGTGAACTCGACGTTGCCCGCATCGAGGTCCTCGGTGTTCATGAGCACGTAGCGGGCAGCATTCCAGAGCTTGTTACAAAAGTTCTTGTAGCCCTCGATACGTCCCAGGTCGAAACGAATATCGCGGCCCGTCGTTGCCAGCGCGCCAAATGTCATGCGCAGGGCATCACAACCGTAGGCGTCGATGCCATTCGGGAAATGCTGGCGAGTGGACTTCTCGATCTTCGGCGCGAGATGTGCCTGCATCATGCCGGCGGTCCGCTTATTGACGAGCGCTTCGAGATCGATACCGTCGATCAGGTCGAGCGGGTCGAGAACATTGCCTTTCGATTTCGACATCTTCTGGCCATCCTGATCGCGGATCAGGCCATGAATGTAGACTTCACGGAACGGCACGTCGTCCATGAACTTCATGCCGAACATGATCATGCGTGCGACCCAGAAGAAGATAATGTCGAAGCCCGTGACAAGTACGTTGCCCGGATAGAACTCTTTGACCGCTTCCGTCTTCTCGGGCCAGCCCAGCGTGCTGAACGGCCACAAGGCCGAAGAGAACCAGGTGTCGAGGACATCGTCGTCCTGGCGCAGGGCGATATCGGCGCCAAGCTTGTGTTTCTTGCGAACCGCGTCCTCGTCGTGTCCGACATAGACGTTGCCTTCGTCGTCGTACCAGGCTGGAATCCGGTGTCCCCACCACAGTTGGCGGCTGATGCACCAGTCCTGGATGTTGTACATCCAGTCGAAATACGTCTTCGACCAGTTTTCAGGCACGAACTTGATGCGTCCCGTCTCGACGGCCTCAATGGCCGGCTTCGCCAGCGGTTCGATCTTCACGTACCACTGGTCGGTCAGATAGGGCTCGACAACCGCATGTGAGCGGTCACCACGCGGAATCTTGACAGTGTAGTCCTCGATCTTCTCAAGCAGGTTCAGCGACGCAAACTCAGCGACGATCTTGTCGCGCGCCACAAAGCGATCCAGGCCGCGGTAGCTCTCCGGAACCTCATCGTTGAGTGCCGCGTCATCGGTCAGGATGTTGTATATGGGCAGATCGTGGCGCTTGCCGATGTCGTAGTCATTGAAGTCGTGCGCGGGCGTGATCTTCACGCAACCGGTGCCGAACTCGGGGTCGACGTAGTCGTCCGCGATGATCGGGATGCGACGCCCGACGATCGGCAGGACGATTTCCTGCCCGACAAGATCCTTGTAACGTTCGTCATCGGGGTGCACGGCAACCGCGCTGTCACCAAGCATGGTTTCCGGGCGAGTCGTCGCGACCACAAGTTGACCCTCGCCCGACGCCAGCGGGTAGCGGAAGTGCCACAGGTGGCCGGCTTCGTCATCGGACAGAACTTCGAGGTCGGACAGTGCCGTATGCAGAACCGGATCCCAGTTAACGAGGCGCTTGCCGCGATAGATCAGGTCTTCTTCATAGAGCTGCACAAAGACATCGCGCACGGCCTCAGACAGACCTTCATCCATCGTGAAGCGATCGCGGCTCCAATCGACCGAGGCACCCAGGCGACGCGTCTGCTTTGCGATCTGGCCACCCGACTCATCCTTCCATTGCCAGACGCGCTCAACGAACTTCTCGCGCCCGAGATCGCGTCTCGACGTACCTTCGGCATTGAGGAGTCGCTCGACGACCATCTGCGTCGCGATACCCGCATGGTCCATACCTGGCTGCCAAAGCGTCCGGTGGCCTTTCATGCGGTGGTAGCGCGTGAGCGCATCCATGATCGTGTCCTGGAAGGCATGCCCCATGTGCAGCGTGCCAGTCACGTTCGGCGGCGGAATTACAATGCAATAGGGGTCGCCTTCGCCCTGCGGGGCGAAATAGCCTTGTTCTTCCCAGCGCTCGTAGAGACGCTGCTCGATATCGTGAGGTTGGTAGGACTTGTCCATCTACAGCTTATGTGTGTTGAGTTCGTGGCCCTGGTCGCGATACGCGGCGTAGCGCTTACGGCTCGCCTGGCGACAGGTTTCGTCGGAGGTTACAAGCTCCGCGACACGGGGGAAACCCTCTAAAGACGAAGGGATCTCGTCGCAGAGATTAATAAGCAGATCGCGTGTGCCAATACCCTGATCGCCGTAGCCGATCATGATCGGGGAAACTTCGGTGCCATCGTCGCGGCCGGCGAGTCCATGCGGCACAAAGCTGCCGTCACGAAACGTCCATAGCAGCTGATCGAGGTGTTCAGCATCGCTGCGGCTCTTGGCGTGGATATACACCGTGTTCTCGAGGCGCCAGGCTTTTTCGGCAAGCTTGCACGCAAGCATGTGCCGCGCGCGTTCATCGACCTGCGCGAGAACGTAAAAATCCACTCGTGCCATAGGGTTGCCGGTCAGGGCAGCGCGCCGCAGCGCGCGAGCAGCACCTGCGACAACATGGGCACCGGCCGGCCGGAACCGCCTTTCTTGGCACCGCCCTTCCAGGCTGTTCCTGCAATATCGAGGTGCGCCCAGTCCATGCCGTCCGTGAACTTGCCGAGGAAACAGCCGGCCGTTACGGCTCCGCCACCCGGGCCACCGATGTTGGCCATATCCGCAAAGTTGCTCTTGAGCTGAGCGGCATATTCGTCACCCAGCGGCATCGGCCAGCCGCGATCTTCAGCCGCATCGCCCGCGGCGAAAATTTCCTCGCGCAACTCGTCGCTGTTGCTCATGATCGCGGTGCGGTGCGCACCCAGCGCAACAACGCAGGCGCCGGTCAGTGTGGCGACATCGATAATGGCAGCAGGTTTGAAGCGCCGCGCGTACGTCAGCGCGTCACACAGTATCAGGCGACCTTCGGCGTCCGTGTTCAGGACTTCGATGGTCTGGCCCGACATACTCTTGACGATATCGCCCGGTTTGGTCGCGGTGCTGCTTGGCATGTTCTCAACAGCCGGGACTATTACATTGACGTTAATCGGGAGTTTCATTTTTGTGATGGCGGCCATCGTGCCGATCACGCTCGCCGCGCCACACATGTCGTACTTCATTTCGTCCATGGCGGGGCCTGGCTTCAGCGAAATGCCGCCGGTATCGAAAGTAACGCCCTTGCCGACGAGTACGACCGGCTTGTCGCTGCCCGCGCCCTTGTATTGCATGACGATAAGCTTGGCAGGTTCAGCTGTGCCGGCCGTAACCGACAGCAGGGAGCCCATGCCGAGCCGTTTCATTTCTGTTTCGTTCAGGATCTTGGTCGTCAACTTGCCATTACCGGCTGCCAGCTTCTTTGCAGCGCGGGCGAGATAGCTGGGCGTGCAGACATTCGCCGGCAGGTTGCCGAGGTCCTTGGCAAGCCGCACGCCGTGCGCGATGGCATCACCATGTTCTGCGCCGCGTGCTGCTTTGGCAGCGTCGCCGCGTTTGGCGATTGCATGCCCGTAACCGCTGAGCTGCATAGGCTTCTTCTTGCGCCCGCTCTTCATTTCGGTAAAGCGGTACAGCGTGTCACCCATGGCTTCGACGGAGTGCCGGGCGAGGTAGTAGGGATCACACCCACTAACGGATTCCAGCGTCAACGTGTTCAGAATCTGCCTGGTTTTGCTGCCATCGAGCGCATGGATCGCGGCGGCAACAGCCTTCTTATAGACGGTGCCGTCGAGTTTGCCCGGTTTGCCGAGCCCGACAACCGCGACGCGTTTGGCCCGCACGCCAGGCACCGTCGTGAGGATCGTGCACCGACCCGCTGCGCTGGAGAGGTCTCCAGACTTCATCAGGGCGGTCAGATGGCCTTTGCTCGCAGAATCGACGTCAGCTGCGCCGGTGCCTAGCTTATTGCTTGGGTAGATACCGACGATGATGCAATCAACGGCGCGCCTCGATGCTTTACTCGTAGTCGTAAAATATTCCATAAATCCTTCGCTGTCTTATTGTTTTTGAGGGCTGTCACGGACAAAACAATGCGGTAGTCTAACCGTTTCGGGCTAACTCAGCTACGCTAACCCCTTTCCTGTGAAGCGCATCCTCGACCGCTACATTTTTCGCGAAATCGCCCTGACCTGGCTCGGGGTCACGATGATCTTGCTCATGATCCTCCTGACCAACCAGTTTGCCCGGGTCCTTGGTGACGTGGCGAAAGGCAAATTGCCGAAGAACGCGGCGTTTGACGTGATCGGCCTGTCTGCGGCGCAGTACCTGACCGTGCTGGTACCAATCGGGCTGTTTCTTGCGGTAATGCTGGCCCTCGGGCGCCTCTACCGCGATTCGGAAATGCCGGCGATGATGGCCTGTCGTGTGGGTCCAGCCGGCATCTACCGGCCACTGATGTGGCTGTTGTTGCCGCTGGCGCTTGGTGTCGCATGGTTGTCGATTGAGGGCACGCCGATGGCGCTGACCAAAATCGAACTGATCAGCGCCGAGGCGCGCCGCGAAGCGGACCTGGCCAGTATCGAACCGGGGCGCTTCACGATCGTTGGGCCGGAGAGGGCCGTTGTCTACGGGGAAAGCATCTCCCCTGAAGGTCAGATGGAGAATGTGTTCCTCGAGCGGCAGGTTGAAGGCAATGGGGTTGAGGTCGTTGTGGCCAAACGCGGAGAGCAGGTTGATTCCGACGACCCGAATACCCGAATGCTGGTGTTGCATGAGGGGCGTCGTTATGAAGGCGTACCAGGTACACCGGATTTTCGTGTGGTCGAGTTTCTCGAACACGGTATTCCGTATCAACTGCCTAGCCTTGAGCCGCCGAATCCCCGGCCGCGAGCGATGTCATTTGCCCGACTATGGGCGTCGAATGAACTCCAGCACATTGCCGAGCGGCAGTGGCGCCTGAGTGTGCCGATCTCGACCATACTCCTGGCTCTGCTGGCCGTGCCGCTGGCGCGAAGTCGACCGCGTGAGGGTCGTTACGGACGCATCGCGATCGGGCTGCTCGTGTTTATCATTTATTTCAATCTGCTAAGTGCCTCGAAAGCCTGGACCGAGGAAGCGACGATCTCGCCGGCACTCGGGTTGTGGTGGGTACATGGCTGTGTCGTGCTGTTCACCGTGGTGCTGCTGGCATTGCAGAACGGCTGGCACCGGAGAATTCTGCGATGAATCTCCTGAGCCAGTACCTGTTGCGCACAATCCTGGCGAGCACCGCGCTGGTCCTGGTGGTCTTGCTTGCGCTGGCCGGCCTGTTTGATTTCATTGCGGAACTCGACGATATCAAGGGCGACTACCAGACCCCGCAAGCGATCCTGTTCACGGTGCTGCGCCTGCCGAACCTGGCTTTTGAGATGCTGCCCGTTGCTGCATTGATTGGTTCTTTGTTGGGTCTGGGCGCGCTGGCAGGCAACAGTGAAATTATCGTGATGCGATCCGCGGGATATTCGGTACGCAGGCTTGCCGGTATGGTCGCGGTATCGGGTTTCGTGCTGCTCATCTTTACGGGTCTGCTGGGTGAATTCATTGGACCACCTCTGGACTTCTATGCGCGGGACATGCGGATGGAGGCTCGGTACCAGAAGGACGACGATCTCGGCAATGACACCTGGGTGAAGGACGGTCCTGTGTATTTGCACCTCGAGCGCGTTAACGCCGAGTTTGAATTCGGTTCGATCTACCTGTTCCGATTCAATGAAGACAACGAGCTCACGTCGATTGCGCTGGCCGAAAATTCGGGAATCGACGAGGACGACAACTGGATCCTCGAGAACCTGCGTGAAACGAACTTCAGCGACGACGGTGTGCAGGTCGTGCAGTCGTCAGTCTCCGTCGAGTCGTTTGAGGTTAACGCCGAGTTGCTGGGCAGTTCCCTCGCCAAGCCTCTCAGCCTCTCCGCGCGCGGACTGTTGGTCTATATTGACTACCTGAAGCGCAACAACCTTGATGCCTCGCAGTATGAGTCGGAGATCTGGTATCGAGCGTCGCGCACATTGACCGTGCTTATCATGCCGATCCTGTCGCTCTCGTTCGTGTTTGGATCGCTGCGTAGTGGCGGCGCGGGCGGCCGCCTGATGATCGGGGTCGTGGTCGGACTCGCTTACTACCTTGCGAGCGAGACGCTCGCCAACTCCGGGCAGGTATTCAAACTGGACCCGGCTATCGTCAACTGGCTGCCATTTGTGGTGCTGTGCGCGATAACCACTATCGCACTGGTCAGAATCCGCTAGCGCGATTTACTTGTTTTTCTTTGGGTAGTAGACGATGCGCGTACCACTGATGCGGTCGTGCCAGGTGAGCTGGTCCTTGTCCCAAAGCTGCCACAGGAAACCCAGGCCGGCAGGCGCCCAGGAGAGCAGGGCGGCGAAGAAGCGCACGCTGGCAGCGGCGAGTGTCGGTTTGCTGTCATCCGCGGTCTGTAACTGCAGGCCCCAGGACTGCATGCCAAGCGTGCGGCCGGCCCGGGTCCAGAATCCCACAAAGAATGCGTATACGACGCCGGCCAGAACAAGGCGATAAATAGCGTTGTCGCCGATCTCGACGGGTTCGCCCTCGCGCATCGCGATAAACGGAATCGTGGCGAGGAATAGCAGAGCACCAACCAGCAGCGCGTCGTAGAGGATCGCCGCGAGGCGGCGAAACAAACCCGTGTTTTGCATGGACTAAAGGCTCGAGAAGTAATCGGCCATGCGTTCCCGCATGGATGCGTCGGGCATAGTACCGAAACCCGCGCCGAGATTGTCAGCCATGTGGTGCGGTTTGCTGGTGGCCGGGATGGCGCAGGTCACTGCGGGATGGCTCACGATGAACTTCAGAAAGAACTGTCCCCAGCTGTCTGCGAACTCCCGGGCGAACTCTGGCAGCTCCTTGCCAGCGACAGCGCGAAACAGCTGACCCGCCTGGAATGGACGATTAATCAGTACAGCGATGCCGAGTTCTTTGGCCAGCGGCAGCACGCGGTTTTCGGCTTCACGTTCGCCCAGTGAATAGTTGATCTGGATGAACTGCGGTTTGAACTCTGCCATCTCCCGCGCAAGCGCATCGTGAGCACCGGCGGTGTAGTGGGTTAGTCCGCTGTAGCGGATCCGCTCTTCATCCTGCCATTCGCGAATAGTCTGCATGTGCACGGCCGTGTCACGGAGGTTGTGGACCTGCATGAGATCAATGACTTCTGTACGCATCAGTTCCGCGGAGCGGTTCATCTGTTGAATGCCGGCATCACGTCCGTCGGTCCAGACCTTCGTGGCCAGGAAGACGTCGCTTCTGGTAACGCCGGCTTCAATGACATCACCGATCACGCGTTCCGAGCGGTTATACATCGGTGAGGTGTCCAGAAGGCTGCCGCCCGCAGCGGTTAGCCGCTCGACGATCTCCTTGCTGTTTGCTATCGCCTCGGTTGTGCTGTCGACATCAAACACACTGTAGGTGCCAAGCCCGATGACGGGCAGCGACTCGCCGGTCGCAGGGATGGGTTTGGTCAGCATACCTCTTGCCTCATCAGCGTGTACGAGGCCGGGCAGCGCGCCAAGCGCTGCGCCAGCTGCAATGAATTCTCTGCGGTTCCACATATCGCTTACTCCACGCCACTTATCTTGAGAGCCTTGGCCTTGCGCTTGTAGTCCCTGCCAAGCCACAGGGCAACAACGGCAGAGACGGCTGCGAACGGGACCATGACAAATGAGATGCCTGCGATGCCCAGTCCCAATATTGACATGAACTTGATCGCCCAGGTTCCAACGACGTCACCGCCGCGATAGATAGCCGTGTCGATAGCGTTCTTCGTCTTGTATTTTTCTTCAGGCGTTACGACCGAATAGAGCATGTCGGTGGACGGTTTGGCGAAGCCGAACCCGAGGCCACGGCGAACCACGTCCAGAACCGCAACGGCAATCAAAGTCGGTTCAAATGCCAGGATGACAAACCCGATCATCGATGCGAGAGGAAACAGAAACAGGGAGCGACCAATACCAAAGCGCGTAACGACCTGCTTGACGAGGAACATCTGCGCAATGAGCGCCAATGCATTGGCCGCAACATTCATGTTGGAAAAGAACTGCGTGCGCTCATCCGGGTTCTGGATTGCCGCGCCGATAAGTTCTGCGCGGAACATGTACAAGGCGGTGCCGAGCAGGCTGGCAACCAGTGACATCAGCGCGATGCCCAGGAAGTAGTTTGACGAAAAAAGGTGAGTTAGACCCGCAAGTGGGTTACCGCCGAGCGGTTTGTCGGTCTCGACCGTCTTTTCGATATCTTCCTGGTGCTCGTGATGCACCCAATCCTTGAGGCGGCTAATACAGAAAACTGCGGCCAGCAACACGGCGGCTGAAATGGGCAGAAGATTTTGGAAGCCTATGGTGGTGACCAATGCGCTGGTCATGACGCCGCCGATCAGCGCTCCGATACTGCCGCCTGAGGTAATCAGGCCGAACAGCCGGCGACCCTGTTCGCGCGTATAAATGTCGGCCATGAAACTCCAGAACACCGACACGACGAACAGGTTGAACACGCTGACCCAGACGAAGAAGATGCGACCGAGCCAGATGTACTCCTGATTGTCACTAATGGCCTGCGTAAAGACGAACCAGAAGATCAGGATGTTTGAAATGAAGAACAGGTAGACCCAGGGCAGGAACACGCGGCGCGGATAACGTGAGGCAACCCAGCCGAAGATCGACGTCGCGAAGATCATCGTTACGAAAGTGCCGATGAACAAATAAGGTATGGTGTTGGGGCCACTGCCTACCGCCATTTCTTCGCGAACCGGCCGTATGATGTAGTAGGACGACAGAACGCAGAAGAAATAGGCGAACGACCAGGCGACCGCGACGAATTCGTGCCGCTTGAGGCCGAAGACACTTTCGAGAAAGCCGTCGCTCGGTTTGTCGGTAGGACTGGACGTCATGGCGCCGATCATATCAACAAGAGGGGAAAGGAATGGAAGCAACTGTCATCGTCACGTTTCTCGTGCTGGCGCAGTACGTGTTTTTCGGCATCCAGGTTGGTGGAATGCGCGTCAAACATGGCGTTAAGGGCCCAGCCGTAACGGGTCACGAAGAATTCGAGCGAATGAATCGTGTACACCAAAACACGATGGAGCAACTCGTCGTCTTCATACCCGCGCTGTGGATTCATGCGCAGTATGCGAATCCGCTGTGGGGTGCCGGGCTGGCTCTGGTGTTTATCGCCGGCCGCTTTATTTATCGTGCCGAATACCTGAAGGATCCGGGTTCTCGGAGTCCCGGGTTCTCGATGAGCTTCATCCCGTCAGCGATCCTGTTGATCTGGTCGCTGGTAGTTGCGGTGATGAGACTCCTCTGACTTAAGTCTGCGATTCCGCGAGATTCGCAGCTGGCGGATGCCCGTCATGCAGTTGATCATTTCCTCGACATTCCAAAACGAAAGGAGATGAACGATGGCGAAATGGATCTTTGCCTTGCTGCTTGTCAGTGCAGGTACTCAGGCACGCGAACTGGCGCCGCCAACCGACGGTTGCGCCGTGCTCAACGATATTGTTTACGAGGAAGTGACCGCATCACGCTGGGGGATGACGGGTGCCGACCTGGTGCATACGAACATGAGCGAGCCCAGTATCGTGATATGCACCAATACGGCGCAGACGGTCAGCAAAGCGTTTGTGCAGGCGATGCGCGTAATTGGCAGTGAAATAGAGTGGCAAGGGAGCGTCGACCGCCGCGAAGATATCTGTCTGAGCGGATTCATCGAGCAGTGCCTGCCGCGGGGCAGAGGTACCTTGCGATCACTTTGGCATGCTGTCAGCAATACCGTCCTGCAGGCCATGCCCGAGGGGTCGGCAGCCGACCGCAGTATCTTTAATCGCAAATCAATGCGGTTGGCGGTGCGAGCATCATTACGCACGAGCAAAGTTGCGATCGTTGATGGCCTGTGTACAACCGAAAGTAGCCGCAGTGGCGCATCAGGTGTTCATGGCGATCGGGGTGATCGCTTCTGGCTGTACGACCCTGGTGATTCTGTTTGGATGACGATTGAGGAAAGTTCTCGCCTAGAACAACTTAGATTCGACTAACTCACCGTCGACATAGTTACTTTCGGATATTTTCTGGCCGTTCTCGTACCAGATGGTGGCTCGACCATGTATTTTGCCATTGACAAAATTGCGTTCGTCTTTTTTTTGGCCGTGCTCATACCACTCGGTCAACCGGCCTTCTATCTCGCCATCGACAAAATTACGCTCCCGCTGTTTTTGGCCGTGCTCATACCACACGGTCCATAGGCCATTTAATTCGCCATCGACAAAACGTTGTTCGGACCATTTCTGGCCGTTCTCATACCACTTGGTTACCACACCATCTGCTTTGCCATTGACAACATTGCCTTCGAGTTTCTTTTGACCGTTTTCATGCCATTCGGTCACCAGACCTTCTCTTTTGCCATCGACAAAAACGCTTTCCATTCGTTTTTGACCGTTTGCATACCAGCTAACAACCATTCCCGAATACGGTTCAGTCGAATTGACTTCGTAAAATATGCCTTGCCGACTCTGAAGTTGCTCAAGGTCGATAGGCTTTTTTTCTATTTCGCAGCCGATCTGTACGGCGAGGCACACCATGATCAGCGCGATTGGCTTAACAAGCAGGCGCATAACTTCCCCATTCGGCCAGACATGGCCCATGCAAGCATGAAAGCACCCATTCAACATGAGTCCATGCTGGTGGATCAATACGTAAACGTATTATTACACTAATAAAGTCCTGCCGATGGGGACTGGGCGTTAGGGTTGCGAGTAACGACTGCTATACACCTGTCAGCAGGCATTCGCCTGATATGATGGTGACCGACTGCTACTGACCCCAAGCGGCCGTTCTCTAAAGGAGCGTAATGGACTACAAACAGCTCGCGAGCCAGTTCTGGGAAGAAGGCTATTTGGCCGTCGACAACTTCTTCGATGCTGGCCTTATGGATGAGCTCGATCACCTCATCGTCGAGTACTATGGAAGGGACCCTGACTTCTGCCACACCGAGGAGTTTCTCGATAAGTCGAAGACCGAGGTCATCCCTTGGTTCCCGCAGAACGACGGGCCCTCGGCCTTTGACGGGATCGCTGAGCTCGACTCGCTGGCGGAGCTAACCCGCGAGATTCTCGGCGCCGACTGGAAAGCGCTCTACTGCATGGTCATGTACTCGAAGCAGGGGACGGTCGGTCAGGCCTGGCACCAGGATTGCTCGCGGGATGTGAGCGACAAGTTTAATATGAACCGCCTCGTCTACACGCGCGATATAGACGCAGCGACAGGCGGGCAGACGGTCGTCGTGCCGGGCACGCACCGGCGCGGAGAACTACCGCCCGGAGATCCCTGGGCGGACATAGACGGACAGGTTATTCTCGAGCCACGCAGGGGGACGCTGCTCCTCTTGCACGGCCACACCTGGCATCGTGTACTACCGGTGACCGGAAACTTTCGATTCTCGACGAACTACCGGGCGATGCCTTCGGGTACGCCCGAGGACATCACCGATATCTGCTTGTATCGTAATATGCGCTACTGCTTCTCGACCGAGAGCGTCGTCGAGGAGCGTACTGCCTAGATCAAGTTATGCATCGACCGGTTGAAGTCGCACGAGAGCGCTGCCGTTCACGCTCCACGTTACCGCGGAAACATCGTTGACCGACCGCTTAACTTCGCATAGCAGCCGGTCGAGAAAATTCAGGTAAAATGTCGGCTGCTGACCCAAAGCGGTCATTTATGAAAAACAACAATAAGAGTCATTCTTGTCCCAGTTTGAATTCATCTTCGTCCTGATTTCCATTATCGCGGGTCTCGCATTGGCCCAGCTTTTGTCTGGCATGACGCGTCCACCAAGAGATTCTACCGGCCGGATTGATATTGCTCACGTGGCATTCTCGGCCGGAGTTACCGTGCTTCTCATAACGGTTTGGTGGTCGACGTTTCGCTGGCAAACATACGAGACGTGGACAGTCGTCGAGTTTCTTTTGCTGTGCTTCTACGTATCTTTGTTTTACGTCAAAGCGGTGATTCTGAGCCCCTTGCGGACTGCGGATTTACCTGCCTTCGAGCAGATTCGAGTCAAGTTTTATGCTGTGATAACTCTCTACTGCGTTGTGGAGCCGGTAGTGATCTACCTGCGCGATGGCGAATTAGCTCCTTGGTCTTACGTGCCCATGATGGTTCACTTTTTCGTGTTAGCCAGTCTGGGCATCTACATGCGCAATGCGATGTTTGATCGGCTGTATGCTCTCTGGTTTTGCCTTGTCAATATTGCGTGGATATTTCTTGCCCGATTCACTGGGTAGAAAATGACCGCTTCTGGCCGTTAGCCGCCGTCACATTTAGATGATTTTGGACGGATCGAACGGCTGCTATTGGGAAAAGCGGACATTCAGCCAAGTCGAACGTCCGCTTCACCCTCAATAACCGACGCTCGATATGCCTTGCCAATACCTAGGAGGCAAAAAAAGGGCCGCTCAAGCGCGGCCCTTCTTTCGATCACCCAATACTAGAATCAATCAAGCTCAGGCAAATACATGAGCGCGATCCGTCCGAGCAGGGCGTGAACCTCTTTCGTCGGGTGCACCATATCCCACCAGAAATACTCGTCGCGATTCTTGCAGAAAGCACCTTTGGTGACATAGTACGTGATGCATGTGTCAGTGACGTTGGTGAATCCGAGAGACTCGCGCATCGCCATGATGTCCTTGAAGATGTCAAAGAAATTGACAGGGGCGATGTTGATGTCGGCTGGGAGCGGATCGTCGTCGGACGGGTCAAAAAGTTCCAGGTACAACTCGTAGTTGTAGGCCTCACTCAGAGGCGTCGGGACCAGCTCCGGTGGGAAGCCTTGGTTCGCGAGAGGGCTATATTCTGCAGGCGGTATATAAACGAACATGAAGTTGCGTGCACCGCATCCATAGAGCGTCCTGATGTTCGCCTCGATAACGTCTGCGACTTCCTGCATGATCGTGAAGGCCGCGTCCATATCACCCGCGTCAACCGCGGCCTTAATGTCGAACATGTCCGCGTACGCGCCGTCCACGATAAACAGCGTGTCAGCCATCGGGACGTTAGTGCAGTAGCCGTTAGAGATCCAATCGGTCACCTGCGTTCCGAGGCTCTTTCCTATGGCGTAAGGGACTTCGCGTGCGCGGCCATAGGCGTAAGCATAGTTGCCGAATGCCGGGTCACGGTAGGCGGGTTTTGCCCATTTGGCCAGATTCATTTCCTGTGCCAAGACCTCGACCCAGGTGTGACCATTGGAAGGACGATGTCCCCCGATGTTGTAGCTGATAAATGCTGTAGGGTCGAAAGGTGGGTGGGCAGACTCACCGGTGACCGCGAAATGGTTGCCGGAATCCATGAAGCTGGCACCGAAGATAAAGATACGGTCATAGCCGTGTTCAGGTTCGGCCAATGCCATCCCGGTCGCAAGTGGCAGCAACGCCAGCAACGCGACCATTATGCGTTTCAGAGTTTTCATCTCCTCGCTCCATTTAGAGAGTACGTGTGGCGGCAGCCCGGCGATCTTGGGGGTCCTTCTTGGCGGTCGAACGTCGCAAAGGAAGCGAGGACCCGTGGCTTTGCGTCACCAGCTTTCGCTGGGTTTGCCTTTACCGCGACGACAATTGTGAACTTCTGGAGGGAGCCGTCAATTCTGGGATGTGCTTACGCTAGAGTAAGTCTAAGCGTCGTGGATCGAATGTCTGCAAGAGGTCAACTGGTCTTGCCTACGTTTGGTGGACACCTGAGTTAAGTCCTGATGTCTGGTTTTGGCCGTCAGCTGCCGGTCAACATTGCGATAGTTGAACTGATCGAACGTCCGCTAACGGTGAGAGCAGACATTTACAACCGTTCCCCTGCAAGACGAAAACGAATGCTCGAAATCCAGGCTTAGAATGTCGGCTTCTGACCCATAGCGGTCGTCTCGTCACCCACCTTGCGTGATTGGGAAAATTTGCGAATGCTTCTCATTCGTATGCTATAAAGGCATTTAAGGCATCCGCTGACCCCGAGTTGCTTTACCGGTTGCGCAAACTGGAAATCCCCTCGGATTGATTCGTCTTTACTTGAAAGGAAAACACAATGAAAAAGAACTTGCTAAGTATATTCGCCGTCATCTTGTTCGGTGCACTTGCGATGACTGTTGCTCAGGCGCAGGACGAGCCTCCGTTCATTCCGGGTGACTACTGGGAGGTAACCGGCGTTAAGACTGCGGATGGCGCCGGATTGAAGTATGCGCGATGGCTTGCTGGCGAATGGCGCAAAAACAGCGAATTTGCTAAGTCCCAAGGCTGGATTAAGGACTTCATGGTTATCAATAATGTCCACGCTCGTTCGGATGAGCCAGATCTTTATCTAATCAGGGTGTTCGAAAGCATGGCGACCGTCGAAGAAGGCGAAACGCGTCGCAAGAAATACATGGAGTGGGCAAAGAAGAGCATGGATAAGATGGCAGCAGAAAGCGGCAACCGTGCCGAGTATCGGACTATAATGAGCACGTCTCTGTTGCGGCACATGAAATTCCGCGACTAACCAAATAGTTGGGTTCCAAGTTCGAGGCAGGCATGTTTCAGACATGCCTGCCTTTTTATTGCAAGAAAGCAGTATTTAATCTAGCTATTTAGACGTCCGCTGTTGGCCGAAAGGCGCCGTTCAAATCCGGTCGACCCTGAGCAATTGAATGTCGGCTATTGAGCAAAGCAGACGTTCCGTAGGGACTAACGAAAACGCCACTTCGTAATGTCGGGTCTACCCCCGAAAGCTGCCTATGAGCTAGACTTAGCCTTAAGGGCCGCTGCCGACCCAAAGCGATCGGCCGCAATCTAATGTGCACGGACGTGCTGGAATGGTTCACTTTCGCACATAAATTTTGGATGGGTATCTCAAATGCCAGATCTTCAGCCTATGCATTTGAAATACAGATCGGCATTGCCAAAAGACGCCGAAGAATGCGTAGCCGTGCGGGGAAGGACGTCGCAAAACGCTGCCTCGGAAGAATGGCTACTTTCCATCGGCGTCACATCGGAATCTTGGGGCGAGAATATCCGCTCTGGCGCGCTGCCGGGTCACGTCTGCACCGTCGATGGCAAAATAGTTGGATTCTGCTTCGGCGCGCGTGAAACCGGAGAGATAGAAGTCATTGCACTGCTTCCTGATTTCGAGAATCGTGGTCTCGGCCGAGAATTGCTGGACAGGACGAGTGACGAATTGGCAAAGCTCGGACACACCCGGTTGTTTCTCGGATGCTCTCCTGATCCGGCAAGCAGGTCTCACGGTTTCTACAGACACCTAGGATGGCGTTCGACGGGGACCTTTGACAAATACGGGGACGAGATTCTCGAGATTTTTATCGAGCCGTAGTTTTCGCTGACGTCCGCTTGTGGCTGAAAGCGGACCTCGATTTTGGCTTGATTTGGCCTGATTCAATGTCCGCTATTGGGAAAAGCAGACATTCCGCCTGTAAGTACTTAGGTACTTCCTGGGGGAGATCCTCTCACGGGTAATTCGCACCTCCGCATTCTGCTAGACACTTCCCGTAAATCAATAGACTAATTCAACATGCGGCATGGAAAAAATCTGTACGCGATAGCCGAACGGGTGGATTCAGATCTGGCCGGAGAGTGGCCTACTTTTGACGGATTGGGTGTGATTACTCAGAACGCCACGAACGGGGCGCATCTAGTCCCCAAGGTCGAAATTCACCTCAATGTAGTCGGCGATTGCTCTTTCCACATTGTACTTCAAGGCTTGCTTGATGGTTTCAGCGTGGCCGATACCAGCGGCCCCAAAATCGTAGTCGTAAAGAATCATGGAGTCGCCATTTGCCTTGCCAAATTCCAGTTGGATTACGTAAGCGGGATTGCTGTTATGCGCTTTCACACAGGTGAGCTTGACGCTCAGGTAGATCTCTTCTGCAAGCCACGCAACACTGTTCCAGGGCGTTATTCCACTACTAATTAGTACGCCTTCGACTACTTTCTCGACTTCATCACTTGATAAAGGGCAATCATCTCCAACGCGAGCAAGGTAGGCGAGCTTGTTTGGATCGGCTTGCTTTAGGACTCTGGCAAGCCCCTTAGATACTTCACCCTGAACGCTCTGGAATGACAGCAGCAGAATTAAAGCAACTAACGCAGAACGCATAACTCCCTCAATTCGCCTGAAATAGCCCGTGAAAGGTTCAACGGACCAATTCAACATGAATCCATGCTGGTGGATCAATACGTAAATGCCTTATTACGTGATGCCGGGGTTATTACTGATAGTGAAGCGGAACAGGTTTGTCCGCTAACCGCCCGAAAGCTGCCGTTCGCCTGATTTAGGCTAGAATGACTGCTACTGACCCGAATCAGCCGTTGGCCTGTGACCTCGAAGGGGTGTGGCATTTACCGTATTCGTACAGCAAAAATTTGTCTGGCGACCCAGAAATTAGCTTCGGCGTATAAGCTGTTTCTGATTTTGATAACTATTCTCGTAGCCGGGCCAGCGAGCGGAGACGATGCTGAAGATATGGATGCTCTTGAGTCAATAATGATTGATCGGTTTGCAGTCGGTATGGGGCGAATCACCAAGAAAAAGCTATCGGACGCAGGCGTATCGCGAGAGGACGCGGATAGAATCGCCGTTGAGGTTACGGACAGAATTAGAGCGTGCGCTACCGACGCTGTAGAGAAACAGTCAGACGCTACTCCATCAGAAGTAGATACCGCCGAAGATGAATGGGATATGTGTGTGCAGGTGGCATTCGAGAATGCGGGTATAAGGTTTCCCTAAGGCGCCGTCTTAGATCACTTCGAACGTCTCTTTCTGGCCCTTAGCTGCCTGTCGCATCCTGCATGAAATCGACTTTTGAATGTCCGCTACTGGTAAAAGCAGACGCTCGGTAGGTGGGTCGAGCGGTTGATCAAAAAAAGGGTTAGCACCTTCCGGTGCTAACCCTCTGACTTGTTTGGTACTCCCTAGGGGATTCGAACCCCTGTTACCGCCGTGAGAGGGCGGCGTCCTAAACCACTAGACGAAGGGAGCGTAGTGGTGCCCGAGTGTTCGAGCGGGCGGCTATTATACGATCAAAGAGGAAATGCTCAAGGCCTGTTTGGGTCTGATTTGTAACATTCTGGGGCAACGGGCTTAGGGCTGCTATCATACGGCGCAATTACTGGCCTTCAGACGGACACATCGTTGAAAAAGAACCCGAATAACGGGTCGAAAGAACCAAACATCATTCCCCGCGCCGCCCATAACGTCACCCGGGCCGAGTTTTCCAAGAGCGCACTCAAGGTTCTGTATCGATTGAACAAAGCTGGCTACCAGGCTTTCCTGGTGGGCGGCTGCGTGCGCGACGCCATGCTGGAGCTGCATCCCAAGGATTTCGACGTCGCGACCGACGCGACGCCCGAGGAGGTAAAGGCGCTATTCGGCAATTGTCGTCTGATCGGCCGCCGCTTCCGCCTCGCACATGTGCGCTTCGGACGCGAGATCATTGAGGTGGCCACTTTTCGTGCTGCGGCAATTCACGATCATGACGATCATCACAGCGACGACGAAGGCCGCATACTGCGCGATAACGTGTATGGCTCTATTGACGAGGACGTCTGGCGCCGCGATTTCACCTGCAATGCGCTGTACTACAACATCGCGGATTTCAGCATCTGGGATTACACCGACGGCTTCCAGCACATCAAAGAGAAACGCATCGTCCTGATCGGGGACCCCGAGATGCGTATGCGCGAGGACCCGGTCCGGATGCTGCGTGCCGTGCGCTTTGCTGCGAAGCTGGGCTTCGAGATCGATGAGCCTGTCATCAAGTCGATCGACCATCATTCACACCTGCTAACGAATGTACCGGCCGCGCGCCTGTTCGATGAGTTTCTCAAGTTGTTCCAGGCGGGCAACGCCGAGCGGACCTTCGACCTGCTGCGAGATCACGGCCTCTTTAAAGAGATGTTCCCGGCCACCGACCACGAGCTTGCGAGCGATGAGGATTTCATGCGCTTCACGCGGGCTGCTCTCCAAAATACTGATCGCCGCGTATCAGAGGGTAAGTCGGTTACGCCGATGTTCCTGCTCGGCGTGTTCCTCTGGATGCCAATCGCAAAGCTGGCGGAAATTCGGCGCTCCGAAGAAAAAATGTCGGAATCGCAGTCGCTGGCTCTCGCAGCGTACGAGATCGTTGCTCAGCAGCAGCAGAGAATCTCGATTCCGAAACGCTTCACGGTGCCTATGCGAGAAATGCTGTCGCTGCAGCCGCGCTTTGCATCCAAGCGGGGCAAGCGTGCAATGAAGCTGCTTGACCACCGTCGCTTCCGGGCAGCCTACGATTTCATGCTGCTGTTGTCCGAAGTCGGCCAGGGAAGCGCAGAGACGGCTCAGTTCTGGACCGACGTCCAGACCCAATCTGCAGCAGAACGTGCGGACAGTTTCGAACTTGGCCAGCCGACGGGAGACAAGAAACGTCGTCCACGGCGTCGACGCCGCAAGAAGCCGGAACAGAGTTCGTGACACATGGCTTGCACCGGTATCCGGCCTATGTCGGTATCGGTAGCAATTTGCAGGGGCCTGCACGCCAGGTAGAGAATGCCGCTGCCTTGCTCGCGGCGATTCCGGGCACTCGGCTCATTGCCACGTCATCGCTGTATCGATCAGCCGCCTTTGGGGGTATTGAACAACCCGATTTCGTCAATGCAGTTGCCGCCGTGTTGACGACATTATCGCCGGCAGATTTCCTGGTGGAACTGCAGGCTATCGAGAACCGCCAGGGGCGCGAGCGGGGCGAGGCTCGCTGGGGTCCACGCGTCATCGATCTTGACCTACTGGTCTATTCCGGAAAAAAAATCGAGTCGGCGGAGCTCTCCCTGCCTCACCCGGGCATCGGCGAGCGAAATTTTGTATTGTTGCCGCTTGTGGAGATCGCGCCGGATCTTGTCATTCCTGGTTTGGGCCGGGTGGCCAGCATTCCGGTTAACCTGGATGAGCCGAGCATTTCTCGTATTGCCTGAAGGAAACCTGTGTCAGTTAGCCCGCTGAAAACCTCAGCCAATTCATCTCGTTACATCGCTATCGAGGGACCGATCGGTGTCGGCAAGACGGCACTGGCGAGGCGCCTTGCTGAAAGCCTGTCGGGCGAACTGGTGCTGGAAGAAGTGGAAGAAAACCCGTTTCTTGAGCGCTTTTATCGCGATGGCCGTTCGGCGGCATTGCCGGCACAGATGTTTTTCCTGTTTGCGCGGGCACGGCAGATAGAGGACCTGCGCCAGTCTGATCTGTTTTCCACGGTGAGGATTTCGGATTACCTGTTTACGCGCGACCGTTTGTTCGCCGAGCTGAATCTCGATACCGAGGAGCTAAAGCTCTACGATCAGATTGCGGCCAACCTGGCCGTCGACGCGCCGGTACCCGACCTCGTTATCTACCTGCAGGCATCCGTCGACGCGTTGATGCAACGGCTTGCGCGGCGCAACGCGAACTGTGATCGGTACGTCGATCGTGCTTATCTGGAAAAATTGACGGACGCATATGCGCGGTTTTTTCATGCCTACGATGAAGGCCCGCTCCTGATAGTTAATGCGTCGCAGATCGATCCGGTTAATAATGACGCGGACTATGAACAGCTGTTCCAGCAAATTGAACGAACCACCGGCGGTCGCCACTTCTTCAACCCGATAGCCGCAGCACTCGCCTGACAGGTAGCACTCGATGTACACCCAGCTAGAACAACGCGGCATGCCGGAGCCACCGGTGAATGTCTCAACGCTGCGCAAAATGAAAAGCGAAGGCGAGGCGATCGCCTGCGTCACCGCGTACGATGCAAGTTATGCAGCACTGGTCGACACTGCCGGTATTGACCTCGTGCTGGTTGGTGATTCACTCGGCATGGTTATCCAGGGTCACGACACCACAGTGCCAGTGACCGTCGATGACATCATCTATCACAGCAAGATGGTTGCGCGCGGATTACGCCGCGCGTTCCTGGTAGCAGATATGCCGTTCATGAGTTACACCAAACCTGGCCAGGCGCTCGACAATGCGGTGCGTCTCATGCAGGAAGGCGGGGCTATGATGGTCAAGCTCGAAGGTGGCGACGATCAGGTAGATATCGTCGAGCACCTCGCTCGTCACGACATTCCCGTGTGCGCGCACCTCGGCTTGAAGCCGCAATCAGTGCACAAGATCGGTGGGTTCAAGGTACAGGGCAGGGAGCCGGACAAGGCCCGGGAAATGCTGGAATCGGCAAGGCGTTTGCAGGATGCCGGCGCTGATATAGTGTTGCTCGAATGTGTACCGAACGAGGTGGCAGAGACGGTGACAAAGGCACTCGAAGTGCCGGTCATCGGCATTGGTGCGGGGCCAGATGTCGATGGACAAATTCTCGTGCTCTACGACATCCTTGATATTACGCAGGGACGCACACCGCGGTTCGTCAAAAATTTTCAGGAGGGTTGCGACTCGCCACTTAAGGCGCTGCAGTCCTACGTTTGCGCGGTGAAGGAAGAAACCTATCCCGAGCCGCAGCATTGCTTCTCTTAGCAGGTCATAACAAAACGTGTTAGTTACCCATACCAAGCAGGAACTCGCCGAACAAGTCGCCGAGTGGCGCCATAATGATGAGCACATCGCGCTCGTGCCGACGATGGGGAGTCTGCATGCCGGACATCTCTCGCTCGTCGAGCTTGCTCGTGAACATGCTGAGCGTGTGGTGGTCAGTATCTTTGTCAACCCGACGCAGTTCGGCAAGGACGAGGATTACGACGAGTACCCGCGGACGCTGGAGCGCGACAAGCGGCGCCTGAAGACTTCGGCGGCCGACATGATTTTTGCTCCGGATGTCGAGACTCTGTATCCGTTCGGCCCGGACAAAGCGACGACGGTGTCCGTTCCAGGTCTGACTGAAAACTTCTGCGGCGCGACGCGTCCGGGTCACTTCGATGGCGTCACGACAGTTGTGGCACGCCTGTTCGCGATAGTACAGCCTGATGTTGCCGTCTTCGGACAGAAGGACTACCAGCAACAGCTCGTGATTCGTCGTATGGCCGAGGATCTGGGTCTGCCCATCAGCATCATCACGGGTGAGACAGTAAGAAACGACGACGGCCTCGCGATGAGTTCGCGTAACAGCTACCTGAGCGACGAAGAGCGTGCCATAGCGCCGGTGCTCTACCAGACGCTGAGCTATGTCGGGCAGGAGCTGCAAAGTGGCCGCCGTAATTTTGCGGAGCTCGAGGCAACGG
>Ga0224513_10000204_pt1 | contig 21587 bp, 17 predicted proteins | sample SF_May12_sed_USG_5_FD_169109 | JGI IMG/M metagenome (GOLD analysis project Ga0224513, IMG submission 169109) | Sediment microbial communities from San Francisco Bay, California, United States - SF_May12_sed_USGS_21 | ecosystem: Environmental > Aquatic > Marine > Sediment | place: USA... | reverse complement strand
GGACCCGTCGCCGCTGCAGGCGTTCCACTTCGGCGCTCACCGTGCATTGCAGGCGTCACAGGTATACCGAAGGCTGCAAGATGCCCGACCCCACAATGCGCGCCTTCAGTGGCAATACCTGGATCGCGTGTGGGATCACTACGAGCGATCGGGAGATCGACGGCTCGGGCTGGCGGTGTTGGCGGCGGACATGGTCTTCAAGAGGGAGCTGCCACCGACTGCCAACGACTACTCGGATGCCGCTCTGGTCGCCGCGTTTAAAAGTGCTGATGCCCTCGACGATGGCGAAATTCGCGAGCGTCTCGATCGACGATGGGGAAGTTCAAAATCCCGTCGCCAGACGTGGCTGCGAGCTCTCGGGCCGGCCAAGTCCGTCCTGGTTGGTATCCGCAGCATACGAGCCGCTGCCGCCTCTGCACTCAAGGGTCTGCTGGGCACATCCGCGCCGACGGTCGAGATCGGAACCCGCGCCTGATGTGCGGCATTGCTGGGATTTTGGGCTGGGCTGACGCCCAAAAGCGTCGTCGTCGTGTCGGTCGCATGACACGGGCCCTTGCTCATCGTGGTCCGGACGATGAAGGATTCTTTGACGACGACTGGATGTCGCTGGGTTTTCGTCGGCTGTCGGTGATCGACCTCGAAACCGGGGAGCAGCCGATAGTCGACGAGGAGCGATCCCTGGCCATCGTGCTCAACGGCGAGATCTACAACTTCCGCGAACTCCGGCGGTATCTCGAAGCGCGGGGACACCGCTTCCGTTCCACTGGCGACGTGGAAGTCGTGCTGCGTTTGTGGGCCGAGGAGGGTCCCGAGTGTCTGCGGCGACTCAATGGGATGTTCGCGCTCGCCGTTTGGGACGGGCGGCGGCACGAGCTCTACCTGGCCCGAGACCGTTTCGGAATCAAACCGCTCTACTTCTGTCACGATGGTGATGGGCTGGCGTTCGCCTCGGAACTCCGCAGTCTGCGCGCGGGCGGATTCCCGAAGGCCCCACGGCTCGATGAATTGCAGCTTCGTCACTATCTCGCCTACGGCTATCTCTCTCCCGAGGGGGCGCCATTCGAAGGCGTCCAATCGCAGCCGCCAGGGACGATACTGACGGTCGATTCTGATGGACGAGAGCGGCTCGACATCTACTGGAATCCTCCCGCGGCGGGCGAACCATACTCCACACGTGGTCAGATTGTCGAACACATGCGAGAGGTACTCGAAAACTCGGTCGGACGGCAGCTGGTAGCGGACGTTCCGGTCGGTGTCTTTCTCTCGGGAGGGCTCGATTCCAGTACCGTGAGCGCACTCGCGCGACGACGGGTAAGTGGTCCGCTGCGGACCTTTTCGGTCGGCTTCGAGGGCCCTGATGCAGTCTCCGAACTCCCTGCTGCGAGAGAGATTGCGCGCCACCTCGAAAGCGATCACCATGAGCTGATGATGGATCCCGAGGAGGTGGCGCGGGATCTCGAACAGATCATCGATGGCCTCGATGCGCCGCTGGCCGATCCGACCGCGATTCCGACCTGGTACATGTCGAGGCTCGCGCGTGAACGGGTCACGGTCGCGCTTTCAGGTGAGGGCGCGGATGAGATCTTCGGGGGCTACGCGAGACAGCGTTACGACGTCGCTCTCGATCGTATCGGCAAAGTGGGTCGGAGGCTGTTGCCGATGGCGTTGCGGCTGGCGGGCAGGACGTCTTCGACTCGGCTCGAACAGCGGTTGAACATGAAGCCGGGGCTGGAGCGCCAGCTGCACTGGGGCAGGCTTTTCCTCAGCGATGAAATAGAGCGGCTGGTCGAGACCTCGTCTGTGGACGAGGCTGCCGTCCACGGAACATACGCCGCACTTGCCAGGCGGTGGCTCGAATGGACCGACGTTGACCCGGTGAATGGCCGTCTCGAAGCCGATCGTTGCACATTCCTGCCCGGTGATCTCCTCCCCAAGGTGGATCGAATGTCGATGGCACATTCCCTCGAGGTCCGGGTCCCTTACCTCGATAACGAGGTTGTCGATCTTGCTCTCGGTTTGCCGGGGCGGCTCAAACAGAATCTCGGGCGAGACAAGATCCTTCTCCGCAGCGTGGCTTCGAGTCTGCTCCCTGCGGCCGGTTCCTTGCGCCGCAAACGTGGTTTCGAGGTCCCGATAGGTACGTGGTTGCGAGGCCCTCTGAGACCGGCCCTGACCGACTATCTGTCGCCGTCGTACCTCGCTGCCCCGGGCGTTCTGCGGGCCCCCGAAGTCACCCGTCTTGTCGAGGAGCATCTCGCCGGGGGTCGTGACCACGGGCGTGCCCTGTGGTCGCTGATGGTGTTATCGCGCTGGTTCGACCGGGCGGGCCTGCGATGAAGATCGCAATGATCTCCCACCTCGCCTCTTCAACGGCGCCAACCGGCGCCGAGCGATCTCTGGCTTTGCTGGCCCTGGGGCTATCCGCGGGTGGACACGAGGTTGCGGTGGCAACCCCCGGTCCGTGGGCCTTGCAAGAAGAACTCGAGGCCGGTGGGGTTTCGGTGGCAACCGCACCGGTTCGGCAGTGCTGGCTCGTTCAGTACGGACCACAGCCGCTCTGGCGTCAATTCGCGCGGGGCCTACGTTACGCCTTCCCAGATTCGGGAAGCCGTCAGCTTCGCCTCTGGCTGTTCAATTTCGAGCCGGATGTGGTCCACATCAATTGTTTGTCCAATCTTCGGGGTGCTGCAGTAGCTCAGGCCCTGGGTTTTCCGGTGGTGTGGCACCTTCGTGAGATCCTGCCTCCTGGCGCACGCCGTCGTTGGTTTGCGAACCGTCTCAGAGCGGATTCCGCCCACATCGTGGCGGTCAGCAGAGCGGTCGCAGAGTGGGTGATGGAAGAGGGCCTGAGTGACCGTGTGGAGGTCGTCCACAACGGGGTCGATCCTCCCGAAGGAGATGTCGACCGCGAGACGGCAAGAACCCGCTTTGGTCTCCCGCCTGAAGCGGTCGTGGTGGGGCTCTTCAGCCAGCTGGTGATTCACAAGGGAGCCCTTGACCTTGTCCAGGCGGCGCACTCCGCCATCTCACAAAACCCCGGACTGCACTTCCTGATCGCCGGCCACGGCCCGGCCTCCTTTACCGGTCACCTGAGGCGTGAAATTGCTGCCGGCCCTGCAGCAGAAAACATCCACCTGGTGTCTCCGCAACCCGAGATCTGGGAGCTGCTGGCGGCTGTGGATATGCTCGCCCTACCGACTCTGTGGCCAGATCCGTTGCCGCGGGCGGTGATGGAGGCAATGGCTGTCGGGAAGGCGGTGGTGGCTTACGAAGACGGCGGCGTGCCGGAGATGGTGATCGACGGCGAGACCGGCCTCCTGTGCAAACCAGGGGACGTCGAAGGCTTGACTCGAGCCATTGTCGATCTGGCGGGTGATGAGACCATGCGCGGTCTTTTTGGCGAGGCGGGACAAAACCGCGCCAGAGAACTCTTCGGCGTTGGGCGCCATGTGGCGCAGATGGAAAAGGTCCTCAGCGAATCGAAGGCGTTCGTACAGGTGTGACGACTGGGGCTCGGTCGGTGCTGCACCTCATTCCTGAATATATCCAAGCGCCTCCAGTCCCCTCTTCATCTCTTCGTCGAGCACCACCCGGTCGACTCCGGTTCCGGCGATATTGATCTGGCCACGGAGTGCGGAATTCTTCTCGCGCCAGGTTTCGAGCCGGGTGATCAATTCGCGCAGTCGGTCCGCGTGTTGAGCAGCGAGGTCGTTGAGCTCCCCAGGGTCGGATCCAAGATCGAAGAGCAACCATCGAGGATCGGCCAGCGAGTGGATGAGCTTGTCAGAATCAGAGCTCCGGAGTGCGCTCTGGCCGCCGAAATTGGTGGCCTCGCTGAACGCGTCGATCGGCTCGAGTGTCGATCCCGCCAGTAACGGCACTAGGCTTCGACCCTGGAACTTCGAATTCTGATTTCCGACGCCAGCCAACTCGAGAAGGGTTGGGACTGCGTCAATCAGACGCACCTGCTGTGACACCCGCCGTGGATTGAATCGAGCCGGTGCGGACAGGATGAACGGAACCGAGGTCTGTTCCTCATAGAGGGTGTAGCCGTGGTTGAACGCGCCGTGGTCGAGGAATTCCTCTCCATGATCTGCGGTCACAACAGTCACCAGATCGCGCGCTGTTGGCAGCTTGCGGACGGCCGCGAGAAGCTTCCCCAGGTAGGCATCAACGTACTGGATCTCGCCGTCGTAGAGGCCAACGATGTAGGCCAGATCCTGGTCCGAGAGTGGCGGCGGCACTTCGCGGTGGGTGACGACGACCTCGCGAGTCTTCGTGGGCGTGAATGATCCGCGGTAACTGGAAATAAAGCCGCGCCCGAATGGTGGTGGCGGGTCGTACGGCCAATGGGGGTCGTTGTAGTGGACGAAAAGAAAGAATGGTTCCTCGAGTCCCGCCTGCAGCCATTCGAAGACTCTCTTGTTGGTTACTTCTGCGCGCCGCTTGACCTCGCCCTGTTCGAGATTGTAGTCCGCGTATTCATCATCGAAATGGTCGAAGCCCTGTGCAAATCCGAAGATCGAGTTGACATAGAGGTTGGAGACAAAACCCGCGGTCGCGTAACCGGCGTGACGGAAAACCTCGGCCAGAGTCTGATGGCTGGGAGGCAGGGTCTTCTGGACCGCAAAAGGAAGACTGCCGGAGGATGTCGTCCCCTCCCCCCAGACAATGCCTCCGTCGAGCCCGTGCACCGAGGGGTAAAGACCGGTGAATAGGGATGCCATTGCCGGCGCGGTCCAGGGGGCCTGACTGACAACCTTCTCGAAGACGACTGCTCGGTCGGCGAGGTTGTCGATATTTGGGGTGGTGGGGTGTCTATAACCGTATGTGCCGACGTGGTCCGCCCGCAGGGTGTCGATCACGACCAGCAGCACATTGGGCATCTCTGGCCGGGCGGTGGCACGAGGAATGGACGCGGAGGCCGTGAGCATCATTTGTCGGCGTGCGTCGTACCGTGGTGATCCCTGGTGGGTGGCGGCCAGCGCTCTCTGCAAGATGTTGAGGGCTTCGTCGGCACGCCCTCTGTCGAGGTAGGCGCGACCGAGGACCTCGAGCACGGCGGGGTCGTCCGGGGCGATGCTCGCGGCCTGCTCGATCCTCGCCAGCGAATCATCCATATCATTCTGCTGTTGCAGGAAGTCGGCCCAATCAAGAAGGAATGTAGGGCTCTCAGATGCCCCGAGGTCTGCAGCACGTATGAAAGCCGCAGTGGCCTCTTCATTGCGACCGAGAGCGGTCAATACCCGGGCGAGATCGGCTGCCGCTTCGACCGAGGACCGATCCGATTCTGCGGCGGCGCGAAGCACCCCCTGCGCCTGTTCGAGCCTGCCGGTAGCCGCAAGCAATCTGCCCCACCCGGCGAGCGCCATTGAATCATCGGGATGGCGATCGAGGAGGGCTTCAAAACGCGCTTCGGCGGCGCCGACTTGGCCGCGCGAAGCAGCGATATTGGCGAGCTGCACATGTGCTTCAGTGGATTCGGGGTCGAGCCGTACGGCCTCTTCGAATTCGGCGGTCGCGGGTGCGATCCGCCCCTCAGTCAGAAGCTGATTGCCGGCCTGCACATGCTCCTGCGCCGATTCCGGATCTGAGCTGGGGCCGCATCCCAGTCCGAAGCTCAACAAAACAGCAGACAGGGCGGCCAGCCTCACATTCGAGGTGCTGCTGTACACCGGTCAGCCCCCGAGCATCGGTAGGATCACGGATGCGGATTGGCGATGCTCAGGTCGTGCGAGCTCCTGTGAAAGCCATGAGCGAAGTTCATCGGGCCGGGGGTGCTCCGACAACAACCGGGCGGCCGTCTCTCCCAAGGGCTCGTAACCCGGATCACGGTCGAGGCTGACGACGAGACGCACCGCAGCCTCGTCCCAACGGCCGAGCTCCATCAGCGCGGTGACGGCCACCTTCGAACCGGGTGCGGTCGGCTGATGGAGCGAATCCAGAATTTCGAGCTGTTCGAGGGCCTCTGCCGGTTGGCCGGTATAGAGCAGAGCGGCCGCCAGGTTGTGGCGCGGACGGAACAGTTCTGGACCCCTCTCAGTAGCCGCCTGATAACATTTGCGCGCTTCCTCGAGGTCGCCTTTTTCGATATAGGCATTGCCCAGCCATTCCCAACCGTCAGGGCCATCGGGGAAGATCTCGATCGCGGCGTTCGCGAGATTCTCCTGGTTGGCGTAGACCCACAGTGCGTGCCGCAGACCGATCAGTTCAAAGATCAGTACGGTCGCAACGATCAGCGGCACCGCCCACCACAGGCGGGGCTTGCTGACCTTGAGCGAGTGGTGAGCCTTCAGCCCAATCTCAGCGAGCGCGAGGGCGGTAATTGCCAGAGGCAGGTAAAGATAGCGTCCGAAACCGCCCCACCCAGGGACCGTTGCCACGAGAGCGATGGGGAGGAGCATCAGTCCGGTGGTGAGCGCAGCGGCGAGTGCTAACGGCAGACTTCGCCGCGCGGTATATGCGGCCGCCAACAGCGCCAGACAGAGGGCTGCCGCACCTGTGCTGGCACCCCAACTGAACGTGGCGTACTCCCATGAGAGATGCCTGATGCCGATCGGCTGCATGGTGAGCATCGCTACCAAGCCATCCACAACAAGAATCGGGTAGACCTTGAGAGCCTGCAGCCGCTGAACTGAATCAGCCCCAGTGGCCTGTAGACCGGAGAGAGCGGCTGTACGAAACAGGACGAAAACGATGCCGGCGGTCGCAACTGGAACCAGATTCCGCAGTCGAACACCACGCGAGATGACCAGGAAGAGGCCGAGAGCCGGCAAGGCCACCAGCACTACCTCCTTGGCAAAGAGACCGGCCAAGAAGACCAGCCCGGCAGCGATGGCCCCAACCCAAATGCGCGGCCCGTCCCGACTTTCACCGGCGCGACGATCGAGGATCAGGACAGCGCCAAGAAGCCCTGCCGCCGCCAGAGGCTCGGGCAGGGCGGACGACCACAGATAGGCCTCGGCGGAGACTGGGTGACAGGCGAAGAAGAAAACTGCGAGTGCGGTTGCCAGCCGCGAATCGAGCCAGCGAATACCGAGATTCCATAGCAGGAGACATACCAAGAGGTGGGCGGCCACTACCGCGAAATGAAACCAGAACGGATCGGGCCCGTTGATCTGGTAAACCGCCGCCAGGGCAACCATGAACAAGGGCCGGTAGGTGTCGACGCCGTCGGCGCCCCGACCTTCGCCGCCAGCGGACTGGACGACGTTGTGCGTGAAGTAGAAGGGTATACGCGAGGGATCGTCGATGGTAGTGGAGTTGACGATCTGCTCGAAATCGTCCCACAGGAACTCGGCCCGCAGGGCTGGCGACAGAAGCACAGCGATCAGGGCGAGTAACAGAACAATTTGCAGCGGCTTGCGTGCCGCCAACCAATCCGAAAGAACTCTCCATCCTTCGCTCATCCCATCCATTGTCGCAGCTTTTTTCTTACCCCTCGCCCGCATTCAGAGCCTCAGGCCCCAAGCCTCAAGCCCCAAGCCTTTATAATCAATTGATGTCCTGCCTTCCGTGGTTTTCATCTCAGTCAGGAGCTGTGTGGTGAACATCGGTGCCGTGGTGGTGAGCCACAACTCCGCCGATGACCTCCCGGCCTGTCTCCATGCGCTTCGCGGCGCGACCGCCCTCGAGCGGGTGGTAGTGGTGGACAACGTTTCGCAGGACCAAAGCCGCGAACTGGTGCGGGGCTTCGACGATCCCCGGATAAGACTGGTGGTGGAGGAGGTCAATAGCGGTTTTGCCGGTGGCTGCAATCGGGGATTTCTCGAACTCGGTAGTCACTTCGAGTACCTCGTGTTCCTCAACCCTGACGTTGTCGTTTCTTCAGACTGCTTGCTGCGAGCCGTGGACACTCTGGCCAGGGATCCGGGCCTGGCCGGGGTTGCACCGCTGTTGATGCGATCCGATGGTGAGACGGTCGACACTGTCGGACAGGTTTTGAAGCCCTGGACACTGGAGGTCTCAGACCGTGGCTACGGCGAGCAGCTGACCTCGGAGATAAAGAGGACTACCGAAGTGTTGGCCTCGTGCGGAGCGCTTGCTGTTTTCCGCCAACAAGCCTTGGCGTCGGTAGCAGATACACACGGGCCATGGGCGCAGAACTACTTCTGTTTCTGGGAAGACCTCGAGCTGGGGTGGCGGCTGGTTAACGCGGGTTGGCGAATTCAAAGCTGTCCGGATGCAGTAGCCACCCACCGGCGCGGAGCCGGTGCTGCCTCCGGCGGCGGCCCACTGAGATGGCGGCGGCCGCCGGAACTCGAGGCCTGTATCCTCACCAATCGCTGGATGACCCTTATCCGACACCTCCACCCCCTTGATCTCGTGTGGCACCTCCCCCTACTCTTGGTATGGGATCCAAGTTTGGTGGTGGCCGGCGCTGTGCGCCGGCCGTCCCTCGTCGGGCACTTGTGGCGGCGGTGGCCGATGGTAATGGATGAGTGGCGAAACCGAAGCCGAGACCGCCGACGAAGGTTGCACGAGTTGCCATGACGATCCGCCTCATCCTCGGATTTTTTCTCGCTTACTTCCTTGCCATCGTGGGGACCCCGATTGCCCGCGAGGCGGCGCTGCGTTTTGGTGTCGTTGACCAACCCGACGGCGCGCTGAAGAATCATAGGCAGCCGGTCGCCTATCTCGGTGGTTTGGCGGTCTTCATCGCCTTCCTTCTCTCCATCGGCATGACGTTCGAATTCGACCAGGAGCTGTTGGGCCTCCTGCTCGCGTCAACAATCGTGACCACTGTTGGTCTGATCGATGATTTCGGGGCTTTAACGCCGAAGCCAAAGGCGATCGGTCAGGTAGTGGCGGTCTTCGTCCTCATCAAATCCGGGATCATGGTTCAGGTCGCGATTATGCCGTGGTGGTTGCGGCTCGTCATCACCGTGGTCTGGCTGGTTGGGCTCTCCAACGCATTCAACCTGGTGGACATCCTGGACGGACTGGCAAGCGGGCTCGGAGTCATCTCCGCTACCTTTTTGCTGGTTGTGGCACTGCTCAATGGTCGGCTGATGGTTGCGGCTTTTACCGTGGCACTGATCGGTGCCCTGCTCGGTTTTCTTCGTTCCAACTTCTATCCCGCCACCATCTACCTTGGTGACTGCGGCAGCCTCTTCATTGGCCTCACGCTCGGCGCATTGGCGATGGTGATGGACTACACGGCGCACAATCCACTGGGCTGGCTGGCACCGCTCTACATTCTTGCCGTGCCGATCATAGACACCGTTTATGTGATCGTGCTCAGAATCAAGGCGGGGCGCAAGATTTACTACGGCAGTCCCGATCATTTCCCGCTCCGGGTGCAGCGCCGCCTCGATGGCTGGACCGCAGGCACGGTCGTCGTCAGCTACGCTGTGGCGGTGGTCTTTGGCGCCATCGGCCTGGTAGTGCTCTTTCTCGATCCCCTGTCTACCCTCATCATCACAGCTGTAGTTGGCGTCACCGTCACCGGTCTCTTGGTCTGGCTCGCCATGGTCCCGATGGAGTCATGATGGAGCCGGTACTGATCATTGGCGGTGGCCTCACTGGATTGGTGGGGGCGGAACTGCTGGAGCGAGCGGGAATGCCAACTGTGGTACTCGAGCGCGAAGCCACACCGGGGGGCGCCTGCCGCAGTCTTTCCGATGAGGGATTTACCTTCGATTACACGGGTCACCTGCTTCACGTGGCTCGGCCCGAAACTCAGGCCTACCTCGAGGAGCTCGGCCTTTGGCGACAGCTCACGGTCCACCGGCGGCGGGCGGCGGTGGTCATCGGCGGTAAGACGACTCCTTATCCGGTGCAGATCAACACACATGGCCTCGATCCGGAGGTGCGACGCGACTGCCTTCTCGGTTTTGTGCGCGCGTGGGCGGATGAGACGGCTGAAGAGCCCGCTGATTTCCGGGCCTGGGTATTGGATCGATTTGGTGCAGGCCTCGCGGAGCATTTCTTTTTCCCGTACAACAGCAAGCTCTATCGAGCCCGCCCCGAGGAGTTGAGCCTCGACTGGGTCGGGCGCTATGTGCCCAAACCGAAGCTCGAGGACGTGGTTGACGGCGCCCTGGGACTCCACGACGAAGATGTCGGCTACAACGCCACCTTCCGCTACCCGGCGAGCAGAGGTATCAGCCTGCTTCCAAACGGCGTTGCCGGCCGTCTGAGCTGTCTTCGGCTCGAACGGGAGGTCACGGGGGTCCATCTTGGAAAGCGCTGGGTGGAACTTGCTGACGGCGAACAATTGGGCTGGCGGAAGCTACTGTCGACGATATCGCTGCCGGCCCTAATCGATCGCCTCGTCGACCCGCTGCCGGAGGAGGTCGCGGCGGCCAGACGCGCACTCCGATGGGTGCGGGTTCTCAACCTCGCTCTCGGTGTCGAGGGCCCGGCACCGAGCACCGAACACTGGCTCTATTTTCCCGATCCGGAGCTGCCCTTTTATCGAGTGGGATTCCCTTCCAACCACGGTGACCTCGCTCCCGAGGGCAGCCATACGGTGTCCGTGGAGGTCAGTCTTGACCCGGATGCCGGTGACGTGGAGGCCCTCGCTGCCGACGCGCAAAGTGCCTTGGCCGGCGCCGGTCTCCTCGATGAGGGAGCGGTGCGGGTGCGCCGGGTGACGGTCCTCGATCCGGCTTACGTAGTCTTTGATCATAACCGGCGTCAGGCGGTGGCGTTGCTGCGAGACTTCCTACGCCAGCGGGGAGTGACGCTCGCCGGGCGCTGGGCCGAGTGGAAGTATTCGGCGATGGAGGACGCCGTCCTCGACGGCATGCGCGCCGCGCGAAACCTCAGCGACGCGGGGTAGCGGTCGTTGCAGAGCGAAACAGAGCGTATCCGGGTCCTTCTGGCCATCACCAGGCTCGAACTCGGCGGCGCGCAGAGGGTCGTGCTGCACACTGCCAGGAAGCTCGATCGGACGGTCTTTGACGTCGCTCTCGCCTGGGGTCCCGGGGACCTCCTCGATGATGAGGCGGCCGCGATATCCGAACTCGAGCGAATTCCTGTGCCGACGCTCGTCCGGCCGGTTGCGCCGATTTCGGATCTCCGCGCACTCTCGTCGTTGCGTGCAGCGATGCGCTTTTTCCGACCGGACGTCGTTCACACCCACTCCTCCAAGGCGGGAATCCTGGGTCGGTTTGCGGCCCGCTTGGTGGGTGTGCCCGCGGTCCACACGGTGCACGGTTTCGGCTTTACGCCGCTGCAGGCGGCTCCGATGAGATTTCTCTACCGGACGGCTGAAAGGACGATGGCCCGGTTCACTGACCATTTCGTGACGGTATCGGAGACCGACCGCCTGCGCGGTATCGAGCTGGGAATTTTCCCACCTGAAAAGGTGACGGTGATCAGGGCCGGTGTCGACCTTGGGCGATTCCTGGCGGCAAAGGACGGTGATACCGTCCGCGAGAGATTAGGCGTACCGGTCGGTCCTCCGATGGTGACCCAGGTGGGTAACTTCAAGCCACAGAAGGCACCGCTCGACTTCGTCAGGGTTGCCGCTGCGGTCCAAAAACAGCATCCGGATTGCTGGTTCGTGATGGTTGGAGATGGGCCCCTGCGTGAAACCGCTGAGGGGCTCGCACACGAACTCGAAGTCGAAGACCGAATGGTCTTCCCAGGCTGGTGGAGTGACGTTCCCGGTCTCCTGGCCGCGACCACGGTTTCGGTGCTGACCTCGCGCCACGAAGGGCTGCCGTGCTCGGTGGTGGAATCACTTGCGGCCGGGGTGCCGGTAGTGGCGACCGCAGTCGACGGCACCGTCGAGGTGGTACGCTCGGAGGACAACGGGTTGCTGGCCCCGCCCGGGGATATTGTTGGGTTGGCCCAATCAATCGGCCGATTGCTGGCAGATCCGGGTCTTCGGGATCGAATGGCTGTGGCGGCGCGGGACGGTCTCGAAGATTTCGACCGTGATCTCATGGTGCGGCAACAGGAGGATCTCTACAGATGGATGTGTTCGCACAGCCGCTCGTGATGGTCTGCGCCTTCGCCTTTGCCTGGGGGGCGGTGGTGGGGAGCTTCCTCAACGTGTTGATCTATCGGCTGCCGCGGGAAATTTCGGTCGTGAAAACGCCACCATCGTCATGCCCAGCCTGCTCGACACCGATAAGGTGGTTCGACAATATCCCGCTCATCTCCTGGGTGTTCCTGCGTGGCCGCTGCCGCCACTGCAAGGAGTCAATATCGATTCGCTATCCGCTGGTCGAGCTCACAGCCGGGTTGTTGGCAGTCGCCGCAGTGGCACGCTGGGGCCTCAATGTGACCGGGCTCGAGGTGTTGATCTTCTCCTGGGTCTCGCTTGCGCTCGGGCTCATCGATCTCGACCACCAGATCCTGCCCAATGTGCTGACCTATCCTTCGATTGTCTTTGGGCTCCTATTTTCGTGGCTCGGTGGTTACACCTGGTGGCTCGACGCGCTGGTGGGCGCCCTGGTCGGCGCCCTGTTGCCGACCCTGGTGATCATCGTTTATAAGCTTTGGCGGGGCATCGAGGGGATGGGGTGGGGCGACGTCAAGTACCTTGCCGCAATTGGCGCGGTGGTCGGTTTGCGCGGTGTCGTTGGAATATTGGTAGTCGCTTCGATTCTGGGTGCGCTGGTGGGCCTGGCTTTGATCGCCAGCGGACGGGGCTCTGGCAAGACTGCGTTGCCGTTTGGCACCTTTCTTGCTCTGGCGGTGATCCTGTGGCTCTACGCCCCGGCCTCGTGGTTAGCATTGAGCCCGCTGTAGGCAGCCACCAGCGCCTCCTCGAGGCTGCGATCCTGATCGGGAAACACGGTCCGCAGATCGAGCACGACCTCGTCATCCTCGATGCGTGCCACCACCGGTGGTGATACCGCGCGCAGGCGATCGGCCAGACCCTGGCCACCGGCGAGGCCGAGGCCGTAGCTGGCCAGGGTCTCTTCGGGAGTCGTGCCGCCGCCGAGAGCGGCGCGGGTTGCGCGGCCATGCACCGGAACACCTTTCTCGCGCAGACGGCGACCGAGACGCCGGGCACGCCCCATCAGGGCATCAATCGGCGTTTCGAGCATCGCGTAGAGTGGTATTTCTTCGAGCCGTCCACTGTGGTGGGCTCGGAGGGTTTCCTCCATAGTCAACAGCGCAGTCTTGTCCGGGCGAAGGGCGCGGTAGAGAGGGTGGCGGGCGAGTGGCTCGACCCACTCCGAACGACCGACCACGAGACCAGCTTGCGGCCCGCCGAGGAGCTTGTCACCGGAAAAGCACACCATATCGGCGCCTGCTTCGAGGAGCTCCGACACCGTGTGCTCATGCGGCAGTCCCCAGCGCCTGAGGTCGTGAAGGGCACCCGAACCCTGGTCGACAATCAGGGGTAGGCTGTGGTCGTGGGCGAGGCCGGCCAACTCGTCGATCGATGGTTCGGTGGTGAACCCGACGATTCGGAAATTGGACTGGTGGGCTACTAGGAGGGCCGCCGTGTGTTCGCCGATCGCAGCAGCGTAGTCCTTGAGGTGAGTGCGGTTGGTACATCCGACTTCGACCAGATTCGAGCCTGAGGCCTCCATGACATCGGGGAGCCGAAATGAGCCGCCTATCTCAATCAATTGGCCGCGGGAGACCACTACCTCACGATGTTCGGCGTGGGCTTTGAGGATGAGAAAGAGTGCCGCCGCATTGTTATTTACCATCACCGCACTCGCGGCGCCGCAAACCCTGGCAATACGATCGGCCATTGCCGCCAGACGTTGGCCGCGACGGCCCTCACTGACGTCGTACTCGAGGGCGAGGTATGATTTCAGGGATGGCGGGAGGCGTCGCGGGAGCGGTGCCCGGCCGAGGTTGGTGTGCAGGAGCACGCCGGTGGCGTTGATCACCGCAGGGTAGGCGGAGGCGACGCCGGTGCGCAGCGCGTCGAGGATTTCGCCTCCGAGAGCCTCGCACGCTGTGTCGATGTCCGGTCCGGTAACCTCGCCGGCGCTGATTCTCTGGCGGAGTTGGTCGACTGCAATTCGGCACGCCTCCATGACTGGAGCGTGGCCGTAGTCGTCGACTGCGGCCCGCAGGACGGGGAGGTCGAGGAGACGATGAATTGCGGGGATACGCCGATAGTCAGGTGCCACGAATGGCATTCTAGCGGAGACTGGATATTTGGACATCCCATCGGCTGGAGGCATGGATGGAGTTGATCGAACAGATCACGATGCTCGAAGGGGCGCTGCAAAGGCATATTAGAAAGTGGGAGATGTACTTCTCCGGCGTCGAGAGGTTGCCGCCTCAGGACGAACGCAAGCGGATTAATCGCCGAATCAGATTGCTGGCGGAGCAAACGGTCAATCGCCGCGCCGAGCAGTTTCGGATCGAACAGCTTCAGCATCGGTTTATGACCTACTCGCAGAACTGGGAGCGGATGTTGCGTGAGCGTGAAGAGGGGCGGTCTGCCCAGTCCCACACTGATCACGAACTCCGCACGCCGGAAGCGGCAAACGACACGGCAACCTCATCCGTAGACAAGGCCGAGGAGAGCTCGCTCTTCGATCGCTACCGGACCGCGAAGACGGAGTGTGGTCTCGAAATCGGCATTGACCGGAAGACCTTCGATCAGCAGATCGCCGAGCAGCGTAAGAAAATAGAGGAGCGGCTTGGGCGCAAGGTTAAATTCGACGTGCAGATCGAAAATGATAAGGTCAGGGTTGTGGCTCGCAAAGAGAAGAAAAAAAGTTAGACCAGAGGTGGTGAGCAATGGGAGCTAAGTTCGCAGGCCTGTTGTTCGTGGTCGTCGCTATCGTCGTGTTTTCGGCAGCTGTGGCTGCGACCGACGAGCCGATGTTTGTTCGCTGGTTGGTGATGGACGATCCGGGCGATGAGACTATCCGCGATTACTGGGAACGTGCCGAGCGTGAAGAGCTCGATCCGCCCGCCATGGTCGATCTCGGGACGATGCTCTTTTATCGCGGCTATCCCAAGGACGCGGTGCGCGTTTTCAAGCAAGCACTCGATCTCGATCCCGATCTCTATGAGGCCTGGTTCCGAATCGGCCTGGTGGAGCACAGCGAGGGAGATTTAGATAACGCTCGCCAGGCTTATAAACGCAGCCTCAAAAAGCTCACCGGACACGGTTGGTGCAACTTCTACCTCGGTCTGCTCGAGGAACAGCTCGGACACAGCTCGGACGCCCTCTATTACTATCGGCGGGCACTCAAGTTTGCTCCCGAGTTAGCCAACCCAAGAGTCAATCCAGAAGTTATGGCGTCAAAACTGATGCTTGGTGTGCAACTTCAGGATCAAGATCGACGGCGGTTCAAGGACTCGTTGCCCATGCCGTACCTCGAACCAGGCAAAGTCGATCGGGTCAGGCGGAGGTACGAACCGAAAGCGCCTCCCGAATCGGACGGAGTGCCCGAGCCTGAGGCGGCGGTAGGTACGCAGCAGATCGAACAGCAACAGGCGGAACCGCGACCGACCCCGGCACAATCAGCACCGCCGCCACGTCCGGCTCCACCGCGGCGTGCGCCGAGACCGACGACGGCATCGCCGCAAGGCACTGAAGACGCCGATGCCAGGAAACCTTACGGAATGCCCGCGGTCGGAAATGTGTCCGACGAAGCCCATTTCATTCCGATGTGGCCAAACCTGGTAGCGCGGGCGGCGGAAGCTCTTATTTGACTCTTTGCGAATCGCTTCAGACGTTGAAGCGGAAATGAACGACCTCACCGTCCCGGACGGGGTAGGTCTTTCCCTCCAGACGGAGCGTGCCGAGTTGTCGACACGCTGCGAGCGAGCCTGCCTCGAGCAATGCGTCGTGAGGCACGACCTCGGCGCGGATGAAACCACGCTGGATATCCGAGTGGATCACTCCCCCTGCCTCAACCGCCGGAGTCGCCCTACGAATCGACCATGCCCGACACTCGTCGGAACCGACGGTGAAGAAGGAAATCGACCCGAGGAGGCGGTAGGACTCCCTGATGACGCGATCGAGGGCGCGGTCTTCAATGCCGAACTCCGCCATGAATGCCACGGCATCGTCGCCGTCGAGCTGAGCCATCTCAGCTTCGAGAGGCGCGCACACCTGGGTAAAGGCCATCTGTGGGCGCTCGATCCACTCGGCCCACCGAGGATTGGAAAAAAGCTGACCTGAAACCTGGTGATCGTCAACGTTGAGAACGACCAACATCGGTTTGGCGGACAAAAAAGTGAAACCGCGAAAGACCTTCTCTTCCTGTTCGCTGAACGTCTCCGCGCGGAGCGGCCGTTGGTCTTCGAGGACCGCCTGACAACGTTTGAGCATTTCCGCCTCGCGTTCAAGTTCCGGCATTTTACGCGTTCTGAGATCTCGTCGGATTCGTTCGAGCCGCTTCTCCACCACCAGCTGGTCTTGGAGAATGAACTCCTCCTCGATGTATCGGAGGTCGCGTTGCGGATCGATCGAGCCCTTGGGATGCGCCACAGCATCGTTTTCGAAGGCTCTCACCACAACCATCAGCGCGTCGACGGCACGTAGCTCCGGCAGGTTGAAAGCGGCTTCCTGGCGGTGCTCCTCGGGGATGCCGGGCACATCCACGTACCTCACCGAGGCGGGCGTGGTCTTTTCAGGCTCGTACATCGCGCTGAGCGCGTCGAGCCGGGGATCCGGGACCCTGGCGATACCAATCTGGACGCTGCCGTGGCGGGCCGTCGGCGCATCGGTTTCCTGGCCGGTCAGCAGACCGAACAGGGTCGACTTGCCGCTCGCCGCCAGTCCCATGATGCCCACTTCCATCTTGAACCTCCTGCCATGACGCTATAAACGCCAATGGCCGCATAAGATAGCACAATGCGGTCAATTTCGGCGCCTTGAAGACATTCTGCTATCTCAGCGTCAAATATTCGCCCGTTTTCAACCAACCTGAGACCGATGGTTTGTCCGAGAGGAGGCGATGATCAGCCCCGCAGGCGATGGCGCGACCCGTCGGCCGGAGGCCGACAGCAAATCCGAAATTCGAAATTCGAAATCCCCGTCTATCCGATGACAGGTTGCCGGCGGACAAGCAGGGATGGCGCACCAACGAAACCACGACTTGTCTGGAACCAGCGCAGATCGGTGCCGACAGTCTCGATTCGGCGCAACAGCCGGCCAAGGCTCCCTCGCAGCTCGACCACCGGGTGCCAGCCTCGCACCTTGTGACCATCGAGCCATACTCCCGAGGCAATGATGCGGTAGGTATCTGAAGAGGGTTCGAATCCGATTGGGGCCAGGGGGCGAAGCAGGTACAGTGCATGGTCGGCCGATCCCAGAAGCTCGGTCGCCGCGACACCGCTGCCGGTGGCCACTTGGAGATTTGCGATGCCGGTCTCCGGATAGTCTCGGTATGAAAGCCTGAGGGCGCCGCCGCGTGAAGCTTCGGAGTAGCGCACGGCGTCCCTGTGGCTTGCGAGACGGTAGCGTGGCACACCCTCGTCGACCAAAAGGGTGCGCCTGGCGGGAAGCCCTTCGCCATCGCAGGGTCCTGTGATCGGAGCATTGGGGTCGGTACGATCGTCGACCAGGGTCAGCGCTGGAGCAGCCAAGCGACCCTCGCGGTCGACGATCTCCACTAAAAGATCATCTTCGTCGGAGGTTACGTAGAACAGCTGTGCGATCGCCGCAAGAAGTTCTGCCGTGACCTCTGGGTGGAGAATGAGATCACGGAGCCCGGAGTCGGTTGCAATCCTGCTTCTGGTCAGCAGGGCACGGTCCGAGACTTGGGCCGCAGCGGCCTCGATATCGAAGGGCTCCGGATCCGGTATATGAACCCAGTCGCGCCACACGCCGCTGCGCTCTCCCTCGATCTCGACTTCGGCGAGGAGGGCGGTGCTGGTGTCCTCATGCCGGGCCACCCACCCGTCGCCGTTCGCCAGGATCCAGGCGAAGGCACCTTCCTGAATAATGGCGCGACGGAGCCTTGCATGACCGCAGGTGGCGCCGGCCAGGACCCGGGCCAGTTCCTCACCGACATGGCCGGCCCAGCCTGTCGGCGGCAGGGGGCGTGGCGCCCTAACCTTGGAGGTGCCGAGTACCCGGGATGGTGGCAGCGGGTCGAACGGGGTTGGCATTTCGTTGCCGAGTGCGCCCTCAACCGCCCGCCTTGGAGCTTCACCCTCGAGGCCCGAGGCGGCGGCGAAGCCGGACCGGCCATCGCGGACCGAGCGAACCGCAACTCCCGTCTCCTCGACGTTGATGACATCGAGAGGATTGCCGGGAGCCACCCCCACCTCGCGTGTGAAGGAGGCCTTCGCGAAGAACTCCCAGCGCCCCGTTGGCTGGTTCTCGAGTTCAGTCCGAGCAGCGTCGGCGGCGGCGTTCAGACGATCCAGGTAATCGTGGGAACTCATAAGACCTCGAGGCGTTCGACGAGCAGGGTGGGTGCCTCGGACCCCGTAGCTAACGGCAAGCCATCCTTGACGCACCATCCCAGACGCCAGTCGACTGTCGGGTCCGAGCCGATGCGCGAGTCAATCCTGGCCAGGATCTCGAGGGCGCCGCCTGTGAGCTCGCAGGGGGCCAGGGGGCGGCGCCGACGGCCGTGCCGCACCTCCCAACCACGCTCCACTCGCAGCACGGTCCTCGACGATACCGGATCCACCGTCGCGCCGCCGATTCGCGTCACAACGAGGGCGTGATCGAGGTCTCCCTCCAGCTCCTCAGGGAGGAACTTGCCGGGCGCGATGACGAGGTTCGATTGACGGGTGATGGGTTGCCGGCTCCAGCCCGCGCGCCGGCCCCGCCCTGGTTCATCACCAAGACGCCTTCCGCCCTCTCGATCGCACAGATAGTTCTGCAAACGCCCGGCCACGACGAGACGCACGGGCTTTCCTTCAATGCCCTCGTCGTCGTGGTCAAATGCCCCGGCAAGGTCGATTCGTGTTGGGTCATCGATGATGTCGAGGGTCGAGGTAGTGATCGTCGCACCCTTCATGCCTGCCAGCGGCGATGCGGCGGCAACGACAAGGTCGGATTCGGCCATGTGACCGACCAGTTCATGCATCAGGGTGCCCGCTGTGCCAGCCGTAAAGAGCACTGGCAGCTGGGAACCGGGACTCGGCTCCCAGGGTTTGGCGGGTGGCGGCTCGAGAAACTCGGTGAGCCAGTGACCGAGCCGTGGATGGCCCCACACCGCGAGCAGCGCGGTCGGCCGATCACCGGATTGCTCGACGCGAACGAGCGGGGGACTTGCCGCTCGCGCCCAACCGTCGCTCCGGACCACCGCCGCGCGACGACTGAGATAGCGAATGACTGATGGAGCCGGACCGAGCCTGCAGGCGACCTCGCGGGCCCACTCCAACCATTGTCGCGGTGGATCCATCTCCGGTGCCGGCAGCGGTCGCGAAGGTGGCAGCGCCACCCGATCTGCCTGCCGGCCGAGAAGTTCTCCAATTGCAGAGGTCGACAGCCCGGTGCGTGCGTGGAGGACCGTTCTCGACGGCGATCGCCATCGAGCTGCTGCTCCTTCGAGCCGGCATGACTCTATCTGCAGTTCGCTGTCCGACCCGACCGCACGCACTTCGAGTCGTTGCTCGAGGTAGAGGTCCTCGAACCGGGCACCGCCACCCCTGAGGTCTGCGCAACGCTCCGAGAGCAGCTGCAGCCACTTGGGATCGAGTGGGGTCTCGGGACGCGGCGCCTGGTGCATGCGTTATGGTACCTGCGCTTGTTGCAGGTTGTGACAGTGGCCGCGGTAGAATGCCGGGGGCGAGCGTCCGGGAGGTCGGGGATGAGCCGTGAGGTTGTTGATCGATTGGGGAAACGTTTGGCCGCCAACCGCCGCGGTGGCGGAGAGGGCAAGATCGACCGCCAACACGAGCAGGGGAAGCTGACCGCCCGCGAGCGAATCGAGCAGTTCCTCGACGAGGGCAGTTTCGAGGAGACCGACGCACTGGTCGAGCACAGCTGCAAAGATTTCGGAATGGAAGGGCGAAAGACTCCGGGAGACGGTGTGGTGGCTGGGCATGGCCGCGTCCATGGCCGTCCAGTATTTGTCTTCGCCCAGGATTTTACGGTCTTTGGCGGTTCACTGTCGGAGGCCAACGCAGCCAAGATCTGCAAGATTATGGACCTCGCGATGAAGGTCGGCGCGCCGGTTGTTGGTATCAACGACTCGGGTGGTGCGCGGATCCAGGAAGGGGTCGCCTCGCTCGCCGGCTATGCCGACATTTTTCTTCGCAACACCCTCGCCTCTGGCGTAGTGCCCCAGATCTCGGCCATCATGGGCCCGTGTGCCGGCGGCGCTGTCTACTCGCCGGCAATCACCGACTTCGTGTTCATGGTCGAGGCCACTTCCTACATGTTTGTTACCGGGCCGGAGGTCATCAAGACGGTCACCCATGAGGAGGTCACCAAGGAAAAGCTCGGCGGTGCAATGAGCCACAATTCGGTCTCCGGGGTGGCACATTTCGCCTCGCCAGGGGACACCGAGTGCCTGGCATCGATCCGCCGGCTGCTTTCCTACCTACCGTCGAACAACGCCGAGCGGTCGCCGGTGGTAGCGACCGAAGATCCTCTCGATCGCGAGATTCCAGAGCTCGACGACTTCATGCCGTCGGATCCGAATAAGCCGTACGACATCATCAAGTTGATCCGCTGGGCAGCAGACGAAAATGAGTTTCTCGAAGTCCATCAACACTATGCCAAGAACATCGTCGTCGGTTTCATTCGGCTCGGGGGGCGGACGATCGGGGTCATTGCCAACCAGCCGGCTCACCTGGCGGGGGTCCTCGATATCAACGCATCGGTCAAGGGCGCCCGCTTCGTGCGCTTCTGCGATGCATTCAACATTCCGCTGTGGATCGTCGAGGATGTGCCGGGATTTTTGCCCGGCACCGAGCAGGAGTGGGGCGGGATCATCCGCCACGGCGCAAAGCTTCTCTTTGCGCTCGCCGAAGCCACGGTGCCCAAGGTCACCGTGATCACCCGCAAGGCGTATGGCGGCGCTTACTGCGTGATGGGTTCGAAGCACATCCGCACCGACCTCAACTTCGCCTTCCCTACCGCAGAGATTGCGGTCATGGGAGCTCAGGGGGCTGTCAACATCCTCTACGGCAACGAAATAAAGAACGCTGATGACCCCGAAACGGAGCGCGGGGACCGAGTGCAGGAGTATCAGGACCTCTTTGCCAACCCCTTCGTGGCAGCCGAGCGAGGCTACATCGACGAGGTCATCATGCCGAGAGTCCTGCGTCGCAAGCTGGTGTCGGCCTTCGCCATGTTGCAGACCAAGACAGATTCGATGCCTGCGAAGAAACACGGGAACATCCCGTTGTGAGAATTAGGAATTAGGAATTAGGAATTAAGAATTAGGAATTAGGAATGCCCCGAACCGTCTCATCAATTTCGGATTTCGGATTTCGGATTTCGGATTTCCGTCCCCGTTCCGAACTGCAAGGCAAGGGCACGTTCAACGGAGGTGCCTGGCATCCCGATTCGCAGCGAATCGGCGTGCCTGGCATCCTCTCGGGTAGCACGATTACAGAAGGTCGCTTCGAATTTAGGAGCACCGCACCGGAGGCCGGACACGGAGACGGGCACGGGCGCGGGATCTTGCCATGAAGCTTCTCATTGCCAACCGCGGCGAAATTGCGGTCCGCATCATCCGAGCGTGTCGTGAGATGGGGATCGGCACAGTCGCTGTGTACTCTGA
>Ga0224513_10000203_pt1 | contig 21607 bp, 22 predicted proteins | sample SF_May12_sed_USG_5_FD_169109 | JGI IMG/M metagenome (GOLD analysis project Ga0224513, IMG submission 169109) | Sediment microbial communities from San Francisco Bay, California, United States - SF_May12_sed_USGS_21 | ecosystem: Environmental > Aquatic > Marine > Sediment | place: USA... | reverse complement strand
CCGCCGTCGTGCAGATGGCTTGTAATCATTGTTCACCTTCCTCTGCACTCTCATAAACCGATATAAGCAACACAGTGAAAGCATGTCCCGTTGGGTATTTAGATCAAGGGTGTGGGTTTCTTGTTTGTCCTCTCGCATTGCTTGGAGTGTCTTAATTTGACCGAAATGAGAAATCCCTAGTTACCCTGATAAATAGTAAATGACCACCTGTCTCCAGGTGGCCATGATTGCGTGGATCAAAAAACTTCTCAAAGGTCTATCAATAATAAGCCTGATTTCATCTTATAAATCGTAACTAATTCCCAACAAGTTATGGGCCAGACACCGTGCGGGAGCAGCACCGATCAGGCCGCCTGCTTCTTCAACAAGTAACGCCCGACCCAGTTCTTGGAGAACTGGAAAGCGGTTCGACCACAGCGCTTGCTCTTGTCGCGTGACCATTTCACCGCATCTTGCTCGAGCTCCGGCGACCAGGGGATTTCGACCTTGCGTTCACGGGCTTGGCGCTCCACACAGAGCCGAACGGCATCCAGGTAACGCCCCTGACTGAACACGTGGAACGGGACCCACAGACCGAAACGGTCGGAAAGTGAGACCTTCTCCTCCATCGCCTCGCTCTGCTGCAATTCCCCTTTGACGTATTTACCGCCGAGATGATCGGATTCGTATTCAGGCAACAAGTGTCGACGGTTCGAGGTCACGTAGATCAACACGTTCTCCGGTGCCGAATAGACCGAACCATCGAGCGCGCTCTTCAGCATCTTGTAGCTCAGCTCGCCGACCTCAAAGGTCAAATCGTCGCAGAGCAGAATAAACCGGTAAGGCTCGTTCTCTACTGCTGCAAAGATCTCCGACAGATAGATCAGGTCTTCCTTCTCCACCTGGATGACGCGCAAACCATCGGCGGCGTACTCATTGAGCAGAGCCTTAACCAGAGAAGATTTACCGGTCCCACGCGAACCCCAGAGCAGCGAATTGTTGGCGGGCAAGCCGGCAAGGAACTGCCGGGTATTATCGATCATGATTTCTTTCTGGTCTTCAACACCGAGGAGTTCATCAAGAGTGGTGGTGTCGGTCACTTTGACCGGCTCGAGAAAACCTGAAAAGGAATGACGGCGCCAATTGGCAGCGGAGCAGGTCAACCAGTCGACCGGCTTGCACGGCTTGGGCAGCAACTGTTCTACGGAGCTGAGAACACGCTCCAGCTGGGCAACAACTTCGGGTTTCAGCATCATCTTGTTCATCTCTCTTTCTTGCTATCTGCCATTCGTAGGTGCTTAAAAGTGTTTCTATATACGTTACCCACAGGGCTGAAGTCAAATTTTAATCATCTTTTACGCCAACTTACGCGCCGGAAGTGTTGCACCTTTCTCTGGCTAAGGTTATGCTCGACAAATACCCGACCTCACAACAAGGCGCCTCTAAACGTGGAGAACCTTTATGGATATTTTCGCCAAGCTGGCCGCAAGCACCCTCAAAGAGAATAGCGAAGGAGAGCTGCCCGACTTCATCGTGCCGCTACTGATGAAGGTCGCCGAGAATCCGGCTGATTTCGCTGGCCGCGAAGCTCTGGTCGAAGAGCTCGTCATGCGCGTCGAGGAGTACGAGACCTGGTCAGAGATGTGCTGTGAAAAACAAGGCTTCAGCCTTGAAGACATCCATCGCACCCTCGACCGTCTCAAGGTCAGATACTGAGCAACCCGGGGCAACCCATACCACAAGGCCAGCCACCATAGTCCATGCAGACAATTCACGACGAAATCATCCAACACCTGCCACACGCGGAAGAAACCCGACGTCTTTTTCACGGTCGGGGTCACTGCTTTGCCGGTTATGAAGATCTGCTGATTGACTACTTCTCCCCTGTTGTCACGGTCACCCTCTACCAGAAGCGTCCGCAAGCCTGGCTGGAGGAACTGACCGAAATGCTGATCTCAACCTTGCCCGAGCAACCCCAAGCGATTCTACTGCAGGAACGCTTCCTAGCCAATGGACCAAGCCGACTGCTGCACGGGGCATTGCCTGAGAATATAGAAGCCCGGGAAGCGGGTCTCTCTTTTCGCCTGCGTCTCGGCGAGGCGCAGAACATCGGATTCTTCCCGGACATGGCAACAGGGCGCAAACTGGTTCGTGAGCGCGCTAAGGACAAGCGCGTGCTCAACCTCTTTGCCTACAGCTGCAGCTTTTCTGTTGCAGCACTGGTCGGAGGTGCGACCCAGGTTGTCAACCTCGACATGAACCGCGGCGCCCTGGAGCTTGGCAGGCACAACCATCAGCTCAACAACATAGATCTGCGCAAAGCCAGCTTTCTCCCTCTGGAGTTCTTCCGCAGCCTCAGTAAACTGAAGAAGATCGGCCCTTTCGACCTGGTGGTCTGTGACCCACCAGCCGCCCAAGGGAAAAGTTTCACCGCTGAGCAGCACTGGCCAAAGCTGGTGCGCACGCTCCCAAAACTGGTCACCTCCGGTGGTGAAGTCCTGGCATGTCTCAACGCCCCCCACCTCGGCCCTGACTATCTCGACGACCTGTTTGCCGAAATCATCCCTACCGCAGAAAACCTGGGAATGTTTACTCCGGGAGAGGATTTCCCCGAAGCCGACCTGGCGTGCGGAGTCACTTTGCATCTTTACCGTCTACCCTGAACTGCCTTTCAGTACGAAATGCACTCATTAATTTTCCCGACGGACCGCCCGAGTAAAGGCTATAAACATTTAACGCAAAGATGCAAAGGTTAAAGGAAAGAGTACAAAGAAATCGGTTGTTCAAAAGCAAGCATTAATTGAATGCAGACAACTTCAGATAATTGCTAGAATCACGAGCTTAAGGTTTTGTCTCCCATCAGCCTTTATCAGGTTTTATTACCTCAAAACGCGGACTTCTGGCTGTGTTCGATAGCAGGCTTATTTCCAAGTCTTTCATCGCGTCCTTATTAGTTTCTCTTGGCGTTTTTGCGTTTAATCTTTTTTCTCATAGAACCGTTATTTTTTCTAAAGATTGTGCTAATCTTGCCTCCTTGAATTCTGCAATTAAAGGATGGCGCTTTCTGTCATGACGACAGCAACTTCCCCGCTCAGCAAATTTTATCGTAGCCTCTTTACCATGCTCCTGATGTTGCTGGTTCTAACCGCCTGCAGTACGCCACAAAGGCAGAGGGGCAAGACCGAAACCGTTCCATCCGAAGACCCTATCTCCTCCCTGCTCAAAGAGACGTCACACCCTGAAAATGAAGCGGCACAAACAACAGTGCCCCTGGAAAAGATGGGTTACTCGATCCAGGTCGGTGCCTTTTCCAATCTCGACAACGCCGTGCGCCTGGAGCGCCTTCTCGAATCTCGAGGTATAGACGCCTACTACTTCCGCCATGAGTCTGGGCTTTACAAGGTTCGCTTCGGCAATCACAGCACCTACAAACCAGCCCGTGCCGAAGCCGAACGGTTACAGGCCCAGAGCTTGATCGATACATTTTTCATCGTCTTCCCCGAGGATTATGCCGCCGCCCGCATCAAGCAAAGCGGCAAAGGCAACCTGCGTGACGAGCTGGTTAAAACGGCCAAGCGTTTCATCGGCATTCCCTACCGCTGGGGCGGCACAACCGCCAAGAACGGTTTTGACTGCAGTGGTCTGACGATGGTCTCTTACCGGCTGAACGGCCTCAATCTTCCACGCGTCTCACGCAGCCAGTTCAAGGCTGGCAAGTGGGTCTCGAAGAGAAACCTGCAACCGGGAGACCTGGTCTTCTTCGCCACCAAGGGTGGCACGCGGGTCACCCACGTCGGCATGTATCTCGGCAGCGGCAACTTCATCCACGCCCCACGAACGGGCAAAAACGTGCGCATCGAAAAACTTTCAAACTCGTTTTTTGCAAAAACCTACATAGGTGGCAGGACCTATCTTTAGGGGCTGGAGGCTGGAGGCTGGAGGCTGGAGGCTGGAGAATCTATATAGATATGATGATTTTTAACAAGCTTTTTCATGCCACACACTGCGCGCAACAGGGTTCTAGATGACACAGCATGTCTCCAGAACAGCGACCCTCTTTGTGGTCTGCACCGCTCACTTCCTCATGCCCTTCATGATGTCTGCGGTCGGGGTTGCGCTGCCTGCCATCGGCCGTGATTTCAGCGCCAGCGCCATGCAGCTAGGACTGGTGGAAACCACTTATGTCCTTTCGGCGTCGATTTTTCTTCTGGCCATGGGTCGTATGGGCGACATCTACGGCCGCCGCCGCATCTTCCAGTACGGTATCGTCGTCTTTACCCTCGCCGGAGGACTGCTCTCCCAGGCTTGGTCGATTGAATCGATGATTGTCATGCGCTTTCTGCAGGGCATGGGCGGTTCCATGGTTATGGCGACCACCTTCGCTATCGTCGTTTCAGTTTTCCCTGCCGAAGAACGCGGCAAGGCTCTCGGTATCGCCGTAGCCAGCGTCTACGCTGGCATCTCCTGTGGACCCTTTTTCGGTGGGGCGCTGGTCACCGCTTTCGGTTGGCGTTCCATCTTCTATCTTGCCGTTCCTCTCGGCATGATCACTTTCGCCGTTTCCTGTGCCAAACTACGTGGTGAATGGGCCGAGGCCAAGGGAGAACCTTTCGACTGGCGCGGCAGCCTGGTTTACGCGGCGGCAATTCTGCTACTGATCTGCGGAGCCTCGAATCTGGACAAAGGCCTCTGGGCCTGGCTGCTGGCATTGTGCGGCACAGGGGGCTTGATCCACTTTCTGATTCTTGAATCGCACACCGAGTTCCCTGTTCTCAATGTCAACCTGTTGCGCAGCAACCGGGTGTTTGCCTTCTCCAACCTGGCGGCCATGCTCAATTACTCCGCAACTTTCGGGGTCACTTTTTTCCTGAGCCTCTACCTGCAATATGTCAAAGGCTTGAACCCTCGCGAGGCGGGAACCATTCTCATCATTCAACCAATCGTGCAGGCGGCCTTCTCACCACTATGCGGACGGCTCGCCGACCGCTTCTCCGCAGCCACCGTGGCGACCATAGGTATGGGCCTTTGTGCTGCAGGCCTCGCCATCGCCGCCAGCATCACGGTCACAACTTCGATAATGCTGATCATGGTGATGCTGGCAACCCTGGGCCTCGGCTTTGCGCTCTTTTCCTCACCAAACATCAGCGTCATCATGGGCAGCGTGCCTCCCCGCTACCTTGGTGTCGCCTCCGGCCTCAACAGCACAATGCGCACCCTGGGCATGATGGGCAGCATGACGATTATCACCATCAGCTTCTCTATCTTCATGGCGGACCATGCCGTGACCCCGCAGACCCAACCCCAGTTCCTCACCAGTATGCACACCGCACTCGTAACCTTCTCGGCCCTCTGCATCGTCGGCATCTTCTTCTCAATTGCCCGCATTAAAAAGCAACCGGACCAGAAATATTTGTCCTAGCGGGAAAAAGGCACTGCAACGAATCGCGACAAACCGGAAAAACTCGGTAAGATTAAAATAAGATGTTACTGACAGGCGCGAACTTCCGGAAATGCGATGAAGAACCAGCGACCCAAGATATCTCCACTCTTTCTCAGCCAGTTTGAAGTTGACGAGACCGTACCCTTCCAGCGCCACCTGAACCGGCTCGAAGTCGAAATCGGCCAGGAAGACTACAGCCGGTTGAAGCGGGTTGAGTTGCTTGATGAGGTGCCGGATGAAGCCATCTTTGCCAACATGATAGAGATCACCGAGCGCCTGCTTAAAAGCACCCAGAACAATTACAATCGTGTGCTTTTAAAGCGTCTGCAGGCTCGTATCTACCTCGACCCCATCCACTATTCCATCTACTACCGACTACCGAATCGCTGCCTGCGCTTCGTTGCAACCTGGCGCAAGGAGGTCCTGCAGCGTTTCTTTGCCGAAGTCCCGACCAGCGATTCCGGTTGGCTTCCCTGCGCCCATGCTCTGCCTGAATTTGAAGCGCGCTTTCTACCGGACGCCGCAGGTGGCGTCCTGCTCCTGCGCAGCTTGCAGCATGTCGACCGTCAAAAGCGGCCTCTGATCACAGCGAGCCACGGCCCTTACGATCCGCACACTCTTGAGGTGACACTCTACTTCCTTCGCACCGGCAAAGGCGGCTCGGCGATCATCAACCTCGGATTTGCCGGGCGAGAGCCCCTAACCGATGAAAATCTTGTTCAACTGGAAAGTTGGGGGGTCCCACTCAACCCGAGCAATATCGACGTCATCTATCCCTACATTGATGAACACGGCCATCCTTACTGTTACAAACTCGAAGAAGGCTTGCCCGGCTATGTTGCCGCACTGGAGATAAGCTTACCGGATCTGGTGATCGACATTCATGGCTGCGTGGGGACCTTCAGTGACGATCGGCGCGTCGTGGTCGGCCTCGGAGGCCTGCCGCCCTTCAGGATCCCCGAGCAACTCGGAGAGTTACACCGTAAAAAAGACGTCTTCTATCTCCAACCTCATAACGAGATGAAGCAGGGCCTGACCTTGGTGCGTGACCTCTCCGAGGAAATGTACGTACAGTTCTGTGCCGATATCCATCATTGTTACAACTTCGCCCTGCTCGGCGGCATGCAGCTGCTCGGCACGCAGATCGATCCGCGCATCGACACCGACAGCCTGCTCGAGGGTGAAGAGCGGGCCTTTTTACCGAATGAGGATCTGCGCTGGCTGCCGGGCGCCGGAGCCAACGCCTTGCAGCGCATCGCTGCACACAAGCTCAACCCGGCCAGCCAATGCCTTCATGTCGAGATCCCTACCTCGGTACGCCGCAAGATGGTGCTTAAATTGCGCTCTCTGGAGATTGAGTCTTCGCTTGATGCCAGTGGTTTGTAAAAGGAGCCGATGTAAGGCTTTAAGTTATAGGGCTATAGGGCTTTAAGATTTACCACCTTGCAGCTCTACAGCTTATCGCTTTTCACAAAACAAAACGGGCTACCGATCGGCAGCCCGTTGATGAATTTCCGTTTTTTTGCAAATCAGTAGATCACGATATAACCATGCTTAGTGGCAATGCTAGAGATTTCCAGAACATCTTCAATCTGGTAGGTCTCGCCATCAAGCACGAAGGTGTAGCCACCGTCGGGGTTCTTTTTGGCGAGATCAATCAGGTATTCAAAGCTGGCTGTTTTTACTGTTTCCATAACTTCCTCCCCAGAGTTGACTCACGTCAGAGCAGAGCCATAACCTCTTCATGCAATTCCTTGTCGGCCGCAGCAACCACAAAGCCCCCGCCGACCGGTGTCTTGCCGTCAGCATCGGTGATCACACCTCCTGCCGCCTCTATGATCGGAATCAGCGGCACGATGTCGTAGGGTTGCAGGGTATCCTCAACCACCAGGTCGACCTGGCCGAGCGCCAGCATGCAGTAGGAATAACAATCGCCCCCAAAACGTTGCAGACGCGCTTTCTCAGAGATCCTACGAAACGCTGCCAGGTTGTCCTGGTTGGCGAACATGCTCTCGTGGGTACAATAGAGTAGGGCCTCTTCGAGGCGAACATTCTGCCGTGACTGCATGGCGAGCGTCTGGCCCTTATGTTCTAGAAAAGCCCCGGCGGCACTCCCGTAAAAAAGCTCCCCCGTTGTCGGTTGATACATAAGCCCGGCAAGAACCCGGTCTTCCTGCTGCAAACCGACCAGAATCCCCCAGGTTGGAAAACCGCTGATAAACGCTTTGGTGCCGTCGATCGGATCGACGATCCAGTTGATATCTGTGGTCCCGGGCGTTGCCCCGCCCTCTTCGCCGATCACCCCGAAATCAGGGCAGTAGCGAGTCAGCTCTTCACGCAGATAAGCCTCAACATCTCGATCTGCCTGGGTCACAGGGTCGAAGTTGCCTTTACTGAGCTTGTTGTCCACAGCAAGCGTTTGACGGAAATAACGTAGGGCCATTTCACCGCCACCACGCACCGCCTCTTGCGCAAAGCTCAACGCCTCGGCAATATGCTGTTCTGTCAAAATGGTTCTGTTCATGGCTTCAGGGTCCTGTAAACGAAAGATGCCTTTTGGGCATTCTATAGGAAAACAGGCTTCTCATCAAAACAAAGGTTTTACAATCAAGTCTTAATCTTTACGAACAAGACAAAACCTATTGCACCACCCGTTCACTTCTCTCACCCGAGGCACAGAGGACACAAAGAGAATCCAAAGTCTTCCATTTTTTCCTGTGTCCTCTGTGCCTCTGTGGTGAAATCTATATATAAACACCTATTGAACTATTGCCGAGCCAGCCGCAAATTCTCCACATCAAACTCGAAGTTACTGCGATAGGGATTGATGTCCAGTCCCCCCCGGCGAGTGTAGCGAGCGTACACTGTCAGCTTCTCCGGCTTGCAGAAACGCAGCAGGTCGTTGTAAATCCGTTCAACGCACTGTTCGTGAAATTCATCATGCTGCCGGAAGGAGATCAGGTAACGCAGCAAAGCCTCCTGATTGATTTTTGCGCCCTGATAATGAATCAGGACACTCCCCCAATCGGGCTGACTGGTCACCAGACAGTTGCTTTTCAGAAGATGGCTGTGCAACATTTCGCTAACCTGTGCATCTGCATCTGCAGCTCCATTAAGAAGTTCTGCATCCAGAGCGTAATTATCGACCTCAATATCAAGATCATCGATGCACTCACCCGGCAGTGTCGCAAAGCTTTCCGTAGCAAACTCTGCGGCAGCCATTAATCGGACATCAACCGGCATACCGGCGGCACCGCCAAGATCTTTGCTCATCAGGGCGCGCACTGATTCAAAATCATCGAAACGGGTCTGGTTGAACGAGTTGAGATAGAGTTTGATCGATTTCGATTCGATCAGGTTCGCCGATTCACAGGGGACGCGGAACTCGCCCATGGCAACCACCGGCTTGCCCTGCGGGGTCAGCCAGGAAAGCTCATAGGCGTTCCAGATATCCACACCGCGAAAAGGTAACTCATCAGGCAAGCCAAGCTCATCGCGCTTGAGTTGGCGAGGGATCGGGCAGAGCAGACCGGGATCGTACTCCGAGGTGTAGGTTGTAGGTTTTCCCAGAGGAAGGCTGTCTATAAATTCATTCATGGTATTCACACTTTGACAGATCAAGTGGCGATTTCAACTTAAAAAAATTGCCCCTATAATCAAAAAAAGTTTAACACAAAGACGCAGAGGAAAAGCTTTTGCCTGAGGAAAGAGAGAAAACCGTTATGCTTCAGATTTTAAAAGGATCATTTATCGACCGCAGTCTCGGGTTCTTGTTCAGGCTCAGTTTCACCCAACAGGTCGTCACCAAGCGGTGTGATTATTTCAACAGAGTAACCATTTTCACGAATCAGACTTTGCAACTCTTCAATCCGGTCATCCGGGTGCGGGTGTGAAGCCAGCAAGTAAGGAGCGCGGCGACCAGCCTTCTTGCCCACCCGGGCGAAGAAATCAATTGCGCCTCCGGCGTGTCCATAGCTGTTCACCAACAGCTCAAGACCGAAGCGGTCTGCGTCTGCTTCCTGCTGGCGCGAATAGCTGCTTTCGGTGACCAGGAACAGGTTACTCATTAGGCGACTGATTGCGCTGTCTTCGCCAAACACCAACATGGCCGCAACGGTCAGACCAAGACCTCGCCCCAGGCGTTTGAGGTGATCGCGATGGGCAAAATGCCCCAACTCGTGAGCCAGCACCATGGCCAGCTCATTTTCCGACTCAGCCTGTTTCACCAAAGCCGAGAAAACCACGATATGGCCACCGGGCAGAGCCAGAGCGTTAACCTCCTCGTTTTTCACCAACTGCACTGTGAAGGTGTACTTGTGCAGAGGCGACTCTGCGGGCAAGTTATCGAGCAGCGTTTGCAAACGACGCCGCAAGGGCTCATCCTCGTTGGCCTCAAAGGAATCGACGAAATGCTCACCGAGCCAGACTTCTGCCTTGATCGGAATTTTTGCTACGGCCAGATCAGCGGTAACGCCGAGGGCCAGATAAAAGACCAGGGCCAGCAGCAGCATGCCGCCGACCAGCCAGGCCAGTTCAGCCAGAGGATGGGTTTTCGAGACGTTAACGTTTTCGTCGATATGTTTCGGGGTGAATTTCACGGCCGGTTCATGACCACTGCGGTACCATAGGCGAGTGCTTCGATACTGCCGACACTGTTCTTCTTGTTCGCAGAACGACCGATCGTCGACGTCTCGAGACGCAGGTTGACGATCATATGTGCACCCTTGGACTTTGCTTCTTCCTTCATGCGCAGGATAGCTTCACGGCGGGCACGATCGATCAGAGATTCATAAGCTTTGACCCGCCCACCAAAGAAGTTACGCAGAATCGCCAGCAGCCGTTTGAAGTAGTCGTTGGAGACCACCATGCTGCCACTCACCAGAAACGACTCGTGGACTGCACCATCGGCAAAACGGCCTTCGGCGTTAACCAGCATCAACTTGATCAGCTCTTTTTCACGATTGATGATCGATTTATAATGACGCTTCTCGGCAATCGTACCGCAGGAATAGCCAATCACCACAAAAAGCAGAAAGAGAAAAAGGTCAAGGTTGCCGAGAATGACTTCCTGCATCGTTGACCTCTACTCGACCCGCACTGCGGTGCCGTAGGCGAAGAGCTCGGCAGCACCCTGGGCAACCGAGGACGTAGCGAACCGGATATTGACGACCGCGTTAGCCCCCATCAAGCGGGCCTGCTCGGACATGCGGTCCATCGCCTCCTGCCGCGATTCCTGAAGCAGCTCGGTGTAACCTTTCAGCTCACCACCAACCAGGTTCTTCAACCCGGCCATCATGTCCCGGCCGAAGTGTTTGGCGCGTACGGTACTGCCCTGCACGATACCGAAATGCTCAACGATCTTTTTGCCGGGCACGCTGCCGACATTGGTCATAATCATGGGAACTCCTAGTAAGTATAGCTTTATGCTGTAGGGCTGTAAGCTCTAAGTAAAAACAAGCCTTAAAGCTAATGGTTTACAACTTAAAGCTGGCCGTTTTGCGCTCCTATTCTGCCTCTTCTCCCATCAACTTGGCAAGCATATCCGACATGCTCAGCTCTTCCTCTCCATCGACTAGGTGGAACCCGGCCCTGGCTTCTTCCTGACGCAATTCTTCAGGAATTTCCACCAGAAAGCGGCTGAGTTCACGGGGCTCGTCCTTGCCGTATTTTTTGCGCGCATCGGCGTGCAGGATGGTCAGCTTCTCCCGGGCGCGGGTGATGCCCACATAACAGAGGCGGCGCTCTTCATCGACGTCAACACCCTCGGAGACGGTTTTTTTGTGCGGCAAAAAACCTTCTTCGAAACCGGGCAGAAACACATGGGGGAACTCCAGCCCTTTGCTCGAATGCAGGCTCATCAAAACCACGGCATCCTTGGCTAACTTCTTCTCTTTGCTGTCTGTTCCCGGCTCGTCACGATCGAGCAATGCGATCTTTTCGAGAAAACCGGACAAGGTCGGCTTGCCATCACGCTCTTCATAGCTGGCAAGGGCGTTGACCACTTCCTGCACATTTTCGATGCGACGCTCGACCTTTTCACGTGAGTCCGGGTCGCGCCGCAGCTCCTCTTCGAGGCCGATAGAAGCGAAGAGGTCCTTTGCTGTAGAGGCAAGCCGGCCGCCGCCGCGGAACCAGCGTTTGTGTTCCTCGATCAGAGAGACAAACTTCTCCAGGGCGTCCGCGGCCTTGGCATTAATACCGTCGATCATGCGCGCCCTGCGAATTACTTGCCAGAGGGAGTCTTTACTGAAGATCGAAGTGCGAATCAAAAGGTCGGCGGTGGTACGACCGATGCCGCGACGCGGATAATTGAGGATGCGCAGGAGATTGACTTCATCGTAGGGATTGACCACAAAACGCAGGTAAGCGATAGCGTCCTTGACTTCCTTGCGATCGAAAAATTGCTGTCCGCCGATCAACACGTAAGGAATTTCGGCAAAGCGCAGTTCCTGCTCGAAGACCATGGTCTGGGCATTGGTGCGCATCAAAATAGCATGAGACTTATAGGCCATCTTCTTGGTTCGCACATTATGATTGATCCGCTCAATCACCGCCCTGGTTTCATCCTCGGCGTCGATGCACTTGACCACACCGATCTTTTCGCCCTCGACACCCGCCGTCCAGAGCGCTTTCTCTTTGCGATTCTGGTTGTGTTTAATCACCTTGTTGGCAGCGTTGAGGATATTGGCCGTAGAGCGATAATTCTGCTCCATTTTGATGACGTGAGCCCCAGCAAAGTTCTTTTCAAAATCAAGGATATTGCCCGGATCAGCGCCTCGCCAGCCATAAATAGATTGGTCATCGTCCCCAACCACGCAGAAGTTGTTCCACTTGCCGGCGAGCCTCTGCATCAAAGTAAACTGCGCGGTGTTGGTATCCTGATACTCATCAACCATGATGTACTGGAAGCGGTCTTGGTAGCGTGCCTGAACTTCGGGGAATTCGTCAAAGAGCCGCACCACCAACATGATCAGGTCATCAAAATCAACCGCATTGTAACTTTTCAGGCTTTTCTGGTACTCGGGATAAACCTTCTGCGCCATCTCACTAATGACATCACCGCGCATGAATGGTCCAAACTTCTCCGGTGGCAGCAGACTGTTCTTGGCGTCGGAAATCTTCCAGAGAATGGCGTCGGGCTTAAGACCGTGATCAGCCTTGATGTCGTTCATCAAGTCCCTGATCAGACGCTGCTGATCAGAGGCACCATAAATACTGAAATTGCGCTTGTAGCCCAGATGTTCGATATCTTCACGCAAGATGCGACAGCAGAGCGAATGAAAGGTCGAGATCTGGATCCGCTCCGTCTTGGTTTTCCCAGCCAGACCGGCAACACGCTCCCTCATTTCCTTGGCGGCCTTATTGGTAAAAGTCACCGCCAGAACACGCTCCGGATCAATACACTTCGACCCAACCAGGTGAGCCACCCGGTGCGTGACCACATTGGTCTTGCCGGAGCCGGCACCCGCCAACAGAAGAAGCGGCCCCTCCGTATGTAAAACAGCCTCAAGCTGCTGAGGATTTAGAGAATCCAAACTCATAATTGAAGCCTGTGCGGCAATGTATCGACAGAAATATCCCCGCCGCAAAAAGCGCCCGGATAGGAATTGTACATCAAGTTGTCTCCCTGGAAGAATCGGGCCGGATGATGACCGGAGTCGGTGACTGGTGTGACCCTGAAATGTGCTCGCAGATACTATGCAAAGAAGAGGAAAAAGGCAAGGGACAAGCTGTAAGGCTGTAAGCTTTTAGGTCTATAAGTTTTAACCCTAGAGCTTACAGCTTAAGGCTTATAGCTTTACAATCTATTGTATCCGTTCAGCGCGGCAACCCGATAAGCTTCAGCCATGGTTGGATAATTAAAGGTCGTATTGATGAAATACTTGATGCTGTTATTGGGTGCCGGCTGGGCCATGATCGCCTGGCCAATATGCAGAATCTCCGTCGCATTGTGACCGAAACAGTGGATACCAAGAATCTCCAAGGTCTCGCGATGGAAAAGTATTTTGAGCATGCCGGCTTTATGCGAAGTGATCTGACCACGGGCCAGGTTGCGAAAGAAGGAACGGCCCACCTCGTAGGGAACTCTCTGTTCGGTCAACTCGCGCTCCGTACCACCGAGGCAGCTGATCTCCGGCAGCGTGTAAATACCGGTCGGGATATCCCTGACCAGACGCTCATCGCAAGAGCCTTCTGCGATATGCGTCCCTGCGAACCGCCCCTGGTCGTAGGCTGCGCTGGCCAGATTGGGGAAGCCAACGATATCACCCACCGCGTAGATATGCGGCTGAGCGCTCTGGTAGGCCTCATTGACCTTGATATTGCCACGATGATCAGGCTCAATCCCCAGCGTTTCGAGACCCAGCCCTTCAGAATTTCCGGTGCGACCGTTGGCCCACAACAACATGTCCGACTTGATCACCTTGCCGGTTTTCAAATGCAGGACAACACCATGATCATGAACTTCAACCCGCTCGTATTCCTCGTTCTGACGAATCATCACCCCCTGCTCATCGCGCATGTGGTAACTCAAAGCGCTGCTGATCTCGTCATCAAGGTACTCGAGCAGACGTTCACGGGTGTTGACCAGATTGACCTTGACCCCGATATTCTTAAACGCCGAAGCATACTCGCAACCGATCACTCCGGCACCATAAACTGTCAGGGTGGCAGGAAGTTCCTTCATCTGCAGAATCGTGTCGCTGTCCATCACGCGGTTGCCATCGAAAGGCACATCTTCGGGATGATAAGGGTGGGAACCGCTCGCGATGACAAAATAATCGGCTGAACAGTTGCGCATGTTCCCGGCCAGATCAGAGATTTCAATATTATGCGGATCGATAAAACGTGCCTGCCCTGCGATGATTGTAATGTCGTTGCGCTCGTAAAAATCCTCACGATCGCGCACCTGGTTATCAACCACATTCTGCATTGCAATCATCAGATCATCACAGGTCACACGGCCGGGATGGCGACCGCGATCAAAAAGACGATTTTTCTTTTCATCGGCGTATTTCTGCACCACATGAATAAAACTCTTACTCGGGATGGTCCCCAGGTGTGTGCAACCGCCACCGACCAGCAAATGATTCTCGACAATGGCAACAGACTTGCCCGACTTGGCCAGCTTGATCGCCGCCCCCTCGCCACCGGGACCACTACCGATCACGATCGCATCGAAATGATTTTCCTGTACTTCCATAGTCATTTTAACTCTCGTTATGAAGGTAAATAGACAGACCCATTAAGGATAATGGAAAGCGGGGAGTTTGCAATAGCTCTTATATCGAAGATCAAAAATGTCCCGCACGTCACAAGTCTGAAACACTTTCAAGCAACAAAGGACTTGCCGGATATTGATTTTACCGCTATGGCGCCAGTTCCAACAAAATAAGCCATTAAATAACTTGCCTAGAAAAAAAGCCCCACAGCCAGGAGGGACTGTGGGGCAACGGGTTCTATGGGTTTTGCTTAGGAGGTAGAACATGAAGAACTATGTTCTGGTCAATAAATTACCATTTTGGTCAGATATGTCAACAAAAAAACGACACAAAAAACCCCTTCAATCTTGGGTCGAGGTCTTTCTTACATTGCAGGGTTAGAAAAATTGTCTATTTCAGATCGACGGAGCACCACAAAACCATGCCGGAGGACAAATAAGACACGTAGAAGCGCCCATCAATCATTGATGGGCTTCTCCTTGTGAGAGATATTTGAGAGGCTTGTGCTATAGATCAACCTCATGTCACATCATTTGATGCCTTGCTAGCTTTTTGTCCAAGGTGTTGCCATTCAATTGGAAGTCTTGAGGAAATGAAAATTAAAGCTCTTCTTTGTCTGGGCCTTCTCATCCAATTGACAGGCTGTACAGGAATGATATTTAAAAAAATCCATCCCTCATCAAGGAACAAGCCAGCAAACACTTAGACAAGGGCCTTTTTCTCACAAAAGGTAAAAACAGCCAGCACACTAAGCACATGTTGGCGTGGATTGAGCTGTCCAAAGATTGAAAGAAAAGATAAGAAAACGTTCTTCAAATCGACTTCGACGACCGATGTCATCACTAAATCTCTTGGAGGGGGTTATGTGTAAATATGTAAATAGTTGTAGCTTTTATCAAGAGTTCGCAAGCAGAGAAAGTTTCGTCTGGAAAGCAATGGTCAAGAACTATTGTGACGATGGGTGTGAGTGTGTGCGACATAGGACCTATGAAGTTGAGGGGACAAAAGACCTTCCGGCAACGCTCCTGCCTTCTGGGTCTCATGCCTCAAAAGTTTTTTTGGCTCTGTCCTGAGAACCCAAGGACATTCCTAAGGCGTAATAAATATGATGAAGGCTACAATGCAATCTAATGATGGATATAAACCTGAAAGGCGTTCCAGCGTTCCGATTAATGCGGAAATAAGAGTTTACTATGGTGCTTGCACCAGTAAGCTACTTACAGGCTATAGCATAGACTTGAACACCAACGGGGTTTTCCTCGTTACAACCTGTCCATTTGATGTTGATGATAATGTGAAACTGAAACTATTTATACCTCTACAAGAGGAGATAATAGTCTCTTGCGTTGCACGCGTTGCATGGATTAATCATGAGAACAACCCCCCTAAGCCAGAGTATCCAGCCGGTGTCGGTTTGCAATTTGTCGACATAACACCGGAAGATATCTGCTCAATAGTGGGGTTCATAAAGGTCAAAGCTGCTTAGTAGCATACCTGTAGGGTTAGCGTGGAGTGGGGAGTACGACAGAGATCGGATCAATCACTTCATTGTGTAATAATTGCCAACAGCTCAATGATGTTTCCTTAAAATATTTCTTGGAAATCGATGGTCGCTTCAATAAGTCCGTTCTAGCTACGTGCCAAAAGTGCAACAGAGATTATATTGTCACATTTGGTGAATCACTGGAGCGGTAATCATTTCTCATAAGTCACGATATCCAGTAAACTTATTGCATCTTTCCTTCTACATTATTTAAAATTCTCTGCAACTCATTCTTGAACTTCCTAAGGATGTCTAACACGCCTATTTGCGGGAGCGTTAAATGCTTCAAGCGATTTTTGGCCTCTCGGTCTCACTAAGACAAAAAACCAGAATAGTCTCCGGAACCGCCAGGGAACCTTTGAAAACACGATGACCACTCTGCCGGCCCAGCGAGTAAACATTTAAGAACCCACAATTCCGACAGCCCGACCCCAGAAGCCAGGTGGGGGAATGATAGTGATCGACTAAGCTTTGAAAGCCGAAAGCATCAACTCAAAATCTTCAAGGAGCGCCTGCAAATCCTCTTCATGCTCTATCTCCTGTTCTATAATCTGCAGGGCAATGTTGTAAGTGACAGGATCCTTGTCTTTGGTCATGTCCATCAGTTCTTTGTAAACGCTGATGGCACACTGCTCACCAGCGATATTCTGCACCAGAAGTGTTTTCACGAAGGGATCATCTGGCGGTTCGTAAGCACAGTTTGTGAGCTTGAACCAGTCGCGCGGATCGGTCACAGGATCACCGCCCAACTGGATGATGCGGTTGGTCACCAGCAGAGCATGATTCAGCTCCTCCGTCGCGTGTAGTTCAAGTTCGGCAATCACCGCTTCCTTCATCGGCCCTTTAGCCACTTTTGCACCGGCCCAATACTGATAATAAGCCAACCATTCATCGGCGTAGGCCTTACGCAGCACAGAGATCAGTTCGTCAACATCCAACCCGACTATTTCTCGACCCTTGCTTCCCATAATTCCTCCTGATGTTTTGATTATGATGATGACCCTCCTTAATACTACCCTGTTTGCGTCGAGTTTCCAGAGCCGTCAGGAATTTCAGTCACACCTTATTGGAGGGCGCCCTTTGCATCGTATGTTTTTACGCTATAGTTGCTGGGAAAGGAGATAACCATGAAGCGTATGCTTTGTGCAGTAATCGTCATCGCAGTAACCTTGCTGGCATCAAAAGCGACGGCCCTCGAGGTCAACTCTCCGGCACCAGATTTTACGGCATCGTCCACCCAGGGAGAAGTTACCCTGAGTGACCTATTGGTCAAAGGACCGGTGATTTTGGCATATTACTATGCCGATTTCAGCTCGGGCTGAACGAGTGAAATGAACGCTTTTCAAAACGACATTGCGCGTTTTGAAGAGTTGAATGTCCAGGTTCTGGGCGTCAGTTCCGACTCACTGAAATCCCACCAGGCCTTTTCTGATCAACTCGGTCTCAGCTTTCCCCTCATCCCTGATGACGGCAGCATAAGCAAGATCTACGGCAGCGGTCGGGTGACCACGCTGATTGACCAGCAGGGTATTGTGCGTTATGTCCACAAAGGCATGCCGGACAACGAAAAGTTGTTGCAGGAAGTCATCAATTTACAGAGTTATTAGAACCGCACCAAAACTCCCTGCCTTTGTAACCAGGGAATGAAATGTTCAGCAACCACAAACCCGGGGGACCCTCATAATGACGGATACAGAGGAATGGCGTCTGGTTATCAAGCTGCTCAAAGAACAGGCCTTTGGCGTTTTGGGCACCAACCACAAGGGGCACGCGTATGCCAGCCTGGTTGCTTTCGCGGCCACGGCTGACGTATGCTTCATCTACTTCGCCACAACGCGCGCAACCCGCAAATACCTCAACCTTGCCGCCGACGACCAGGTTGCCCTATTGGTCGATAATCGTGCCGATCAAGCTCCGGCCCTTTATGAGGCGGCGGCAGTCACAGCCTATGGCACAGCGAAAGAAGTCGCGGCTGCGGAGCACGCTGAAGTTTTGCAGAGCTACCTGGCAAGACACCCCCAACTGAAAACCTTTGTTTCGTCACCAACCACTGCCATATTCCGCATCGAAGTCGAGTGCTATCACCTGGTTCAGCGCTTCCAGAACGTCACAGAATTCCGGATGAATCGATGAACTTGCTGATTCCCTTTACAGACCTCAGCCGGGAGGCCGTCAAATCCTTTGGTGGCAAAGCCATGATGCTGGCTCGTTTGCAGCAAGAGGGCTTTATGGTTCCGGCCGGATATTGCCTGCCGGTGAGTGTCTATCATGATTTCCTAGTTGAAACCGGTCTCGACACGTTCATTGCCATGGAGTTGCAGCGCAAGGATTTTCGCGCGATGCGCTGGGAGGAGCTTTGGGATGTCTCCCTGCGGATTCGCAACCACTTCCTCTCGCGCGCGTGGCCTAAGGCGATGAAAGAGAAACTGCTCAAGGACTTGAGCGAAGGTCCGGCCAACTGGTCCGCGGTGGCCGTTCGCTCCACGGCTCCCGGAGAAGATTCTGCAAGCCAGTCTTTTGCGGGGCTGCACGAAAGCCGCGTTATGCTGCAGGGCGCAGAGGCCATTCTGGAAGCGATTCGTATTGTCTGGGCATCACTCTGGTCGGATGGCGCATTGCTCTATAGGCACGAACTTGGATTGGATTCTGGCAAGAGTGGTATGGCCGTAATCCTCCAGGAGATGGTCGTCGGAGAGGTGTCTGGGATCCTCTTCACCCGAGCACCCCAGGACGGCAGCGTCATGATGGCCGAGGCGGTCTGGGGTTTGAACCAGGCTCTCGTTGATGGCTCCATTGAGCCTGACCGCTGGCAATTCAATCGTGCCACTGGTGCCGTGACCGAAAAGCATGAAGTTGTTCACACCGTCGCACTGCGACCTACGACACACGGCACCGAGTTGTCTTCCCTCGGGGAGGCACAAAGAGGGCAATCACCCTTTGATCCCGTCCTTTGTCGGGAGCTGTTCCAGGCAGGGTGTCAATTGGAAGCCAGCCTCGGCCTGGCCCTCGATATCGAATGGACCTATTCTGACAAAAACCTGCATATTCTCCAGGCTCGCCCGATCACAACGTCTTTGCAGACTGAAGAGGGTGATGAACGGCCCTGGTACCTGAGCCTCCATCGCAGCCTCAACAACCTTGAAGCATTGCGCATGGAACTTGAGCAGCAGGTCTTGCCGGGAATGGACCATGACGCAGAGAAGATGAGTGCTGTCGAACTGTCTCACCTTAGCAACCGGACACTTGCCGGGGAGTATCTCCACCGCAGGCGAATTCTGGACAAATGGCTGAGTGTCTATAAAGAGAAGTGCATTCCGATGGCTCACGGCTTACGACTGTTTGGTGAGTTTTACAATGATTTGCTTAAGCCTGAAGACCCGCATGAGTTCATCAACCTGCTGCATTCAGATGATTTGCTCGCTGTAAAACGCAACCAGCAGCTGCGCGAGATGGCAGAACTGCTGCGAAACGACCATCGCCTGTTGCAGGAGCTTAAAGACGGCCGTGGTCTTCCGGACGGGAGCCGTCTGAAATTGATGCTCGAAGCGTTTAACCGCGAATACAGCGGTATTAACTGGGTTTTGCCCAAAGAGCTGGACCTGAGCTCCTGGCTGGTGAAGTTGGCCGAACAGGATAGCGACGACAAAAGCGAGGGTTTAAAGCAGGCTGACAGGGAACAAGCCTTTTTCGACCAGGTGCCTGAAACAGAGCGCGGCATGGCAGTCCGAATTCTGGCAGTTGCCAAAGCCAGCTATCTCCTGCGAGACAATGACAATCTCTATCTGGGTAAGGTCAGGGCCGGTGTTTCAGCTGCCGAGCAGGAAATTCGCGAACGGATTGGTTCCGGGGTATCAGAAGGCCTTGATAAAATTTTGCCCGAGACAACAGAAAAAAAAGTCTTTTCAAGGTATGAATCGCAGCGAGAGCCCGTCGAAAGCCCTGACACCTGGCAACTCGCCCGTCAACTAGTTGGTCAACCCGCAGGGCCCGGGGTCAACTCAGGTCCGGCAAGGGTTCTGGATAATGCAAGCGTCCTGACTGATTTTAAAGCGGGGGAGGTGTTGGTCTGCGACGCCATCGAGCCAAACATGACCTTCCTGGCGCCGCTGGCCGCAGCGATCATCGAACGCCGCGGCGGCATGCTGGTCCACGGTGCGATCATTGCCCGTGAATACGGAATCCCCTGTGTCACAGGCATTCCGGAGGCAACCAAAGTCATCAAGTCAGGAGACCAACTTACCGTCGACGGTTATCTCGGCATTGTCACGATTGACCGAGGTAAAGGCTAAATCTTTTTTCGCTTAATCCGTATCCAGCAAACGGTCTCTGAACTCTTTGCTGATCGGCTCGTCACCCAGCCAGATTCCGAAATATGCCGCCGCAAAATCGGCACCCGGAACATGTCCCAAAGGGTTTTCGTTGAACCTTAGTTCTGTGCCCTTTTCAGGAAGGTAATTGATGCTGTAGCGATCGCCAGGTTTTACATCCCGAAAGAACCCATAAAACGTCTGTAACCGTTTTTCCAGTGCTTGATACTCTGCTGGCAAGAGATTGTCTTGCAGGAGCTTGTCTGAAGCCTCCGCAAAACCTTTGCCCTCAATCTCACGAAAATAGGAGAGCTCGAGTCTTTTCGGGATGTCGTTCGACCAACTCTGCCCGGGAACACCCTTGGGAAGGTAGAGGGCCCCGGCGTAGACATCGAACAACATCGCCCATTTCAAAACCGCGGCTCCATTAAGCTTAAACTCAGTCTGATCGACGAGCAGAGTGTCACTGAAACGAACACCCTTGATCTCAAGCGCTTGAGCAAGATCGGTCATCGCGACAAGCATGACCACGACCAGACAAAGTTTCTTAAATAAGGCAATTTTCCGCACGACTCGCTCCTTCACTCCTGTTGTTACAGTTCTACCCATCATAACAGATGCTTGCCCACCACTGCACGCAGACGGCTAATTTCTCCTGTTAAACGTTTGGAAACATTGCACTTTATCAAAAATCGGCTAGACTTTTTAAGGTTTCCTATTTGACGTCAAGACAAAGCCTTCAAACAGCGAAGCGGGATCGCGGATGAACGTTTTCTTCTTCAGCCTTATTGTGCTGCTGATCTATATGACCACGATTTTTGGGCTCGCCCTCTGGCTCAAGGACAACAGCATTGTCGATGTGGCCTACGGCCTTGCCTTCGTTCTGACCTGCAGCTCGGCTTTTCTGGTTTATGGCGATGGTCACGCCCGACAGTGGCTGGTGGTCTCCCTCATCACAATCTGGGGGCTGCGTCTCGCGTGTCACATCTTTCTGCGTAAACAGGGCGAGGGCGAGGATTTCCGTTATCGCCAATGGCGCGAAGAGTGGGGCGACACCTTCATCTGGCGCAGCTTTCTGCAAATTTTCATGCTGCAGGGGACGGTGATCTTTCTGGTC
>Ga0224513_10000196_pt1 | contig 21825 bp, 21 predicted proteins | sample SF_May12_sed_USG_5_FD_169109 | JGI IMG/M metagenome (GOLD analysis project Ga0224513, IMG submission 169109) | Sediment microbial communities from San Francisco Bay, California, United States - SF_May12_sed_USGS_21 | ecosystem: Environmental > Aquatic > Marine > Sediment | place: USA... | reverse complement strand
GGAAAAAATCATGAGTTTATACTTAGATTTAATACACATTTATGAAAAAGCCATGTTGTAATATTTCATTGCATGATTCTTTAATTCAATCCATTCAGAATTTACAAAAAAGTAAATATGGTAAAGGCAATAAAAGCAAATTAACAACAATTCAAAGTGCATTAAAACTAGCAAATCCATTATTTGCATCAACTTCCAATTCTGAAGATACAAAAATCAAAGTAATCAATTTTAGAAATATAGAACAAGCAGAACAAATTCCAAGAATTTTAGACGAGTTTGCAAATAATTTTGAAATTCAATGTCTTGAAAAAAATGGGGCATCAGCTAAAAATTATTCGTTGTTTTCTGTTACACTTCTTAAAATCATAAAAACTCTTAATGCAGACAAAAAACGAGGTTTGCTATCAGCACACAGCATTAACATCCTAAACAATATGTTTGTGAAGCATCCTGTAGAATATAAAAAAATAGAAACCAGAGATCCGTTAAAATTTACATTTGTAATAATAGAACTTGCAATAGATGCAGAACGAAATCTTTCAAAAGATTATGAATTTGACATAATATTATTGCGTCAGATCATGCCATTAATGCAAAGATATTACATGAAATATGATAATGCATTATTACAAATAAATGATGAATTTAACAAAATATCAAAATTTAGGTTGACCGTATCTATTGGAGAAAGACACAAAGAGATTGTAAAGATCTTTTTACATTATAGCATAGCTAAACTCCCAATTGAAGACAAAATATCCAGGGCAAAAAATATCATCGAGAAAATAATTCTTGAAAATAATGATTCCATCGTATTAGAATACTACAATCTATTGAACCTTTGTTTTGATGATAAAGAACTATGTCCACATTTGGTAAAAATTGTGAAAACGAAAAATCGTGCAGGTAGAAGATTTGCAAATACCATATTAGATGAAGTCTCAAATCTCTAATTTCCCATATCAAACTGTGTACATTTTCATCTCCAAAATGGCGGGTAAATCCCAGTGGATTCTAAATCGAGTCTTTGTCTATTTCCAAGAAAGGTTCATGCCTCCATGGGCCCATTTTAGCCATAAAGCAAAATAGTTTGAAATTGGAATTAAAAATTTAAAAAAAATTAGTTTTGATGTATTTTTACTTCTAAAATCATGTTGTTGAAATCAATTATCATGCATATAGCATTAATCTGAATCAATCTTTCCACTGCTAATATCTATCATGTGAATATTTGGTGTAATTATGATTTTTCCTCTAGATGCATGCTCTTGAATAATCTTGATTGCGTCATCTTTTTTGTTCTCGTCGATGAATAGTTCTACAACATATTTGTCAGAAAATTGTGGTGTGAAAATCATGGAACCCTTACCTGCGTGCATCTCTGGCGGAGGTCTTCTTCCCCTGCCTCTTTTTTTGATAACAGTCAGACCTCCAACATCTATCTTTTTTAGTGCCTCACTAATTTCCATAACATCATTATTTGGAAGGTAGATATCTATTCGAAACATGTGCAAGCTATGTCAAAATCAGTTATAAATTTCAGGTTTCATTCTCAAATCTAAAAACGACTTTTACGCCCATCTTAGTCCATTTCTATACTCAAAATGATAGACTAGTCTCTCATGGATTCTAAATCGAATCTTTTTCTATCCCCAAGAAAGGTTCAAGCCAAATTTGTAAAATATTGTTTAAATCTGATTTTCTGATTGTAATTGTGTGAAGGGCCTACCGACTTTTGTATTTGTATATTTGATCCTATCTATTGGAATTATACCTGCATTACTATATCAAAATGCCAATGCAATTGTATATTTTCCTCCCCCTCTAAAACAAATCTCGGATGGCATAAAACCCAATAATGTTATCTGTGCTGAAGGATTGCAAATTATTCTAAAATCTAGCAATGATTTTCCTGCATGTGTTAAACCAGATTCTGTAGAAAAATTAATCGAACGAGGTTGGGGTAAAACCATGTCAATCCAATTGATTCCAACTAAAGTTTCCTCAATCACTAACTTTGAAGAATGCATTTCTGCAGGAAATCCAATCGTGAAACCATTTCCACGACAATGTCAAACTGATGATGGAAAGTATTTTGTGGAAGAAATTTTGCCGCTAGAAGTAAAAATTGTGGGTGAAAAACAAATTAGACGTGGCACCACACAAACCTTAGAAGTCCAGGTTCTTAGAGACGAAATACCAATTGAAAGGGCTCAGGTATTTATCGACATTGAAGATTATGGTGAAAACATCATAAAAGAATTTAACGGAAATACAAATTCACAGGGGATTTTTGTGTTTTCATGGGAGATTCCAAAGAGATTTGATGATTTAGAAACTCTTCTTGCAATTATTGATGTCACAGATAATATTTCTTCAAAAACTATCTTATTCAAGTTTCAGGTTTATTGTCTTCCTGGAGAAAGAGATTGTAAAGTTGAAGGTAACTGATTCTTTTGTTCATTTCAAAACCCAGATCAAATATAGGTTAAAGTATTCTAGGGGAGGACAGCATTAAGTTCAAACATCATCGTTTGTACTTGTTGCGTCTCTTTTTATCTCCAATTTGGTGAGTGAATTCCCTTGAGCCAATACCATCTTAGAACAAAGATTAAACTGAAAAAAGACCCATGTAAGAAACGATTTTACACATGCCTAATTTCAACATATTACAAGTGGCCTCCAAGCATAAACTGAAATTTATTGATTTAGAATTACAGAGTCTAAAACAAAGCAATCTCCATAGGAAATTGCGATATGGGATTTCTAACGGTTCACAAATTACCATCAATAATAAAAAACTCCTCAATCTATGCTCCAATGATTACCTGGGCATACCAACGACAAAAATGCAAATAAGTCAATTGCAATCAAGCTCTAGACTGGTGTCAGGCAACGATGAATCATATAAAAAATTAGAAGACAAGCTTGCAAAACACAAGTCACATCAAAACAGCTTGATTTATCCAACTGGATACATGGCAAATCTTGGAGCAATTTCAGCTCTGGCAAAAAAAGGAGATTTGATTCTCAGTGACGAGTTAAACCATGCAAGTATAATCGAATCCTGTAAATTGTCAGATGCCAAAATTTCAATTTACAAACACAATGACATGAAAGACTTGAATAAAAAATTAAAACATAAAGGAAAAAACAAGTTTGTAATAACTGAAGGAATATTCAGCATGGATGGAGATCTATCATCATTAAATCAAATTGCAGAGATATCAGAAAAATCAAATGCAATTACAATTGTAGATGATGCTCACGGGGATTTTGTGATTGGAAGAGACGGAAAGGGAACACCAGATCATTTCAGGATTGCAAAAAAAATTGATTTGTACATTAGCAGCCTAAGTAAAGGGTTAGGATCATTTGGAGGGTATGTTTCATCACAAAGCAATGTAATTGATTTGTGCATAAACAAATCAAAATCATTTATCTACACTTCTGCACTTCCTTCGTTTTTAGTAGAGTATTCCATGAGAAGATTTGAATCAAACAGAGAAAAACAAAAGAAAAAGCTAGAAAAAAATACCAAGCAAATCTCAAAAGGACTCAGGCAAATTGGCTATGAGATAAACTCCAATACACAAATAATTCCAATAGTTGTCGGAAACGAGAAATCAGCCATGGATTTTGGAAAATTTTTGTTTGATAATGGAATATTTGCACAGCCAATTAGATATCCAACAGTGCCAAAAAATCAGGCAAGATTAAGAATTTCAGTCACGGCATGGCTGTCATCAAAGGATATTGAAAAATCACTTGAAATTTTTGAAAAAGCCTATAAAAATTTCTACAATTAACGCATAGCGTCAAAACCGCCAAGTGCAGGTGAACCAATAAGTACAGCAAGCGTTACTGTAATCCCTAAAACTACTCCGACAATGATAAATCGCTTATTCATACCAAAAATATCCACATCCCAGTTAAAAATGGATTGCGTTTTGATTGGGCAAAGATATGGAAGAATGTTTTAAAAGGAAAATCAGGAAGTTGCATTGTGGCAGATCCAACAATACTTGTAGCATTGCTTGCAGGTCTAAGTTCATTTATTGCTCCATGCATTTTACCAATGATTCCAGCCTTTCTTGCATACATATCAGGGACAACAGTCACAGAACTCGGGTCTAAAAATGGAACTGTCCTTTCAATCAATAGATTAAACATAGTACTAAACACAGTATTTTTTGTATTAGGATTTTCAGTCGTATTTTCTACTCTGGGTGTTTTAATCAATAGTGTTCTTTCCAGTGCAGCTGGCGAATTTACGGAGAGTCTTAACTTTGTAGGCGGAATCATCATTGTTGCTTTTGGCATCTTTTTGTTGCTATCTACAAAAATTCGCGCATTGAATATGGAGAGGAAATTCTTTCCAAAAAATTCAAAGTCAAGTTATCCAATGTCTTTTGTGTTTGGCTTAGCATTTGCAGCAGGATGGACACCGTGTGTAGGTCCAATACTCGGAACAATACTCACTTTGGCAGCTACCACCCCGTCCATATCATTTAGTCTGTTACTTGCATATTCACTGGGTCTTGGAATTCCATTTATCCTGATTGGAGTGTTTTTCTCAAGAGCCACAAGAATTATTCGCTCGATGTCAAAACATCTCAAATACTATAATGTAATTTTAGGTGCATTCATAATTATTTTAGGAATCTTGGTATTTACAAATCAGCTTGCTTATATTGCAAATTTTCCACTTCTTAACGAGTTGGTTTTACTAGGATGATCATATGAAATCAGAAATAAGGACTGCATTGATTTTAGGTATCACTATTGCTGCAGGGGTAGGAATCTTAGGCTTGGTCTTTGCATCACTGGATGAAACAAAGTCAACAAGTACACTCACAGAATTAGACTCACTTTTAAAAATTGACAAATCAGGATTCAAGGTTGCCCCAGATTTAGTAGGGATTGCACATTACCTAAACACAACACCCGAAGAATTAACTGAAGAAATAAAAGACAAAGTCGTGCTCTATGACATTTGGACATACAGCTGTATTAATTGTGTCCGCACATTACCATACATTACTGCATGGAATGACAAATACGCAGATCAAGGATTGTTAATCGTAGGAATTCATTCGCCAGAATTTGAATTTGAAAAAGATCCAAAAAATGTCGAGATGGCAATTGGCAAATACGGCATCAAGTATCCTGTTGTTTTGGACAACGATATGAAAACATGGAAGGCATTTGAGAATAACTATTGGCCAAGAAAATACATTGCAGACCATGAAGGATACATAAGATATGATCACATTGGAGAAGGAGACTATCAAGAAACAGAAAAAATCATTCAGCAACTTTTAGAAGAAAGATCAACGTCATTGGGAATTGAAATGACATCAAATGCCCCCCTTGTAGACATTGAAGAGTTCGAACATACGATGTTTAGGACACCTGAATTGTATTTTGGTTACAAGTTTGCACAAAACAGAAACCAGCTAGGAAGTGAGGAAGGATTTCAGCCAGGAAAAACTATCTCATATTCAGAGCCAGACAACATAGATTTGCATAAATTCTATCTGACAGGAGATTGGAAAAACTATGATGACAGCATGGAGCTAATATCTGAAACCGGAACCATCAAACTACTATACAATGCAAAAGAAGTAAACATTGTAACAGAAAATGATGCAGAGTTGAAAATATTTTTGGACGGGGATCCAATACCAGCAGAATACGCAGGAAAAGACATCACATCAGTAAACACACTGCAAGTCACAGAAGCAGGCCTGTATAACATCATCGACAGTGAAAGCAGTGCATCGCATGTAATGGAGATAAAGGTAACAGGAGAAGGCTTTCAAATCTTCACATTTACCTTCGGATAGTGTAACCGCACTGTCATGTAACCCCAGTTACAGTACTTGAAAGGACAACTCTGTTAAAAACAAAAAATTCAACTTAACATAGGAAATTAAAGTATGATCAGTGACTCTTGGAACAAAACAGATGGTGAATCAATATCACAAAAAGTAATAGGGAAAGTAAAGCCAGAGGAGCCAATTAAAAATAAGATTAATTTTGCACAAAAAAAGTTACAGTTTCAAATCTCAAAACTAGAAGGAATTAACGAAAAATTAAAGAAAAAACACGACGCAATATTTGAAAAAATAGTTAACGCTCAAAGAAACAACAAGCCCAGTTATGCTCAAGCATATGCAGGTGAATTGACACAGGTTAGAAAGATGAAAAATATGGTAAGCGGAGCAAAGCTGTCCATGGAACAAGTTAAACTCCGACTAGATACAGTTTCAGAATTGGGAGATGTTGTGGTGACACTTAGCCCATGCATGGCAATCATTAAAGGACTAAGCCCATCATTGAGCGGAATTATGCCAGAAGCAAATGCATCAATGCAAGATTTATCACAAATACTTGGAGATGTCATGTCAGGTTCATCGGTAGATGTTGCAGACAATATGAACGTGGACACTACAGCAAATGCAGACACATTGGCAATACTGGAAGAAGCACACATTGTGATTGCAGGGCAAACGCAAACAGCAATCCCAGATGTCCCAGATACTCTCAAGCGACAAATAGTTGAAAGAAAATCAGACATATTCGTATAGAAGAATTAAAAATATTTTACAAAATCATGTTGAATGTTGTTTTTAATGTGAAAAAATAAAAACAGACTATTTCCAAAAACATCCAACACATATACTTCGTCATATTGAAGTACGCCAAGAATCTCAAAAACAGACTACGATTTTAGATTTGTTGAGGAAATGGGAGGATGGAGCATTAGCTGATCCAAAGAAGAGTTACGGAAAAATCACAGATAAAGGAATGTAAAAAATGGTTGACAGATTTAAAAAATAGATTCAATTCTTAATAGACCAGAATCTAATTATTGTATCTTTTACTCTTGATCTTTTACGCCGTTTTAATTAACAGCAAGGGCATCTTAACTCATTAATTTTCATAAACACATCGCAGTAACTGCTCTTCTAACATCAGTATTTGTTTTTGATGTTCTCATTTTTTTCTATTTTTGTAACGGTAGTAGAACCACAATCCTCCAAAGATTTTATACTATCAGGATTTTCTCTTTTAAAGAAAAAAATAATTTGTCTAGATTCTTGGCATGATGCCAAGTCTTGATCTTGCAGAAACTGCAATTATTGATATTGTCGCAACTGTCAATATCATTGCAGCAATTGTTCCAAATTCTGGAACTATTACGGTTCCAGTTATGGTGATTGATTTTGCATCAGAAGGGACATTATTAATTGCCAGTACGGTGATTTCATCTTCGAATTCCTGGGTAAATTCATCTGTTGTGACTCCGTCTACAGACACCGAGGATATTCCGCTGATCAAGGCAGACGGAAGAAACAGAGTCAGCGTATCATCATCGCTTATCGTGTTTCCCTTTAGCTCAAAGGAGATTGATTTTGCGCTTTCATCAATGCTTGCGCGGTCAACCAGCCGGTTGAACTTGTATTCCAAATCAAAGACATTGGAACCATCTCCAAAGTCAGAGCCAACATTAGGCAGATAACTGTGACCGGTAACCACGCTTACAAGACCTGTTCTCCACGGATGAAGGGTGCAGTAATATGGAAACTCTCCAGTTTCTGTAAACTTTTGTACGAAGAATTTTCCGGGACCCATCTTGCCGCTATCAAAGATTCCATCAGGTCCGTTTAGAGGGGTTCCGGAAGTGACAGTATGGGTAGCCATGTCTCCGTTCTTCCAAAAGACCGTATCATTTACTACTATCTCGATGAATCCTGATGTATCGCCATCTTTTTCACTTGACCAATGAAAGGGGGAATCCCGATCAGCAGAACCGGAGGGGATGTTAATGTCATAAGCTGACTCGGCAAATGCAATTGATTGCAATGGAATTATCATCATCAATGCTGCAAACATAATCCAAATCAATTTTCTCAAGTGCAATGTTTTGAGAATTTTTAGATTTAAAGACAGGATATGATTCTCAATAACGAGAGAACTGAACTCTCCTCTTCCTGCTATATGGATTTCAAATGTAGCGGGTTCGCCCAAAAAATCGAAAATAATGCAGGAAAGATAATTTTTGAAACCAAATTGATGCTGAATGTTTACTATGATGTTGTATCTTCTGTTTGCCTAGATTATACAAAAATAATACTAATAAGAAAAATAAATCCCATTATTGTTGATGAATGATTATTTTGTTATTGGAAGCCCTGCCTCTAAAAATTTAGCAAGAAAGATTGCAAAAAAGCTACAAGCAAAATATCTAAAAGTAACATTGAAAGTTTTCGCCGATGGAGAAAGTAAACTCACCATTTCAGAACGTGTAGACAAAGGAACAATTATTGTCGTATCTTCCATAGGTCCTCCTGTGGATTCTAATCTTGTTCAAACCCTATCATTAATTTCAAAGTCCCGTGAAATGTCTGCAAACGTGATTGCAGTAGTGCCATATATGGGATATGCCAAACAAGACAAAGAATTTCTCAAGGGAGAGATCATAACAATTTCAGTTATTGCAAAATTATTTAGAGCAGCTGGTGCAACACGCTTAATCGTAGTGGATTTTCACAGTCCAAACGCTCTCAGTTTTTTTAAATTGCCCACAAAGAATATCTCTGCAATTTCCTTATTTGCAGAGTATTTCAAAAAATGTAAACTGAAAAACCCCCTTGTTATATCCCCTGATATGTTTTGGAAATCAAATGCAGAAAAATTTGCAAAATATATCAACGCAACAGCTATTGCCATAAATAAACAAAGAAATAGAAAGACAGGAGGATTGACTATCAAGCCACCATTCCCAAAATTTTCCGAAGGACAGGATATAATATTCTTTGATGACATGGTGTCTACTGGCGCAAGCGTTCTAAAGATAATCCAATTTCTTAAAAAAGAAAATTTTAGAAAGATGTACGTAGTATGCACACATCCTGTTTTTGTGGGGGATGCAGAAAGAAAGATCAAAAAAGCTGGAGTTACAAAAATCATAGGAACAAACTCTATTGAAGGGAAGTTTTCAAAAATTGATTTATCAGATGTTATTTCCAAATCTATCCAGAATTGGAAATAATGATTTTTTGTAACATTTAGTTTTCAATCATCTATCAATTACAAATGTTCTTTCCACCACTGGAGATTCAGTTATTGTGTGGATTAACATATCAGATTTTTTACCTACTCCTAACGGAGACTGTGTGGAAAGAATGTACTTTACTCTGTCCAGTTTGTAGGATTGTTCAGCATATACTGTAAATAACAACTCTCCTTTTTCTACAAAATCCCCGTTTTTTTTGTTAAACACAATTCCCGCACCTTTATCTTTTGGAGCACCTGCCGCACGTCCTATTTCTACAATAATTCTATTTTCCATCCATAGAATTTGCCCAGGTTTTTCAGAACGAATAAACAAAGAAAATTTTCCAATCGAAATGTCTTCTGGAATTATTGACGGGTTTCCACCCTGCGCCTTGATTATTTCTCGCATTTTTTGTTCTGCCTTGCCGGATTCAAGTATTTTTTTTGCAAGCGAATAACCGTCTTTTTTCCCCAATAATTCAAATATACTTCCAGAAATATTGCATGCTTTGTCAATAAGATCTGGAACGCACTTTTGATTCATTAAAACCTCCAGTGCCTCTTTTGCTTCAAGTGCGGGACCAACAGTATTCCCTATTGGCTGTTCGCCAAAAGTAACTATACAGTGAGTATGAATTCCCAATCTACGACCAAGCTCCATGATGTCTCTTGCTAGAAGATCTGCCTCGCCAGTCGTTTTCATTTTTGCTCCTCTTCCAGTTGGAATGTCAATAACAAGATGGGTTGCGCCAACTGCTTTCTTTTTACTCATGATTGAAGGCAAAAGTAATGGATCGATATGAAGAGAAAATTCTGTTTTCACGAATATGTCATCAGCAGGAGCTAATTCGATTGCACCGCCCCATACAATACATCCATTTGATTTTTTGAGTATCTGTAACATCTTGTTTGTTGTGAATTCCACAGGCATCAAAACTTCTGCGCGATCTGCAGTTCCTGCAACTGAAGTAATAGCTCTTGAAGATGTTTTTGGAATGGTGAATCCTTCTGATGCGATTATTGGAACTACCAATAATGTCGTTTTATCTCCGGGAACTCCTCCTATGCTATGTTTATCTACAATGATTCTCTTGTCAATTTTGAGCGTTTTACCTGTATCCACCATTGAACGGGACAAACTTGTTGCCTCATCTAGATCTATTTTGTCAATATGTAAGGCAGTCACAAATGCTGAAATTTCATTTTCGTTGAGATGACCATCGACTAAATCCTTTACAATTTCATGTATTTCTGAATACAGTAACTTTTTTCCTGAAAGTTTGTTTCGAATAAATTGAAGGGATTTTGGAAACGGAGTAATATCTACATCTACTCTGGAATTTTGTTTTAATGAAAGTGTTTTTCTAACTTCTTCGTTCACTCCTAGAAATCCTCTTTTTATAGTTACAGATATGTTGACTATTGCAGTAATCTTCCTTTTTGCTTGAATAGTTACACGCTCAGAAGCATTGATGTTTAATTCATCAGCATCCTTGTCATTTAAAAATACAAATGGTTTGCCTCCTGAATCAATATTTAGAATTTTTACTTTTAGTTTCATTATCCGTTCTTTTGCTATGGAATTATCTTTTATAACATTGATGAAATATGATTCTTATTATCATGTTTGAATTTAAGCTAGTTTTCTAAATAATGGCCAGTACTACTACTTTTCGCTGACCAACAAAATATTAAATAAAATTTTGGTGCCGTTAGATGGATCAAAAAACTCTCTCAGAGGTTTGAAATTTGCATTGGGGGTTGCAAAACAATCAGGTTCAACAGTCATTGGGTTGAATGTATGTTCCCCTCCAATGTTTTTAAAAACTCAACCACTCATAATACATAAAATAAAACAAAGGAGTAATGAGATAATCAAGCAAGCAGAAAAGATATCACAAAAAAACAAGGTGCCATTTTTCGGTGCGATTAAAGTCAGCAGTAATATTGGAAAGACAATTGTTACTTATTCTAAAAACCATAATGTGGAAATGATTGTTACAGGTTCTCGTGGCCCAGATCCAGAACTTGAAATATTTTTAGGCAGTGTTGCCAATTATGTTATCAACAAATCAAAAATTCCTGTAACCATAGTCAAATAATTAATTCTAATTCAAGATTATAAAATATAATAAATTAGATAGTTGGTTATTATGGATTACATTTTTAATCAATAAAACATAATTCAAGATATGGTAAAAATGTCGGATCTCAGAGTGTGCACAAATTGTTCTAACGTATTTTCCAGACAAGGTGGAATGACCATTAGACACAACTGTCCTCATTGTGGTTCTGAAAACAATGAGAGAGTATCAACCTAATAACAATCTTTAAAAATTATTCTTCATATATTCAATGAAAACTAGAGGTATTTTTGGTAATTGTATTATTTTCATTTATCATGGATTATTTTTTTATATTGAAATCTGTTGTATTGATTCAAAATTATTACTCACATAGTCTAAAACGACATGATTTTTGACAGAATTTATACAAAATAGGCACTTAATTCACTATTGCATCAAATATTTCAGTTGAAACTGATTTTGCGTTCTCTTCAGGATCCAAAGTAGTATCAATTTTACTGTGTTTTCCTTTTACAGGTTCATAGATTTTTTTCATTTTTTGATAAACTTCAATACCTGCATCTGAATAGTCGTTTTTCCGTTCTTTTAGGCGAGAGATTATGATATTTTCTGGACATATACATTCGATTACAAAAAAACCCTTATGCCGAATTCCTAGTTTTTTCTTAACTTCTTTTCTGGACTCTTCTCTATTGAAAGTAGCATCTAGTATGCAATTTGTACCTGAATCATGGAGATATTTTGCCAATAGTATCATTATATCATAAATGAGCCTTCGTTCATCTTTTTCATACGTGGGTGACAAAATCATCTCCTTTCTAATTTTGTCAGTGGACAAAATAGTCGCATTAATCAATGGGGCAAGTTTTTTTGCAAAAGTCGTTTTGCCAACACCCGGTAACCCACAAACCATTACTATCATGACAAAATATTCTGTGTTTGGCTTATAAAAAAATAAAAAATGGCTAGAATTTGCTATTTTTTATCCTCTACAACCAGTCTTGTTAAGATCTCTGCATGTTTTTATCTGTCATCTTTTATTGCATTCCAAACTTTTTCAGATTAAGAGTATCCGGCCTTTTTTGTGTCTTTGATGTATGGGACTGGATAGGATGGAAATTCCAGGGTTTTGCAATCTTATGTATGGACCTCAATGAAATCATTATAGTTGATAATTAAAAGATGGAAATATGCAACTGAACCTAGTTCATTATTCATGATGATGATAAATTGACGAGGGAGTCTTGTACACATCAATCGTAAAAAGAAAACACATTTGGTCACAAAGAAAAAGAAGTTTGACATTACACATACACATTAGTGTGAAAAACAAATATCATTATGAATGAGGTTTTGACTGAACCTGAATGGCATGCAGACGTAAAGACCATCTCAAAAATAATACTAGTGATTGTAGACATGCAAAAATTATTCTTGACTGAAAAAAAATCTCCTTGGATGGATGAAGGACTATCATCCATAATCCCAAATATTGAAAAACTAATTAAAAACAGTGGGATACAAAATGTAATATTTACGCGTTTTACACCCCCCAAGAATTGGCAAAAAGAACAGGATTCGTGGCACACATACTATAGATTAAATCAAAAAATCACTCCAGAGGTTCTTGGAACTGATGCATTAAATTTGATTGATGATTTTATCCCATACGTTCCAAATTCAGTCATCGTCAGTAGAAAAAAATCAGCATCGATATTCATGGCAGGTAACTTTCACTCGATAATAAAAAAGAAATCTGCAAGAATCTTGATCTTTACGGGAGTTGAGACGGATTATTGCGTTCTTTCAAGCGTGTTGGATGCAATTCATTTGGGATACTATGTGATAGTGGTCATGGACGCATGTGCAAGCAGTAAAAAACAAGGTCAAAAGCATGCGATGGGGATATTTGACAGGTTTCCAGAACAGCTTTGGGTGACGTCTACAAACGATTTGATAAGTCATTTTCTGTAAATCTTCTTTTGAAAAGTAGTTTGTTGAATTCATTCAAGCAGTGAATGCTTGATAATACGCATTTGAGAAATTAGGAAAATGGAATTACTTTTGCACATTGTATTTATGGATGATGTGACAGTCAGTATGATTTAGGGGGACATTATTTCACATCCTGAGTGCAACAAATGAACCATGCGTTAACTGTGATCCGTTTTGTCTACTGAAAAAAACAAACATTAGTCGGGATTCTATCAAATTTAAAAAATAACTTGATTAAAATTACGGCATACCTAAATCTCAAGTAAGCATGACTGAACCAACGATTACGTACATCAATTTTGTTTACTGTGAATTAGAGGGCACATGGAAACAAATCGGCAAAGGTGACTCTGATTCTGATGTTTATGAAGCCACAGAAGATAATGCAAAAATAAATGTGCGACTATATTCAGAAAAAAAGATCCCCTACTATATGAAAAAAGGATCCAAAATAACAATAAAAAATCACATGTTAAAGTTCAACAAATCTGATTTTAATAAATAATCCTTATTTTGACATTATCTAATTCTCTTTGATTAATTTTTCTAATAGATGCTATTATGTTATTTGCCGTGTTCTTTTTTTCTGTCTATTGTGACACAGCATGGAACATTGTTCTTTTTAAAAAGATTATCGCTGAAAATCTTTTTTTGAATGTATAATATTGTTGGTTGTTCCTGTAAAGATTTAATTTTCCACTGAAAAATATTGTGAGTAGAATTGTTTGTGTAATTTACGATTCCCAAAATTGATAATTGCCTATCTGTTTAATGTCAAAACCCATCTAAATATAGAAGTGCAAAAAGAGACTGTACTTTATGAGCGATTAGCAAACCACAAGGTAAGGTGTTTGGCATGCGCCCGTTATTGCGAAATTGGAGATGGCCAGATTGGCTTGTGTGGAATTAGGGGAAACAAGGATGGAAAACTTGTTCTTTACGTCTATGGAAAAGTTGCAGCATGTCATATTGATCCAATAGAAAAAAAACCTGCAACTCATTTTATGCCTGGAAGCAAGGTTTTCTCAGTTGGTACAACTGGATGCAATTGGCTGTGCAAATATTGCATCAACTTTGACCTCAGCCAGAGAAGGAAAATCGAAGGGATAGATGTCACTCCGGAGGAAGTTGTAGACATGACACTTCAGAAAGGATGCCAAGGAATTGCGTACACATACAACGAACCTAGCATATTCTTAGAATATGCCAGAGATTGTGGGATCTTGGCAAGAAAGAAAGGATTGTTTAACATCTTTGTTTCAAACGGATACGGTACACCGGAATCAGTCTCAATGATGAGCGAATTTCTAGATAGCATAACTGTTGACTTTAAAGGAAATGGAGAAGAAAAATTTGTCAGAAAATATGTGGGAATACCAAACTCTCAGCCAGTTTTTGATACATTGTTGGAAATTCGAGATAAGACAAAAATTCACGTTGAAATTACAGACCTGGTAGTACCAAAAGTCGGAGATGATCTGGAACATGCAAAAAAACTTTGCAAGTTTGTGTATGATGAATTTGGACCTGACATGCCGATTCATTTCCTGCAGTTTCATCCGTCATACAAGATGATGGAGTTTGAGCCCACTCCCGTTCAAACTTTGGAGAAACATCACGAGATAGCAAAGAAAGAAGGTCTGAGGTATGCATATGTCGGCAATGTCCCAGGACATCCGTTGGAGCATACCTATTGTCATGAATGCAAAAAAATTGTTGTCAGGAGATATAATTTTGACATTTTGGAATGGAATCTCGATGAAAATAATCGATGCAAATATTGTGAAACCAAAATTCCCATAATGGGAAAACTCAATCCTGCATACAAAGAAAAAAGATTTGAGTTTGTGTTTTAATTAATTAATTTTTTATTTTCAAATAGTCAATCTAACGCTTATTTTATTCAGAACGCAAATGAAAATTTGTACAGCATATGTGATAATGTCGAGGGTTTATTATTGCAAAAAAACCATTTAATATTGAAATGAAGGCAAAACAGATTCTAAAATCAGTTTCAAAAAACTTTAACAGAGATACAGTTCTGTTAGGCATTAAAGAAACACTATACAGCTGATCCATTTTTTATGGATCTTAATCGGTCTAACATGAAAATCAACCATGCATTTTATTTAAAATGACATGTCAACAGATTCATGGTATCATTGAGCGAGTTACGTGCATGCAAGTCCTGTGGTAATGTGTTTACCAAGAGAGCAGGAGTCACAATCATAACTAGTTGTCCTCATTGTGATGGTACAAATTTTGACACCATATCCACAGATGAAGAATTAATGTAGGAATAAAAGCGATGAAAAGTAACTATTGTTATTGTGAGAGAATCCGCAGAAGAAATAATTTGTCGTATATGTGACGCTGAAATTGTTCAGTATTTTAATGAGAATTATCAGGGCCAAAGAGGCAAATGTACAACATGTGGAATTGATTTTCCATTGGAATGATCACAACATCCAGAAAAAACAGTCACTCTATTAGACAGAATGGGCATAGTATAGTATCGTAGTGGTGTGAGTTTGCATATACGCAAGGAAGGACTGAATTAACTACTCAGCTACGAAAAAAAGGATTTAGAGTTTAATCTGAAAATCACTTTATTGATTTTATCTTTCTTCTAACCTTGAATTCTATGACGGAATTCATCCATATTCTTTCTTTTTCATTTAAAATTATTTTTGTCCAGATCAGATTATGATAAATAGCAAGTTGCTTTGGTTTCAGACATTGATCCTTTTAGACATAATCTAGCATTGAGAATTCTTCAAGTTTCTGCAACTTGTCTAAATCGACATCTGATTCCAGCAAACCTGGTGCCTTTTCAAAGTCTGCAGGATTCAACGAGTATAGCACAAGTGGTTTGAATTGGATTATCTTGGTATCGTTATTCAGGATTAATTTCCTGACTTTTTCTTCATGGTTTTTTGGGAGATTCTCTGAGAGCCTGGTGTCAGCATGAAAGTACTCTTTCTTGTCGGTGACTATCTTTGCATGTCCTTTTAGCTGATATCCTGAAAATTCATTGCAATCAACTACTGACACGCTCACCCAATTGTTTTTTGTTAAGTTTTGATAGGATTTGTGCATAAAAATTTCATACCAGTAAATTGCATCATTGTCAACATAAAACGAACTTCGGGGAGAAACGTTGGGAATTTTTTGGTCATTGGCAGTGCCAACAAGGATTACATGCTGTGAGTTCATCATTCTTTTTACATCGGGTGTTATGGCTACCACGTTGTGTAGATGAATGATTTTCTTATAAAATCAGTTTAAATTCCCATCAGTGATAATTGTTCATCAATTTAAGATCATCATAATCACATTACACGTCAGTATAATTCTGAATATTTTTCTAAAAGTTCTTTGGTTAATGGAACCTTGACGAAAGCCCTTACAATATCTGAATTACTTACCACGCCGACCAATTTGGCTGCGTCATCAATAACTGGTATTCCATGTATGTGATTCTTAATCATCTTTTGAGCTGCAACAGACAAATCATCTTCAAGATTTACGGCAAGCAGATCCTTACTTACAAGATCACCGATACACATGTTTTCTGAATCAGCAGAAAGCAGATGATGCTCACGCGTTCTGGTTTTGCCTTTTGTAAAATATGATCTATGTACTAGAAAGCTGTTAGATGTTATCACACCAATTGGTCTTCCATTGTTATCAGTAACTACCAGTCTTGATATTTTATTTTCATTGATCATGTTTAGTGCAAACCTAAGCGAGTCGGATTCTCTACATGTGAATACTTTTTCACTCATTTGATCTTTTACTTTAAATTTTGCGCCATAGACTGTTCCATACACCTTAGTGATGTCTGTTTTAGTAATCATCCCTGCAAGATTTCCATTTGAATCAACTGTGATGACTGATCCTATCTTCAATGTGTGCATACGCCGGGCAGCTTGACTAATGCAGTCACTCGCTCCATCAGTTACGGTGACAAGATTTTTCTCCATTACCTGTTCTACGGATATCTCCTCGAGTGCTTTTGCAGTCTTGTCATTTTCTAGAAATTTGTCAATATCACGCTCAGTTACAATGCCGACTGGTTTGTTCTTTGCTTTTACTATGACATGCTTGATAAAATTAGACTGCATTTTTTGAAGAACATCATTAATTGAAGCATCAGGTGTCACTGTGATTAGGTCTGTCGCATTGGTCAGGATATCAATTTTTTCTTAATCTGTGTTAAAAACAGATTCTATATTTTCAAATGTGATAAGGTTAAACTAGTTTAACTACCAAGGAAAAAAATAATTTAGAAATTGATTCAACGGTTGTAAATTCAAAATTAATTATTACTGTCTGTTTACTTTACAATGAGAATGGAACAAGGCGAATTATTTGCAAGCTTGTTTGAGACACTTCCTAAAAGGAATCTTGCCGTCGCACCTAGGCCTTGGTTTCCTACAATGATCAAGTTACACCGTTCTTTTTTTGCTAGTTTGATGATTTCATTTGCAATGTTTCCTTCCTTTATGACTATCTTTGAGTCAATTCCTTGCTTGAGAGCCGTTTTCTTTCCTTTTGCCAAAACATCGTTTCCAACCTTTCTTAGCATTTCAAGATATGCTTTTCTGTCCAATGGATTAATGGAAATTAATTTTTCTACAACGTACAAAAGTATCAGCCGAGATTGGTAGTTTTTTGCCATGTCACATGCATGCAAGAGGGCTTTTTCTGAATACTTTGAGCCGTCAAGGGGCACCAGAATGTTCATGTAAAGGGATTTTCTCATCTAAAAAATTTAGAAATCATCCATATTTAATCAAACCTTTCAAAAGTTTCCAATTTTTGATTTTCAGAAAAGCACAGCAAGCAGATCCATCTATCATATTCTAATTATGTGACACTATTTTTTGTTTTAACTTTACTCTATTACTGACAAATTTTTTTATTTCAATTATTAGAAATGTGACAAGAGACACTCCAATTATCTTCAACCATGAATCTAACTCAATAGGTTTACTCTGGAAAATTTCATTCATGACAGGAATATACGTAAAAACAATTTGGAGCATAATCATGGCCCCAACCCCGACGAAAATTAACTTATTTGAAAAAAATTCCATTCTCAAAACGGATTTAGTCAGAGATCTGCAATTAAACAGATAAAATATCTCTATCATTACAATCGTATTCACTGCAATTGTCCTTGCCTCTTCTAACGAAGCGCCATCTTTTAGGGCCCACTCAAACAAGCCATATGCTGAAACTAGTATACATGTACTAACAATAATTATCTGAATTACAAGATCCCTTGTGAGAATTGGAGAGTTTGGTTGTCTTGGAGGGCGTTTCATCACATCCGACTCTTTTGGCTCAAAAATGAGCATTGTTCCCAATGCCAGGACCGTAGCCATATTGATCCACAAAATCTGAACTGGTAAAATTGGCATGAGCAGACCTAAGAAGATAGATGTCAATATGACCAATCCCTCTCCAAAACTTGTAGGAAGTGTCCACGTGATGAATTTAATTAAAGTGTCAAGAATTCTTCTTCCTTCTTCCACTGCTGCCTTGATTGATGCAAAGTTGTCATCAGTTAAAATCACATCAGATGCCTCTTTTGCAACATCTGTACCTGTAATTCCCATTGCAATTCCTACGTCAGCTTGTTTTAAGGCAGGTGCATCATTAACCCCATCTCCAGTCATTGCAACAATGTTGCCTTTGGATTGAAGTGCCTTTACTATGGAAAATTTTCGTTCTGGTAGAACCCTTGCAAACACATCTGTCTTATCTACAATTGCAACCAAATCATTCTCTGAGTATTGCTCTAATTCCTTTCCCGTAATTGCCGTTACATTGTGTTGATTTTCTTGTGATGATTGGTTCAGGCCAATCTGCCTGCCTATGCTGATTGCTGTTTTCAAATTATCACCAGTTATCATTTTGACACGTATTCCTGCATTTTGACATTCTTTTATGGCCTCAATTACCTCCGGTCTAGGAGGATCCAGCATGGCTTGAAAGCCCAGAAAAATTAGTCCATTATCCACATCAGAAATTTCAATTTTATGATTTTCATTTACTATTTTCTTTTTTGCAAAAGCCAATACTCGCAGGCCTTTTGATGCCATCCGGTCTGCAATTTCATTTAGTTTTGAAATATTAATCTCTGTAATATTTTCATGTCCTGTAGAATCATTTATTTGATACGAGGACATTGAAAGAATTTTTTCGACAGAACCTTTCACATAAACTATCTTATCTCCTGCATTATCATGTAGTGTGGCCATAAACTGAAGATGTGACTCAAATGGGATCTCGTCAATTCTATAAAATGACTCTGTCAGAGTTTGTTTGAGGTTTGCTTTGTGAGCTGCCGTGATTAATGCAACTTCGGTAGGATCCCCTTTTGCCTCCCAATGATTTTCTTTTTGAATTAAATCCGAATCATTACACAACAGTCCTGTAATGAGACACTCTTTGAGTGTTTGATGTTCGTTAAGATTGATACTGTTCTGATCATGTTTAATTTCACCTGTTGGTTGAAATCCAGTTCCAGACACCTCAAAGAATTTTCCACCTGCATAGATTTCGTTTACAGTCATCTGGTTCTCAGTTATAGTTCCTGTCTTGTCTGAGCATATTATTGTGGTACTGCCAAGGGTCTCAACTGCAGGAAGTTTTCTTATTATTGCGTTTCTTTTGGCCATGTACCCTACACCGATAGCAAGAGTTATGGTTATGGCAGCTGGTAATCCTTCTGGAATTACTGCAACTGAAAGGGCAACTATTTCCATGAATAATTCGGTCATAGTTCTTTGGGTGAACATAATTCCAAAAATGAATGTAAGAAGGGATAAACCGAGAATTACAAAAAGAAGTTTTTTGCTAAAATAAGAGATTCTTTTAGTTAAGGGGGTCTCAAGTTCCTCTGCCTTGAACATAGTTTGTGATATTTTGCCGGTCTCAGTGTCATCCCCCGTTAGGACAACCATTCCAATCCCATAACCATTTGTGACCAAAGTTCCACCATATGCCATGTTCTTACGCTCTGCAAGGTTCGTGTTTGATGGAAGAACTTCGGTCTGTTTTTTGACAGAGATTGATTCGCCAGTTAAGACTGATTCATCAATTTTCAAATCTTTTGTATGGTATAGACGCATATCAGCTGGTATTTTATCTCCAGAACGGAGTTGCACCACATCTCCTGGAACGATTTCTTTTGAGAATAACCTGATTTTTTCGCCGTTTCTAACAACAACATTTTCGCTTTTTACAATCTGTGCAAGAGCCTGAATTGCCTTGCCTGCTTTGTGTTCCTGAATAAAACCGATAACCGCATTAGCTATAACTACGCCAAAGATTACGCCCGTATCGATTAATTCCTGCAGCATTGCAGTTATGGAACCAGCTATTATGAGAATCAAAACTAGCGGTTGCTTGAATTGCAAAAGAAATGAAATCGCCGGACTTTGATCTCTTTTTACAGATAATGTGTTTTCTCCAAACTTTTGCAAGCGATTATTTGCCTCATTCAAATCCAAACCTTGTTTAGGATCAGTCTTGAGTATTTCTGTAATTTGTTTGACAGACAAAGAATGCCATGATGTTTTTGATGTTTCTTGCAATTTGATACTCTGATGATTTTGATGTAATTAGATTATTAAAAGAAAGTTAACTCGGATGTTGAAGAATAACAATATATGCCAATTTCTAAGGATGTAGTAGATTGAAAGACTCAAAGAACACAGATAATCCGTTATCTGTTTACACTAATTTTGCAATAAAATCATTTGACTTTCAATCAAGGTATGGTCTGATTCTTTTTAATTCATGGTTAAGAGCAATCGAATCTGCTAATAATTTACAAGAATCTACGGGTAAAAAGATTCAAGACAATATCAGATCTACTTTTGATGCTGAACTACGTAGCAATTTAGAACAAAAAGAATTTTCAAAATCACTATCGGCTCTTGTAGATTCATTTGCGGAATTTGCATCAGTTGGCCATCATGATAAATTATACAGGTATCTTGAAACCATGATTGGCAATTATGATAACCTGATAGAGCCCATACGAGATACAATTAATCGAACGCCTTCTGAAATAATTCCAATGGGTGGAACATTTGAGGTTCACCACTACAAAACGGATTCGCCACAAAAATTTAAAACACCCATTCTTGTTGTAGGCTCTTTAATCAACAGACATTACATTTTGGATCTACTTCCAGAGACCAGCATAATTAGGCACTTTCAACAACTTGGATTTGATGTCTATGCCACGGACTGGAGGATGCCAACCATCAAGGATGAAAGCATGCCACTTGCAAGTTATGCCCATGACTTTCTTGAAAATGCAGTTGACAAGGTAGAAGAAGTTACAGGTTCTAGAAACGTTACCCTGTTTGGATATTGTTGGGGTGGAATACTGTCTTTGATTTATTCTGCAATTCACCCTAAAGATGTAAAAAACTTGATCTTGCATGCGACTCCAGTAGATTTTGGAAAACCGCCAACCGTATTAGAATCATGGATTAAAGATCTGGATGTAAAGAAATTTGTAAATACATTTGGAAATGTACCATCGTCTTTTCTAAACATTGCATTCATACTTCGCAATCCATTGGAAGCAGCTCTAAAGTATCCATTTTACTTTAGCCAGCCTAGAAGCATAAAGGAAATCACACAG
>Ga0224513_10000195_pt1 | contig 21846 bp, 19 predicted proteins | sample SF_May12_sed_USG_5_FD_169109 | JGI IMG/M metagenome (GOLD analysis project Ga0224513, IMG submission 169109) | Sediment microbial communities from San Francisco Bay, California, United States - SF_May12_sed_USGS_21 | ecosystem: Environmental > Aquatic > Marine > Sediment | place: USA... | reverse complement strand
AATCCGAAATCCGAAATTGGGCGGCAACTCTACATTTGTGTTGCCATTGCCCTCCTATTGGTTGTGGGGTGTGGCAAGGAGGGGGTGCCTTTGCCGCCCGAAATTCGGGTTGCCGAACGGACGACCGACCTGACCGCTTTCCAGGAGGGCGACGAAGCCGTTCTGAGGTGGACCTATCCCGCGATGACGACCTCGGGTCAGAACCTGACTGAGATCGAGGAGATCCAGGTGTGGCGAGCGGCGTTGCCCCTCGGTCAGGAACCGCCACCTCCGATTTCGCCGCAGGACCGGCAGATGCGACGGCAGCTCCTGGAAGGCCAGGGCGAGGTGCTGAGGGCGCTTGGACCGGACGAGATCGCAACTGCAACGAGAGGTTCGGCAATCCTTCTTCGAGATGATCTGGAGCTGTGGCGGCGGACGGTGGAGGACCCGGGCCTATTCGTTCTTTGGTACGGAGTTCGTACGGTGTGCTGCCGGCATCGCGAATCAGAGCTGTCGAACGTCGTACGTCTTGAACCGAAGGAACCGCCTGGTCCACCCGCCAACCTCGGTTTGGAGGCGGGTGCGGACGGCATCGACGTGCGGTGGATCCAGGTGGCTGACACGAAAACCCTGATCGAGCGGTCTGCGGATGGTGCTGCCTGGACAGCTGTGACGGATGAGCCATTGGATGGCGAGAACTGGCGCGATGAAAATGCGCCCCAGGGACAGGCCTGGAGTTATCGCCTGCGTTCGGTGTTCGCCCTCCCGGGCGGCGATCTGGTGGTCGGCAAACCATCGGCACCGGCGCGCATCGATCACCCGGACACCTACCCGCCGGAGGCTCCGTCGAATGTCGTGTGTCTGCCGGAAGGCGCGCAGGTGCGAGTGCGCTGGGGGGCGGTCGCGAGTGCGGTGACCTACAGCGTGTCCCGTCAACACGCAGGCGAAGTGGCGGATATTCTGACTGATGACCATCGGTCGATTGAGTTCACCGACCAGGTGCCGCCGCTCGGTGAACTCGTCTATCTCGTGGTCGCTCGGGATGCCGCGGGCAACCGCAGTCAAGAAGCGAGCTGCGTCGTCGTCATGGGCGTCGTCCCGTGAGGTCAGAGCTTTACAAGCTTGAAGGCGCCGGCAACGATTTCGTGCTTGGTGTCGGGGCCTGGGCCCGGCGCCTCGAAAGCGAGCCCGGTCTTGTGCGACGGCTGTGTGACCGGCGGCGTGGGATCGGAGCTGACGGTTCGCTTTCGCTCGAGCGCGTCGCGACCGACAGGGTGCGGCTCGGTTACCGCAACGCCGATGGGGGCGAGGCAGTCTTCTGCGCCAACGGCACCCGCTGTGCCGCCCGGGCCGCGGTCGAGTTTTTGGGCTGCGATCAGAAGGTAATCGTCGAGACCGGTTGGGCTGATATACCGGCCGAGGTTGATGGATCGCGGGTGAGCCTCGAGCTACCGGCGTCCACGGCTGGCCCACAGTATCCTCAAATCGCCGCCCTCGAGGGCGCCTCGGGATTACGCCTCATGGCGGTCGGTGTTCCGCACCTGGTAGCTTTGACCGAAGACTTGGAGAATGTCGATTTCGCTGCGATCGCGCCGACCCTGCGCCACCACGAGGCTTTCGGTCCCGAGGGCGCCAATGTCAACCTCTACGAGGTGGCCGCCGACTGTTCTGTGAAGGTGCGAAGTTACGAGCGGGGCGTCGAAGGCGAGACCCTGAGCTGTGGTTCCGGGTTGGTGGCCGTGGCGTTGATCGTGATGGCCGACCGCAAAACGCGGGATATTGAGCTGGTCCCGCTCTCGGGCGATCGGATGGTGGTGGAGGCGCTCGGTGAACCACCGCTCTGCGCGACCCGTTTCACCGGCCCCGCGCGCTTCGTCGCCAGGATCGATCCCTCCGACGACCTCCTCCGCGACCTCTGAGCAGCGTCCGAAAAGGCTTGAGGCTTGGGATTTGAGGCTTGATGGATCGAAAGCGCGGGCGTTCTTTTGATGTCCTCAGGCCTCAAGCCCTTACGCGAAAACCTTCCAAACGATGATCAGACAGGCGGCCGCGAAGTATCCGGCCGCGAGGTCGTCCGCGACGATTCCGATGCCGCCGGGGAGCTTTTCAAATGCTTTGATCGGCCACACCTTGACCACGTCGAAGAACCGGAAGAGGAAGAACCCAGCTGCTGCGAAGATGGCGAGATGAGCGGTCGTCAGCAACGGCAGGAACGGTAGCGCAACGAGGTAGGTGAGCCATTGACCAGCGGCCTCGTCAATGACGATTGGCCGTGGGTCGCCCTCGCCCCGTCTCCCCGCTTCGATTTCTGAGGACCAGATCCCAACGATGGCAAATAAGATCAAGCCGGCCGCGGTCAGTACGATGCGAGCCGGATTCGTCGACAGGAAAGCGCATATTCCAAACCACAGGAGGGCCGGCGGCAGAGACCCAACGGTGGTCCCAGGCGCGGGCAGCCGGTCTCCAAGCCCGCCAAAGGTGGCAACAGCTCGCGCGAGAGGTTGGTGACCGCTCATGCCTCATCTCCCGTCTGCAAGGCCTCGATCATTTTCTTGTGCAATCCGTCGAAGGCGCCCGAAGAACAGCCTACCACCACATCCCCAGACTTGAGGATTTCGAGGAGCTTTTCAACGAGGTCATCGTCTTCACCAGGCATCATTGACGCGACGCCGCGGGCGCCGAGGGCCGTGGACAGAGCTTCCCGATCGAGGACATCCGACGCCTCGAAGCGGTCCCGGTGGTATGGCGGCGCCACCATGACAAGGTCAGCGGCGGAGAGTTCTTCGAGGTAGGAGTCTTGAAAGGAGCGCCGTGCCGCAGTCAGCGAGCGCGGCTCGAAGGCGATGACCAGACGACGGCCCGGCCAGCGTTGGCGGGCGGCGGCGATGGTCACTCCAATGGCGGTCGGGTGGTGGGCGAAGTCGTCGACAATCGTTATTCCTCCGGCCTCCCCAATTACCTCCATCCTTCGCGTAACGCCGGGGAAAGAGCTCATGGCAGCAGACGCCTGGGCCGGCGCGATCCCGGTGCTGACGGCGGCGGCCACCGCCATGGCTGCGTTCTGGAGATTGTGGAGGCCGGCCTGCGGCAGCCCCAGAACGAACACCTCTCCGTGCCAGGAGATCTCTGCCGAGCTTCGATCGGTCTCGGCTTGCCAGGACAGGAACCGCAAATCACAGTCGGAATGTGGACCGACGCGGATCAGTGGTGCCGTCGCATCGCGAGCGGCGGCGACTGCCCCGTCGCTCCATGTGTTGACCACCACTGAACCGTCGCGCGGGACTTGCGCCGCCCCCGCCCGGAAAGCGGTCAACACCGCCTCGAGATTGGGGTAGAGATCGGCGTGGTCAAACTCGACCGGGCCGATGAGAAAATGGCGGGGCCGATAGTGAAGGAACTTCGGTCCACGGTCGAAAAAGGCGGTGTTGTACTCGTCTCCCTCGATGACAAGGAGCGAACCACCACCGAGGCGGAATCCTCGGGGGTTCCAGCGCGGAAGGCCGCCGATGAGATAGCTGGGATCGGCCCCGGTCTGCTCCAGGATCCAGGCCACCATGGCCGAGGTTGTGGTCTTGCCGTGGGTGCCTGCGACAACCAGGCTTTCGAAACCGCCCGCCAGAACGTAATGCGCAACCGCCTCCGCCTGCGAGAGGTGGGGAATCCGACGCGCCAGGACGGCCTCCACCTCCGGATTGTGCCGCGGGACAGCGTTACCAATGATCACGCGGTCGATGTCTTCGGACAAGCGTTCGGGATCGAAGCCGAGACGCACCGAAATCCCGAGCTCTTCAAGCAACGTGCTCATGGGCGGGTAGAGCTGAGAGTCGACGCCTTCGACGTGGTGGCCGAGCTGGTGCAGCATTCCGGCCAGCGGGGCCATCGCGGTGCCGCCAATTGGCAGAAAATATAGACGCTCGCGCTTGAAGTATAAGTCCTGCAAAAATGCTCCCTCAGAGTTGCGGCTCAGCGGGCGGCTCCCTAAGATTGTCTCTGTTTGCGAGCGCTATGACAAGGAGGACAGCAGATGTCGAAATTTCGCTTCACGCTTCTTACCATCACCGTCATGGTGGTGACACTGGCCGCTACCGCTGTGCAGATGGACGCCGCTGATGGGCCCAAATTGATGGTGCCTGAAAAGATCATGGACATGGGAAGAATTGCGCAGGGAGAGGTGCTCAACGTTGATTTCGCGGTCGTGAATGAAGGCGATGAAACGCTCGAGATCAAAGCCGTCCGGCCGACCTGTGGATGTACAGTGGCCGATTTCGACCGCGAAATCGCACCCGGCAAAACCGGCTATATCAAGGCGAAGCTTGATACCCGGGATTTCTCCGGGCCGATTTCAAAATCGATCCTGATCATGACCAACGACCCGCAGGACCCGACCAGAACACTGGTCATCAAGACCGAGGTCCACCCCTACGTTCAGGTGCTGCCGAGGGCCCTGGTTCGGTTCAACGCCGTCCAACACGAGCCCATGGAACAGAAGATCACGGTCGTGGCTGACGAAGAAGAGAAAGATTTCAAAGTTAACGCGGTTAAAAGCTCGGTGCCGTTCCTGCTCGCTTCCGTTCGTCCGGTTCCCTCCGACCAACTGATGGCCGGAAAGTCACCGCAACAATACGAAATCACGTTGACGATGAAGGAGAACCCACCGGTGGGACCGGTCAACACAGTCCTCGAAATCGAAACCAACCACCCCAAGGCCAAGACGGTGCCGGTCAAGGTCTTTGGTGTTGTCAGAGCTCTTTTGCACGTGACGCCCTCGCAGATCCAATTTGGGGCGATTGAGGCCAAGAAACAGCCGGGACGAAACGTGATCGTCGTCAACAACCGTTCCGGCGGAGTGGCGGTCAAGGTGACTGGTGCGACTGTCAACGATCCAGCCTTCAACGCAGAAGTTGTGCCGATCGAAAAAGGACGGCGTTATCAGGTAACTGTCACCGTCAATCCTGATGCGAGTGCAGGACCGCGTGACGCAGTGTTGACATTGAAGACCGACGATCCCGAGTTTCCAACGGTAGAGGTGCCGGTTCGGGCAAATATCAGTTAAGGGTGAAAAGTCTAGAGTAAAGACGCCGAAACCTGGAGGGACGTTGTCGAAATGTGCAGCGTTCCTCCTTTCGTCATGAAACTGCTTGACTCTTTACTCTTAACACTTAACTCTTCAACAGCGAGTTGACCGCCGGGTTGTCGTCGGACTCACGAAGGTTTCTGGAATAGACACCATGCTACGGACAATAGGCATCGAAACTTCCTGTGACGAGAGCGCCGTCGCGATCGTTGATAGCGACGGACGGGTCGAGGTGAGCCTGTTGTCCAGCCAGATAGCGGCGCATGCGCCCTTTGGGGGCGTTGTTCCGGAGCTTGCCTCACGAGAGCATCTCAAGGCCCTGCCATATCTCGTGGATCAGGCGCTCGAGGCTGCGCGCGGGCCTGTCGAGATGGCTGCCGTAACAGCCGGCCCGGGTCTTATCGGTGCCCTGCTTGTCGGAGTCCGATTCGCCGCTGCTTTCGCCTGGGGTCGGGACCTGCCGCTGGTCGCCGTCGATCACCTCGAGGGCCACCTCGTTTCGTCACTACTATGCCTTGACGGAAGGCCGGCTCGACCCGAGCCGGATCGCGTTTTGGCACTGGTGGCCTCCGGCGGCCACTCGAGCTGGTATCTGATGGACCATGGTTCCCGTGTTCGTCTCGGACGCACTCGCGACGACGCCGCTGGAGAAAGCTTCGACAAGGTCGCCCAGGTTCTCGGTCTTGGATATCCCGGAGGACCCGCTATCGATGCGCTTGCCCGATACGGAGATTCCTCGGGAGTGCCGCTGCCTCGGCCCCGCCTCAAGGACGCTCCGTTTGACTTCAGTTTTTCAGGCCTCAAGTCGGCGGCTGTTCGCTGGATTCGAGAGCACGAGCTGGTCGACGACGCAGCAGATGGTGGCGAATCGTCAGCGCCGATTCGTGACCTGGCCGCGTCCTTCGAGGCGGCTGTCGTGGAGCAGTTGCTCTCTCCCTTGCCCGAACTCGCGGCAATTCACGGACCGCAGCTGGTCACCGCGTCGGGAGGTGTGGCAGCCAACTCGCTTCTCCGAAACTCTCTGTCCGAATGGGGGCGCGAGCATAACGTCGAGACGCTTCTGCCGGAGCGCGCCTTGACAACCGACAACGCAGTCATGATCGCACACGCAGGACAGCTTGCTCATCGCGGTGGCCGCTCCGATGACCCGAGGCGGTTGGATGCGCGGGCGCGGGAAGTGTGGCAACCGCCGGGCATGCGCCGGGGGTTGAGTAGAGCGGGCGTGTAGAATCGACCACGAACGGGGGTAATCGATGCGGAAATCTGTCGCACGTGAGTACTATGAGGCCATATTGGTGGCTTTCATCCTTGCACTTTTCGTGCGTACGTTTGTATTTGAGAATTTCAAAATCCCGTCGGGATCAATGGAGGACAATCTCCTCATCGGCGACCACCTGGTCGTCAACAAGTTCGTCTTCGCGGGCAATACCGACTCCATTCTCCACCGGGTCTTTCCCTACCGTTCTCCAGAGCGCGGTGATGTCGTCGTATTCAAGTACCCGGAGGACACCCGTCGCGATTTCATCAAACGATGCGTTGCCTTGGCCGGCGACACCGTTGAAATCAAGCGTAAGCAGTTGTACGTCAACGGAGATCTTCAGATCGAACCGCTGGTGGTGCACAAGGATCCGCGGGTCTACGATGATCTACCGGCAGCTCCAATCTCGTCACGAATTCGCGACAATTTTGGACCCTTCACGGTGCCACCAGGGACAATATTCTGCCTTGGCGACAACCGGGACAACTCGCTTGACTCGCGTTTCTGGGGACCGGTGCCCCTCAGCTACGTCAAGGGGCGGGCGGTCCTCATTTACTGGTCGTACGAGGCCGGGCGCAACGATTGGCAGTGGCGAGGATTCGGCCACCGGCTCAAACAGCTCGCCGGAGTCTTTTTCAACTTCTTCACCAAGACCCGGTGGGAACGAGAGTTTCGTCTGATCCGATAGGGCGGGATGATACGATTCTGAAGAGAAGATCGATCTCGGAGGCTGGCCCATGAAGACGTGGCGATATCAAAGGGGAGACGTGCCTGTTGGATGTTTGGTGGGCGGCGCGGTGGCCCTCATTGTAGTTCTCATAGCCATCAAGGTCGCGCCGATCATGATTCACGTGGGTGAACTCGACAAACAGATCGGGGTGTATGCTGATCGGGCCAACCGGCGCGAGTACAACGATAAGCGAATCGAGCGGGCCATTCTCACCAAAGCGGAGCAGCTCGATTTGCCGGTGACGAAGAAGGACATCAGCATCAAGCGGACGTCCAATCGCATAAAGATCGTGGTCGTCTACGATATCCAGATAGAGTTCCCGGGTTACACCCATGTCTGGCACAAAGAACACTTTCACGAACGGCCATTGTTCTACGGCTAGCCTGCTGAGGCCATCTCTTCAAGGATACTTTTGGCAGCTTCTAGGAGGTCATCTGCGCCGGTGATCGGTCGTCCGACAACCAGAATATCGGCGCCGGCCTGAATCGCTTCGGCTGGAGTCACCACCCTGCGCTGATCATCAGGTGCGCTCGACGCGGGTCGGATGCCAGGGGTGACGATGAGGAAGTCTCCGCCGAACTCCCTACGAAGCGTTGCCGCTTCGCGGGCGCTGGCAACGACACCGTCGAGGCCGCATTCGGCAGCCAACTCGGCCCATACGCCGACCAGGTCCGCTGGAGTTTTGTCGATCTCGAGCTCAGAGAGCGCTGCACGATTGAGACTGGTGAGGACCGTGACCGCCACGATCTTTGGTGGGAGTGGCTTCGCACATTGACGCGCACCTTCGACGGCAGCCTCTAGCATTTTGCGCCCGCCTGCTGCGTGGACGGTGAGCATCGATGCGCCACACGCAGCACAGTTGGCGGCGGCGCGGCCGACCGTGGCTGGAATGTCATGGAGTTTGAGGTCGAGAAATACCCGTGGGCCGAAACCGGCCAGTTCTTCAACCAGGGCCGGCCCATGGGCCGAAAACGCTTCGAGCCCGACTTTGAACCAGCCGACATGATCGGCGAGGGTCATTGCCGCGGACCGAAGCCACCCATGGTCACTGCTATCAAGAGCAACACAGAGAGATTTTTTGGCGTTCACGCCACCTCCGACCTGGGCTCGATGTTCCGATGCCGAGTCAAAGTCTACGCTATCTGAACGCGGTACTATGCAAGGGCTATGAAGCTCCGCACGTGGATTGACGCGCTCGGGACTGGCGCCGCCACCGGCCTCATTGCCGAGGTCCTGGTGTTACGGATGAACCCCGAGGTCACGCAAACGATGCGGGGCGTGCTCGTTGGCATTCCGCTATGGGCTTCCTGGGGCATGCTGATGGTGGGTGTACCGCTGCTCATCGGTCTCGCGGTCTTCGATCGGTTCCGGCCCAAAGCCGATCGATGGCTGGCGCCGCAGCTTTTCACAATATTATTTGTCGTAGCCGCCGTGCTCACCGCGGTCAATGCCAAGCTCCACGCCCAGCTTCTATCCGGACCGGCGCACCGTGTTCTCGTTCAAGATTCTGTGGGTTGGGGCATCGCGGCAGTTCTCGCCGTCGCTGCCGCCGGTGCGCTGCGGCGATTCGGTGGCGGCCGAGGATGGCGGATCGCATTCTCGATCGTAATGGTCGCGCTGCCGGTGGTACGCCTTACGACTTCACCGACGCCACCTCGCCAGTATCTCGAGGTCGAGCCCCAGCCGCTTGGAGTTCCCAACCGCAAATTGCTGGTCATCGGGCTCGAAGGACTCGACGCCAAGGTTCTCCTGGCCGATGCGGCAAGTGCGAGCTACCCACATCTGGCCCGTCTCCGTGAGGAGGGTGTGAGGGCGCCTCTCACCCCCCACCGTCCGCACCTTCGATGGGCACTGTGGACCTCGGTTGCGACAGGCACGTATCCCGGCCGCCACGGTGTCAAAGCTCACAGGGGGTGGGATCTGCCGCTGGTATTTTCCGAAACTCTGCGTTTGCTTCCGTGGACTCCGGAAGGCTCGAGGATGATCTTGCCGTGGGGCCTGTCCAAACTGGTGCCGCCACCACCGGTAACGGTTGCACCGCTGTGGTCTCGACTCGAAATCTCAGGTGTTTCCACCAAGGTCATTGGTTGGCCGGGTTCGTGGGGTGACGATTCGTCCCTTCAAACTGAGGTGGTTGATCGCGTTGGGGCTGGGCTGGAGCCATCAATACGCGCCTCGCTGGAAGCTGCGCTCGAGCCTTTACCCGAACGCCGGTCACGAATCTGGTCCGCCATCGTGCGAGATCAGACCCGGGTCGAGCTCGCGGTCGATGCCCTTGAAGCGGATGTTGGCAACGTCTGGATTCACTTCGATACCCTGTCCTTGGCCAGGCGTTATCACGAACCCCTCAGGCCACGTCACACTCGTGAGCGACTGTTCCTCGAGCTGGTGATGGAGCTTGTCGATGGGCAGCTTGGCGAACTCCTCAGTGCAGCCGACGATCAGACTCTCATCGCGGTGGTTTCTCCCTTTGGCCTCGCACCACCCGGGTCCTTTGAGCGGATAAAGAGACTCTTCGGCGGGGGTGAATCGTGGCACACCTCCGCAGAAGGATCGCCGGAGGGCCTCTTTATTCTTCTCGGAGAAGGGGTTGATTCCGGGCGCAGAGTGCCATCGGTCAACGCGCCGGACGTCGCTCCAACTCTGTGTTACCTGCTCGGTCTGCCGGTTGCCCAGTACATGGAGGGAAGCGTGATCGTCAGCGCGGTCACACCTTCCTTCCTTGCAGATCATCCGTTGCGTGTGGTTGATTAGAACGAGTTTTCAGTTTTGAGTTTGCCATCGCACGCCCGTCATGCCGGGGAGGAGCCCGAAATTCAAAACTCATCACTCAGAACTCAAAACTCCCCGGTTACGGTAGGCTTAGGACGATGAAGCTGTCGGTATTGATTCCGGTGTACAACGAAGAGGCGACCCTCAGCGATCTTTTGGATATGGTGGTCGCAGCACCTTTGCCGGAGCAGGTGGGCGAACTCGAGGTGGTCGCGGTGGATGACTGTTCATCGGACGAAACCTGGTCTGAACTCGAGAGGTGGCAGCCGTCACCGCGGCAAGACGGGTGTTGTGTCACGATCGTCCGCGAACGCCACCCACAAAACCGAGGCAAGGGCGCTGCGCTTCGGACGGGATTTGCGGCAGCCTCTGGTGAAGTGCTGCTCATTCAGGACGCCGACCTCGAGTACGACCCGGCCGAGTATCCGGTCCTACTGCAGCCGATCATCGATGGTCGCGCCGAGGTCGTGTATGGTTCGCGCTTTCTCGGCGGCCCGCACCGAGTGCTCTTCTACTGGCACTACCTTGGCAACCAGTTGCTGACCCTCATGTCGAACATGTTCTCCGACCTCAACCTCACCGACATGGAGACCTGTTACAAGGTCTTTGTGAAGAAGGTGCTGGAGCACATCACCTTGAAATCGGACCGCTTCGGTTTCGAGCCGGAGTTCACAGCCAAGGTCGCCCGGCTTGGCGTGAGGATTTATGAGGTGCCGATCTCCTACCACGGCCGCACATATGCTGAGGGCAAAAAGATCGGCTGGAAGGATGGGGTGTCGGCGGTTTGGTCAATCCTGCGCTTCAACATCTGGGATCGCTAAACCCGCCTTCCCGGTGGATCATTTCGGCACTGCCGGACGGGCTTGAAAATTCACCCACGCGATGCGATCCGGGTCGAGGTCCTGGCACTCGATCCACTGATCCAGGTTGGCGCGAATCTTGGCAGCTTTTCTTTGGTTTCCATAGTGGACATCGCGAAGCTGCCAGCATCTCCCGGGCCTCTTGCCGTAGCGTCCGTTGACGGTCGGTACGCCGGCAGAAAACGTGACCCACATCGCGTCCTCATGAACATAACGGTCTTGCCGTCCATCCGTGGTGGTGAGCAGAAACGCGTCGATGTCCCGCGGAACGGTGTCGGCAATCGCTTCGACACGGCTCCTGGCCGCCGCCTTGTCGTAGGTCAACGGTCGGTGAATTTGCTCCACAACCACAGGCGCGAGGAGTAACAGAGCCACCCACAACGGTCTCCGCAATAGCGCCCCTTCAATTGACAGAGCGATGCCGAACGCAGCGGGGTAGAGCAGCACCATTCCGACCCGCGCGATCGCACGTGCCGAGGTGCCTCCGGGGATGATCTGGCGGAGAGGCTCCCAGAGGCTCCAGTCGCCGGGCAGCCTCAGAGTGATGAGAAAGAGCACGGCCACCGCCGCGGCCAAGAGTCGAACAATTGTTCGATCACGACCGTGCCACAGACCGACGCCGCACAACACCATCGCGAAAACGCCGATGCCGTTGTGGTGGAGAGATCGATTTGCCCACTCGAAATATGGCAGCTCGTGGAGTTCCCCCCACAACAGGTTGTAATCGCCCATCAGGAGCCACGATGCCAACTTTGGCAGGTGGTGTGGCGGCAATGGTCTGGCGCCAAAAGCGGCTGCGGAGTCTCGATAATGCATGATCGTCGGCATGGCAGCCAACAGGGCGGCCGCGGCACAGGCGGCGATGGTGGCCAGGTGGGTTCGGAAGATATGGGCTGCCGTCGAGCGACCAGAACGAGAGAACGCCACGATGGTTACGGTGGCCGTGAGCCCAAGGGAAAAATAGAGCAATGGGTAGACAGCGGTGTTGAGTTGAAGGACGCCGGCAACGAAGAACAGAGCAATCCAGACCCGGGTGCGAGTGGAGTTCGTGTCCCGATCCTGTGATCGTGCGATCTCGACAATCGAGGCGAGCATGAGGACCAGGAAAAACTGGATCATGAGCTGTTGGTGCATGACACCGGCCATCCGGGGACTTGCAAAGGCAAAGAACCAGGCACCAACGCTGCTGGCCAGCACTGATGTTGCAAGGCTACGCCGCAGCAACCAGTAGAAGGCGACAAAGTTGAGGGACCAGCAAACCAGCATCCAGCACTGGTAGGCAGTGTCGGGTGCGGCACCAAGCCATCGCCATACCCAGTACAGTGGCGCCACGCCGAGCAATAGATCGGTGTAAGCGGTGACACCTGTTGCGGGGAAGAAAATCGGCGGCGACCAGAAGCTCTCCGCAAGCGGCCATCCCATCAGCCATCGATAACCGTGTTCGAGGGTGAAATTCACCAGCCTGGTGTCGCCGAGGCCGCCCTGGACAAGCCGAAAACCGCTGACGATAGTGGGATAGGAGGTGGTCGCGACCCCAATCAGCCACCATACCGCCGTCCAGGCAGGCGACTGTGAAATCCTCCGCCGATCCTTGTGCGAGGCATCTCTCATGCAGGGCCTTTCCGCGAGGGCCCGAGTGTTGCAATCGCATCTCTCGCTGTCAATCGCAAACTGAGGCCGTCAGCGGGTCCAGAAGTGCTTCCGTTCTTTGCCCCTTTTCGCTAAGGTACACCGAGCCCGCGGCTCGCCGCAGAGGGCGAGCTCTTTTTCAAATGTGGAGGTTTCATGTCCAAGCGAAAGATTGTGGTGATGCCCGGTGATGGAATAGGGAATGTGGTGCTGCCGGAAGCCCTGCGGGTGCTCGAGGCGGCGGGGTTCGAGGCGGACTGGATTTCGGCTGGTATCGGCTGGGAGCATTGGGTGGCAGAGGGCAACCCACTGCCTGAGAAGACCGTGGAGTTGATCGCAGAGCACAAGGTCGCTCTCTTTGGCGCGATAACTTCCAAGCCCAAGGACAAGGCAGCAGCCGAGATCAGCCCCGCGCTCCGTGACAAGGGCCATGTCTACTTTTCACCGATCGTCGGTCTACGCCAGCGATTCGACCTCGATGTGTCGATTCGGCCGTGCATCGCCTTTCCCGGAAACCCGCTCAATTTCATTCGGCGTGGTGCTGATGGCGGAGCCGAGGAACCGCGGGTCAATGCGGTGATTTTCAGACAAAATACCGAGGGGCTTTACGGCGGTGTCGAGTGGACCAACCCTCCTGATCAGGTGTGGGAAGCTCTCGACACCCACCCGAAATTTGCGGCCTTCCGGGGAGTTCCGCGAGAGGACCTGGCGATTTCGACCCGGATATTCACCCGTGCGAAGTGCCGCCGCATCTGCGAGCAAGCCTTCGCCTATGCAGCCGCCCATGGCTATGGCAGCGTAACTGTTTGCGAGAAGCCAAACGTCATTCGAGAGACTTCGGGAATGATGCTCGACGAGGCGCGCAAGGTGCACGGAGTCTATCCGCAGATTCAGCTTTGGGACACCAACATCGATGCCCAGATGATGTGGTTGACAAAGAACCCTGAGGACTATGGAGTGATCGTTGCCGGTAACATGTTTGGCGATATCATCTCGGACGGTTTTGCTGGTCTTGTCGGTGGCCTCGGATTCGCGGCATCCGCCAACATCGGCCAGGAGGTCGGAGTTTTCGAGCCCACTCACGGCTCGGCACCGAAATACGCGGACCTCGACCCATCGATCGTCAACCCTATTGCCATGGTGCTGTCGGCGGTGATGATGCTCGACTGGCTTGGTGAAACCGAAACGGCAGCCAAGATCCGGGACGCGGTCGCTGCGGTGATCGCCGATGGCACGGTTCGATGCTATGACATGCTCAAGCTACGTGGCGGCCCGCAGGCGATCGACCAGGGCGCGGCGACGACAACCCAAATGACGGATGCAATCATCGCTGCGCTATAACGTGTGAACGATCAACGTTTTAACGTGCTAATGTTGTGTATTCGGAGGTAAGGCGATGCCCGAGCATGGATCAAAATCCGCATCGGTCGGGCCTCAGGGTGATCGAGTCCGTTCAGACCTCAACGTCGGTTTCGAGCCGACCTCGGGGGCGTTGACGGTCGACGTGACCTCCAAGGTCGACTACCTCTACGGCGAGGCTATCGAGTCCGCCGTTCGGCGGGTTACCGATGCGTTTGCGGTGACTACTGGCCGTCTAACGGTCAACGATGCAGGGGCACTCGAGTGGGTGATCTTTGCTCGCGTCGAGTGCTGCCTTCGGCGGGCCGGCCTCGATGGCCCCCCGGTCCTGCCCGAGCCGGCACCGGGTGCGGATGTGCCGCGCAACCGCGATCGTCTGCGGCGGAGTCGTCTCTACATACCCGGGAACCAGCCCAAGCTGATGATCTCAGGCGGTCTCTACGGCGCTGACGGCATCATCCTCGACCTCGAAGATTCGGTGCCACCTGCCGAGAAAGACGCCGCCCGCTTGCTTGTCCGAAACGCGCTGGTCGCCCTCGACTGGGGCGCCTCGGAACGCATGGTGCGGGTCAACCAGGGCGCGGTCGGTGAAGAAGATCTTGTGGCCATCGCCACCCACAACCCGCATACGGTGCTGCTGCCGAAGGTCGAGGATGCCTCCCAGGTCGGGCGCGCGGCCGAGATTCTGCGCGGTCTTGCTGGTGAGGAAGCTGCATTTCTGATGCCGATTCTCGAATCGCCGGCAGGTGTCCACCGCGCATTCGACATCGCCACCGCAGATCCTTTGGTGGTGGCCCTGACGCTCGGGCTGGAAGATCTGTCAGCAGAACTCGCCGCGCCCAGGACGACTGAGGGGTGGGAGAGTTTCCTCGCCCGGCAGACCACGGTCTACGCTGCACGCGCTGCGGGGGTGCAACCCATCGCGTCGGTCTTTTCGGATATCGAGAATGAGGACGCCCTCGCCGCGTATGTACATCGCGAACGCGGCCTTGGGTTTGATGGCATCGGCTGCATCCACCCCCGCCAGATCCCTGTCGTTCACAGAGAAATGGCGCCGTCAGAGGCCGAAGCGGAACGCGCGGTACGGGTGGTGAGGGCGGCACGAGAGGCCGAAGAACGTGGTCTGGGAGCTGTTGCAGTCGGTTCGAAGATGGTCGACCCGCCGGTGGTGCAGCAGGCGTTCCGGACGGTCGACCTTGCAGTCGCCGGTGGAGTTCTGGCAGAGGATTGGGACGCTGAAGCGTGACAGAGTCATCAGTCATCAGTTATCAGTTATCAGTGGGCCGAGCACGCGCTGATCACTGATGACTGATAACTGATCACTTGCTCCGGAGGTGAGCAGACATGGCTGTGAAGCTCGAAATAAACGCGGCAGGCCGAAAAGTGCCCTTGGACATCAACGGGCGCGAAAGCGTGCCGTTCAAGGGTGTTGGCAAGCACAGACCGGAAGGCACCAAGGCGGCACCCCGAGTAGCCAGCTGTGTCGATTTTCCCGCCGATGGTGACAAGAGGGTGGCGTCGCTGAAAGAGGCGCTTTTGCGGGTCGGGCTTGCAGATGGTATGGTCGTGTCGACCCACCACCATCTGCGTAACGGCGATGCTGTTGGCAACCTCATTTTCGATGCAGCCGCCGAAGTTGGCGCGAAAGACCTCATGTGGTTTCCATCCGCCTCCTTTCCGGTCCACGCCAACCAGATCGGCCACCTCGACAACGGCGTGATTCATCATATCGAAGGCTCGATGAACGGCCCACTTGGGGCCTACTGTTCCGCGGGGAAGATGCGCGGCCTTGGCGTGCTGCGTTCGCACGGTGGGCGCTGGCAGGCGATCCAGGATGGCGAGGTCCACATCGATGTCGCGGTGGTTGCCGCCCCGACCGCTGACTTCTTCGGCAACGCCAACGCCGTCCAAGGTCCTGCTGCTTGCGGTTTGCTCGGCTTTGCCCTCGCCGATTCGATCTACGCCGAGAAGGTGATCGTGGTGACCGACAACCTGGTGCCGTTCCCCTGCCTGCCGTGGCAGATCCAGGGCAACAATGTCGACTGCGTGGTCGAAGTGGAATCGATCGGTGATCCCTCGAAGATCGTCTCCGGAACGACTCGGATCACGCAGAGCCCTGACCGTCGCCGCATCGCCGAGCTCGCGGCCAGGTTCTGCGCCGAGGCCGGGATCATGCGCGACGGTTTCTCATTCCAGGCCGGCGCCGGCGGCACAACACTCGCTTTCGCGATGTACCTTGCGGAGCTGATGCGGGCCGAAAATGTCACGGCTCGGTTTGCACGTGGTGGATCGACCCAGCACATGGTGGAGATGCTCGACGAGGGCCTCATCGAAGTCATCTTGGATGGTCAGACCTTCGACCTCGACGGCGTGAAATCGATGCGCGAAGATCCGCGCCACCAGGACACCTCTCCCTTCACCTCTTACAACTTCCACGGCAAGGGAAATTTTGCTTCAATGGTCGACGTCGCTGTGCTCGGTGCGACCGAGGTCGACCTCGAATTCAACGGCAATGTCGTGACCCACTCCGATGGCCGACTGTTGCACGGCATTGGCGGTTGGCAGAATTGCCTCGCCGCACGCTGTGCGATGTTACTGGTTCCATCCTTCCGTGATCGAATCCCGGTCATCGTTGACGATGTGACCACGGTTTGCGGTCCTGGCGAAATGATCGATGTGGTAGTCACAGAGAGGGGTATCGCCATCAACCCTCGACGCCAGGATTTGCTCGATGCGGTCGCGGGTTCGGGCCTGCCGATCCGGCCGATCGAAGATCTTAAGGCGGAACTCGATCGGATCTGCGGCGTGCCGGCAAGGCCCAAGCTCTCCGATGACCCGGTGGCGGTCGTCAAGTGGGTGGATGGCACGGTCATCGACACCGTCTGGCGAGTCGGCTGACGCCGACTCGCGAATTCGGAAGTTTGAATTCTGAATTCTGAATTTTCTCATCGCAAGGGGACGATGTTGAGGGGCCACGCGGGATTTCCGAATTCCGAACTCCGAATTCAAACCTCTTTGTCCTGTGGGGCTTGCGTCTGAGCGTCCGTGGGTGTAGAATCCCACGTCCTTGGTCCAGAAGGGCTGAGTGGAGGTTTGAGATGAAAGCTGGAGTCCACCCCGAGTACCATGAGGTCGAGGTTCGCTGCGCGTGCGGCAACACCTTCAAGACCCGATCAACCAAGACCGAGCTGCGGCTCGAGATCTGCAACGCCTGTCACCCGTTCTACACCGGAAAGCAGAAGCTGGTGGACACCGCGGGAATGGTGGAGAAGTTCGAGCGCCGCTACGGCAAGACCGCCACCGCCAAGTAGCTCATCCCGGTCGCCCATGGGCGGCCATGTCGGCCCGCGCGAATGTCTTCGCGCGGGTTTTCGTTTGCCAAGAAACCACGTATTAGCGTTCGGACTTGATGGAGACGGAGCGATTCGATGCTTGAACGGCTCAAAGAAATCGCAAAAAAACACGAGGACCTGCTAGCGCAGCAGGTGGATCCCGAGATTGCCGTCGACCCTAATCGTTCGCGTGAGGTGGCACAGAAGCTCGCCGAACTCGAGCCGATGGTGACCGCTTATCGCGACTACAGTTCGACTGCCTCAGAACTCGAGGGCGCACGCGAGATCGTTGCCGAGGCGGACGACGACGAGATGCGACAAATGGCGGAATCCGAAATCGTAGATCTGACGACGCGGCTGGAAAAAATCGAGGCGCGATTGAAGGTGTTGTTGTTGCCTGTGGATCCGAACGACCGTCGTAACGTCATCCTCGAGATCCGAGCAGGGACTGGCGGCGAAGAGGCTGCGCTCTTTGCCGGCGAACTCTTGCGCATGTACGGACGGTATGCCGAATCGAGGCGATGGAAGACTTCGGTCACCGATTCGTCGGACACCGGACTCGGTGGAATCAAGGAAGCGGTTGTGGTGATCGAAGGCGATGGCGCCTTCTCTCGGCTCAAATACGAGTCCGGTGTCCACCGGGTGCAGAGGGTCCCGGCAACCGAGGCCTCGGGCCGTATCCACACCTCTGCGGCGACGGTGGCGGTGATGCCGGAGGCTGAAGCGGTCGAAGTCGAGGTGGATGAAAAAGATCTCCGGATCGACCGCTTCTGTTCTTCAGGGCCGGGAGGACAGAGCGTCAACACCACCTACTCGGCGGTCCGAATCACCCATCTGCCAAGCGGTGTGGTGGTCTCTTGCCAAGATGAAAAATCTCAGATCCAGAACAAAGCCAAGGCATTGCGGGTACTCAAAGCACGGCTCAAGGAGGTCGAGGAAAGGGAGCGGGACGCCGAGCGCGCCGCCGATCGTCGCTCGAAGATCGGCTCCGGTGACCGCTCCGAAAAGATCCGCACATACAACTTTCCCCAGGGACGGGTCACTGACCACCGCATTTCACTCACCGTCCACCGCCTCGGGGAGATTCTCGAGGGGAATTTGGATTTGATGCTCGAGCCCCTGATAGCTGAGTTCCAGGCTGAACGCCTCAAGGAAGAGCTTTCCTGACGGGAGCCGAGTTTTGATCACGAAGGCTCAAAGATCTTCACAAAGAAGACCATTCGTGTTTTTCGGTCGTCAGCTTGAAGGCTCTCGTGAAACACAAAAGAAGATCTTTGTGATTCCCTTCGTGTCCTGGTGTGTTCGTGGTTGTGGTGAAATACGATGAAAACAGCTGAGGCGCTTGCCAAGGGTTCCGAAACGCTACCCCAACGGGAAGGAATACCTGATCCCCGGCGGGAGGCGCTGTGGTTGCTTGCGGCAGCCTGGGGGGTGAAAGAAACCACCCTCCGACTCCATCCCGAGCGTGAGCTGCCGGTCGAGGTCGAACGCCGCTATGGAGGCTGGCTCGAGCGGCGGGTGGCCGGCGAACCCGCCCATCATTTGACCGGTACCTGCCCATTCTGGGGGAGAGAATTTGAGATCAGTCCGGCGGTGCTGGTGCCACGTCCGGAAACCGAGTTGGTCGTCGAGACGGCGCTCGAATTGCCGTTGCCGAACAATGCAAGAATTCTCGACGTCGGAACCGGGTCCGGCTGCATCGCCCTGACCCTTGCCGCCGAACGTCCCGGGTGGCGGGTATCGGCTGTCGACAGTTCGAGCGCAGCGCTGGAGATTGCCCGACGCAACAGCAACCGTCTGGGAATAGCGGTGGCCTTTTATCGCGGTGATCTCGCCTCCGCGGTCGCACCGCCGTGGGATCTCGTTGTTGCGAATCTCCCTTACGTGCCGAAGGACGTCCTTGCACGGCTACCGCTCGAGGTTCGTCATGACCCTGTGGCAGCGCTCGATGGTGGTTCCGATGGTCTCGATCTGGTGCGTAGCCTGCTCTCCGATCTGAGGCGACTTCTCCGACCGTGCGGGGGTGCGATATTGGAGATCGGGGAGGGCCAGGCTGACGATGTTGCAGAGATCGCGTCCATGGCTGGTCTCGCGGTGGCGCGGAGAGTTCGGGATGTAGGCGGTGTCGATCGAGTCATTGTCCTGCAGGCCCGGTAGGAATCCGGACGCGGGCGCGGACTCGGACCAGGACGCGAGGCAGGACCTGTGTTGACACGATGGGGTCCTGATCGGACAATGGAGTTTTCCCGTTGAAAACGGGGCGGAGGCGACAATGGCAGACGCGAATCGGATCGAACTCGACGGCCAGCAGCAGCGAAGCGCAGTCATCGCATTTGGTGGTAACGCGCTGCTTCGACCGCAGGATCACGGCACCCAGGAAGAGCAGTTCACCCTCAGCTGGAAGGCCACCCGATGGCTGGTCGAGGTCATTCACCGCGGCTATGAGCTTGCCATCGTCCACGGCAACGGCCCGCAGGTGGGCAACATCATGATCCAGGTCGAGGAGGCGATCACCAAGATCCCGCCACAATCACTGGATGTGGCGGTGGCCCAAACGCAGGGTTCGATGGGTTTTATGCTCGCCAACCAACTCCGCAACCGTTTCAACGAAGAGCAACTGGAGAAGGAAATTGCGGCGGTGTTGACCGAGGTCGAAGTCGACCGCGAAGATCCGGCATTCGAAAACCCGACAAAACCAGTGGGTCCCTACTTCACCGCGTATCGTGCCAATTTGCTGATGCAGGAGCACGGTTGGCAAATGGTCGAAGACGCCGGCCGCGGTTGGCGCAAGGTGGTTGCATCGCCGATGCCGCAGCGGATCGTTGGATGCCACCTTCTCAAGCGTCTCGTCGAGAACGGTGCGGTGCTGATCGCTGGTGGTGGCGGGGGAGTGCCCGTCTACAAAGATGTCGGCGGGTACTATCGGGGTGTCGAGGCGGTGATTGACAAGGACTACGTTGCCTCGATGCTGGCCCGCGAGCTCAAAGCCGATCTTTTCATAATGCTCACCCAGGTGCCGATGGTGGCCGAAAACTACGGCCGTCCCAACCAACGCTGGCTACGGCGGATGCCTCTTTCCAAGGTACGCGAGATGATGACCAGCAACCAATTCCCGCCGGGCTCGATGGGCCCCAAAGTGCAAGCGTCGATGGATTTTGTCGAGGCGACCGGCAAAGACGTCCTGATCACCGACGAGGACAGCCTCAAGCAGGCCCTCGACGGCCGCGCCGGCACCTTTCTGGTTCCTGACGGTGAGGTCGAGTACGCGACGTTGGCATAATCTTAGATCTGCGCGCTTGTTGGAGTTATCCTAGGCCCGATGGCAAACGCGAGCCTCTGGATCTATCGTTTGTTGCTGGGTGGATTGCTGCCCATTGCATTGCCGGCGATCAAGATTCGCCAGTGGCTTTCGGGCAAGAGTCGGCCACGATTCCGTGATCGATTTGCACGGTCGTTGCCGATACTCCCGGAAGCCGGGATTTGGATCCAGGCGGTGTCGGTCGGCGAGGTCGAGTTGGCGCGAGGGCTGGTTACCGAGCTTGAGCGGCGGGCACCCGATCTGCCCCTCTTTCTGACCGCGACCACCGCCACCGGTCTCGAACTCGCCCGCCGCACCCTGGGGGACCGATTACCGGTCTTTCCCTGCCCGATCGATCTTCCGGGTCCAGTCAGCCGAATCTTCGAGGCCGCACGTCCGCGGCTGTTGGTGCTGGTGGAGACCGAACTTTGGCCCGAGATGCTCTTTCAGGCGGGGTTGCGCGAGGTGCCGGTGGCGGTAGTCAACGCGCGTCTGTCGCCCGGTTCCTATGCCGGCTACCGCCGGGTTGCCGGGCGGCTGAGGGCGCTGTTGGCACCGTTGGCGATGGTGCTCGCCCGCACCGATGCCGACGCCCGACGTTTTGCCGGCCTCAATGTGCCAAAGGAGCGAATCGTCGTCTCGGGTAACGTCAAATACGACCTCGAGGCCGACCATCGACCGCTCGAATGGGAGGATGATATTCGCCGAGTCGCTGGCGATCGGCCGATTGTGGTCGCCGGGTCCACCATGGAGGGCGAAGAATCAGCGGTCCTCGACGCTCTCGCTGGTCTCGGCGCGGACGGTGCGAGGCCATTCCTGATCCTGGCGCCCCGCCATCCCGAACGGTTTGATGCGGTTGCCCAGCTCCTTGCCGACCGTGGTCTCGTCTTCTCGCGCCGCAGCAGCGGCGATGCCATCCCCCTTGATGCGGACGCCTTTCTGATCGACACCATCGGCGAGTTGGCGCGCACTTACCGAATGGCCACGGTTGCGATCATTGGAGGCTCTCTGGTGCCAACCGGGGGCCACAACCCCCTCGAACCCGCGGTGTGGGGGGTGCCGGTGCTCAGCGGGCCCCATGTCTTCAATTTCGAAGAGGTTTATGACGAGATGACCGGTGCGGGTGGCGCTCGGCTCGTCGCAGACAGCGCCGAACTGCGGATTGCGGTTTCGGCTTGGCTCGACGAGCCCGAGCTTGCCGTCGCCGCCGGCAGCGCCGGCCGGGGGGTCGTGGAGCGGAACCGAGGCGCGACTGCACGTACGGTCTCGGCTCTGGTCGAGCTCGTGCAACGGGGGTGAGCTGTGGCCTGGCGCTATCTGCTGCTGCCGCTGGCCCCCGTCTACCGTGGTGCGGTCGCTGTTCGGAGGGCTGCCTATCGGCGAGGCCTCATACGACGTACGAAGCTGCCCGTGCCGGTGATCTCGGTCGGCAATCTGACGTTTGGTGGCACCGGCAAGACCCCGACTGTGATCGCCCTGGCACGTGACCTCGTCCGCATGGGCCGGCGGCCGGCGGTTTTGACTCGCGGCTACAAGAGGCTCGATGACGGGC
>Ga0224513_10000191_pt1 | contig 22023 bp, 29 predicted proteins | sample SF_May12_sed_USG_5_FD_169109 | JGI IMG/M metagenome (GOLD analysis project Ga0224513, IMG submission 169109) | Sediment microbial communities from San Francisco Bay, California, United States - SF_May12_sed_USGS_21 | ecosystem: Environmental > Aquatic > Marine > Sediment | place: USA... | reverse complement strand
TTTATGGAGGGAAATATGATAATACACCAATATACAAGCGTAAAAAGTGCCAGAGAAGACATTATAGCAATGGAAAATGATGGGCTCGAAATTATAAAAGTAGATGTCTGTCAAGCACCAGGAAAGAATGAGGACGGTCAAGCATATATCAGTAAATCAATTATCGTGGTCGCTAGGAAAACCGAGGAGCTTGGATGATCATCCGCTTTAGTTCCATGGCCGTGCGGTTCTACGAGAAGGACGGATGGACCTGGGACGTTGTCAATGACTTAGCTCTGATTAGAGTTATTTACTTCAAGGACCAGGATCCATACTTTATCTGTGATCGAATCGACACTGAAAAGCTAATGGCCCTAAAACCGGACCCTCGATATTTCTGCGAGGAGGACTTACACAACACCCTTGAGCAAAATATAGAAATACGCAACATTTGAAACGAAGTCGAGCTAAGCCATGATATACTAGCATCTAGGGGGTGATGCATGGCTTGGTTCGACAAAGACAAACTACTACAAGATCTATCCGAAAAACTAATCGAGGGCATAGTCAATGCCTTTGATGAGTACACCGTGATTTTTATCATCGCTACATATTTCCTCTTAGTGATATCTCTCAGTGTTTTCAATAACGTCCTGCAAATTATAAACGAGCACGCTAGACATTTGTTTTTCTCGATACGTGAAGCCATTAGATATTTAAAAGGAGACTAGTTATGGATGCATTTTTTGCCGAGCCTTGGTATTGGATTTCTGGAATCACTTTTCTCGTTTTTGTAGTGGTTCCGATATGCACAGTGATGGGGGTTTTTAAATTAATGACTTGGATCAGAGACTGGTGGAATTCAGCAAAATAAACAGGTTTTAAATATTGAAAACTGTTCTATGTCATGCTACGACTTACATTCCTGAATTGAAGACCAGGCGTTGCTGGGGGTGGTTTCAACGTCGTACCTTTTTACTACCCTCGGTACCACCCACCAATTTAAAACCAAAGGAAAGCACATATGGCTACAATAGCAGCAGCACTAAAAAACTTGTCTACTGGAAATCTTGTTACTAGGAGAGCTTGGAAAGAAGGAACTCATCTCAAGCAAGTTGAGAATACTATCTATAGAGTAAGACCCAACGGAACTGAGACAAAGGCACGTCTTCCTTCTGATGATCTTACTGCTACTGACTACGCAAAATTCAAAGTAGTTAAGTAAGTCTAGAGCGGGGGCATCCCCTGCTTGGAAGTGGAGAGCCGTCCTTGGCTCTATATTTTTATTCGTCAAAGCTCAGAGCGGCCAAGGCTTTCGACAAGTGACCGGTGGACTTTTTCAGTCTGCTCACCATATTGTCCAGCTTCAAGGCAACGTCCACAGGGTCTGCCTCAGAAATGAAATTAAGTTGTCTTTCTAGCTCAACTAAAAAACTTTGCACAATACCGAAAAGGACGTCTCGCTCGGAAAAGTAAGCGTCTCTGTGCTCTCCGCACTTCTCTACAAAGCGCTGAACATCTTGAGCACCTTCCTTGACCAATCGCTCGAATCGCTCAAAATCTGCCTTTGACCAGCTCTCAGTATTGGTTTTTTCTAAATATTCTTGCATCATCTTTTCCACTTTGCTCTTGTCCTTCATTTTTCTCACTCCCTATTTGTCTTTATCAAAAGAGAATGCCATACCATCTGAATTTTCCCGTGTATACATAAAAACACCAAGACCAGTCTTTATGTATAAGCCGTTGTATTCACTGCCATATTAATGTAGATTCGAGCCAACATATAAAAATATTAGTGATAGGGGTTTCAATGGCTAAATCAGTCGAGATCAAGGTCGAAAAGAATCTGGAACATATATCAGTAGACAGCCTGGAGCCGCTCCAAGGCGAGCTTAAGACGCTCTCAGACGCTAATCATTCTAAGCTTCGCAAGTCGATGCTAGAGAAAGGTTTTAAGCTATCTCTTCACGTTTGGAAAAACGGCGGTATCAACTATCTCATCGATGGGCACCAGCGTGTTCACGTTTTGCAACAAATGCAGAAAGAGGGAATCGAGATCCCGCCAATCCCTTGCGTCATAGTTCAAGCCAGAACATATAGCGAGGCCAAGGAGACTGTTCTACTTGCGGTATCCCAATATGGTAAACTAAACAAAACCGGCTTTCAGGATTTTATCGAAGGTGAGAATTTTGAATTAGACGACTTTGACTTTCCTGATATTGGCGAGGACTTTTTTCAATCGGCGCAGGAGGAGCAAGAACAGTCAGACCGTGATGAGCGTGAGGACGAGGTTCCCGAAGTAGAGGAAAATGAAAACACATATGACGTCGAGCGTGGCGATGTATTTCTACTAGGCGCTTATTTGGAATGTGATAAATGCAATGTAAAAATAGAATATGATAAATCTAGAGTCGATACCCCATGCGATTGTGAGGTTGCTTGATGCTTAGATTAAAAAGTAAGCACCGTATTAAATGCGGTGACTCCACTAGTGAGGCTGATGTTGCTGATCTAATGGATGGTGCGAAGGCTGATATGGTGTTTACTGATCCGCCTTATGGGATTGAATATGACGATAGGGTAAAGATTTCTAAAAAAAACACAACAAGTATGAGGCCAAGTAATTTAGGGAGTATTATAGGTGATGATAAAACAGATTATTTTAAGAAAATATTTAACAAAGATATAAAAGAACAGTTTTGGTGGGGAAGTAATTACTACTGCTGGGACTTACCAAAGGGCGGATCGTGGTTAGTTTGGTCAAAGAAAACGAAAGAACAGCGTCAAAATAAAATGTTTTTCAATAGTGATTTTGAATTATGCTGGTCTAAAGAAAAACACAGGATAAAGCTTTTTGAAACAATATGGACGGGCGCTATAAACAAGGAAAAGGGAGAAAAAAGGCTACATCCAACCCAAAAGCCCATTAATTTAATTTTGAATTTTTTTGACGAATGGGGTGGAAATAAAAAAATAATATTAGACTATTTCCTAGGCAGCGGCTCCACACTAATAGCCTGCGAGAAGACCGAGCGCAGATGTTTTGGAATGGAAATAGATATAAAATATATAAACGTAATTCTAAAAAGATACTCTGATTATTGTAATGGAACTATCGTAAAGGAGCCGTGATGCCAGCTGGTAGACCGACAAAATACAAAAAGAAATACTGCCAGATGTTGATCAAGCATATGGCTAAGGGTATGAGTTATGAAACATTTGGAGCTACGATCGAGGTATGTAAACGTACTGTATACGAATGGGAGGTTCATGACGAATTTTTGCAGGCCAAAAAGATAGGTTTTCAGCGTTGCCAAGCTTTTTGGGAGGAGTTGGGTATACATGGTGCAGCTGGTAAGTTAAAGAATTTTAGTGCCGCTGCATACATTTATAACTGTAAAAATAGATTTAGAAAGTCTGAAACATATGGTCATGACCCTGACAATGAGAAGTCTAATACCTTCAACTTCAATCTTGCATATGACCCAAAGGCTTTAAGAGAAGGTGATGAGTAAATAAAATGAGATCAAGGCCAAGCGTACCAATATATAAAATTACCCACCCTAAAAGCGGCTGGAGTGTTGAAGGCAGGAAACACCAGGCGCAGGCTGAAGCTGCTCACTATTGCCTTGTCTACAGCGACAATATGGACGATACAGAAACACGCATTGTTGGATATGAGTACGAATAAATTAATTGCGAGGGTTTCGCTTGTTAGATAGTAGTCCCTATTTTAGTGGTTTCAAACCTTTTGGCTATCAGCAAAAGGCTCTAGATCTTCTCTACCACCACGACTACTCACTGTATACGCCTGAGATATTGCTAAGCGGTAGCGTGGGGTCTGCTAAGAGTATCCTTTGTGCTCATTGGGCTATCTCACATTGTTTGCGATGGTCAGGCGCTAGAATTGCCATATCAAGGCTATCCTTGCCAGACCTTAGAAAAACTATCTACACTGAAATAATTGAGCACTTAGACGCTAACTTTGTAGAGGGAGTTCACTACAAAACAAGGTCTAACACGTGCGACATAGTGTTTGCAAACGGCTCTGAGATAATGGCAGTCAGCTTTGGAGACAAGCGTTTCTCCAAGGTCAGGTCGCTAAAGCTAAGCGGCATCATCATGGAAGAGGCTACAGATTTTCCTGACGACTTCTTCGAGGAGGGCGGCGGCTTTATGCAATTCAAGGCAAGGCTCAGGCGGATACATAACGTGCCTGAAAACTTCCTTTTGCTTGCAACGAATCCTGGTGACCCCTCTAGCTTTCTTTACAGATATTTTATCGATGGCAAAGACAAATACGACTCTAGATATGTATTTTATTCAGTCACCACGGACAACCCTTTCCTGGATCCTATTTACATAAAGCAATTAAGGCAAGATTACTCATTCCTTGAGGCCGAACGCTATTTAAGGGGTAAATGGATATCCTTAATTGGCAAAGGCATCTACCATGCATTCTCTGAGAAAAACATACATAAAAAGGACTACAAAGTAGATCCTGACTACCCGATCTACCTTAGCTTCGATTTTAATATAGGGCACAAAAAGCCTCTTTCCTCAATAATGTATCAATACATTGGCAAAATCTTCCACTTCTTTGCTGAGTCGATAATAGAGGGAGCATACACCTATGAGGGTGTTGACGACTTTTTCAACCGAGGGCTTATTGACACAGAGCACCACTACATCATTCAAGGCGATGCTACCGGACGCGCTAGAGATCCATCAAGCCTGCATACTAACTATGATGTCATTGAGGAGTTTTTGACGAGGCGTAGAGTTCGGTATGAGATTGATGTACCAAGATCTAACCCGCCTATCAGAACTAGACATTCTAAGGTCAACGCTCAATGTTGTAACGATGCTGGTCAGGTTCGGGTGTTTTTCTATAAAAAGTGCCCTACTGCTATCGATGGCATGAAGTTGACCGTGCTTAAAAAAGGTGCAAATTTTATAGAAGATGACAGCAAGAGTTATCAGCACGTCACCACTGCAATTGGTTACGCAATTTGTGCTACACTAGAGTCAACAACACAGAAAAAGCAAGGGACGGTATTTTTATGATAGACCTAACCGCACAGGAGTCGATTGGGCTTCTGAACAGGCAGATACAAGACAACAGCAACCGGCTAGATGTGAATGAGAAGCTTTTCGATATCCTAGAGGGTGACGTACTAAGTCAGCTCATGGAAAAGCTGATAAACGACTTAGGCGAAAGCTCAGCATCCCAGGCACACTCTAGGGCTGTTCCAGTGAATATTTTAAGGCAAGTGGACAACAAGCTTGCTCAGATATACCAAAACTCGCCAAGGCGATCTATCGACCCAGATAATGAGCAGGATCTTAAGATCCTTGAGTACTACGAGAAGAATCTTAAAATCAACTATGAGCTAAATTACAATAATGAGCTGCAAAACGTATTCCAATACTCCCTGCAGCAGGTTGTTTTAAATAAGGGAAAGCCCACAACTAGATCAATTCCAAACCACTCCTTTCTGCCAGTGAACCTTAACCCTGTAGATCCTACAGAAGCTAATGTCATCATTCTTTTTATGGGTGAAAGTACCGACAAGGCAGGGACTGGAAGCGTTAAGATCCGCTGGGCATGGTCAGATAATCAATTTGTAATATTCGATAGTAGTGGTGAGATACGGGACGACATCATGAGGGACAAGCTTGACCTCGAGGACGGCGAGCCACTTCTTTATGAAAACCCTTTCGGTAGAATACCCTTTGAGTACCTAACGACTTCTCGCAATTCAGTGATGCCCAAGGTTCCCAGCGACATCCTTCAGCTATCGCTACTGATCCCAGTCTTAATGACTGATTTAAATTTTGCTGCAAAGTTTCAAGTCTTCTCAATCCTGTACGGCGTTGACGTAGATGACGAGAATCTAAAAATGTCACCAGCCGTTTTTTGGCGTTTCAAATCACAAAAAGGCTCTGACAAAACACCTCAGATCGGATCTATCAAACCAGAAGTAGATATCGATCAGGTTCTAAACCTTGCTGCAACAGAACTAGCTCTATGGCTGCAATCGCTTGGCATTAGGCCAGGATCCATTGGCAAGCTGGACGGCGATAGCTTCTCCTCTGGGATATCCAAGGTCATCGATGAGGCTGATATCCTAGATCATCAAAACAAGCAGACAGAGCTATATAAGGGATGGGAGCAGGGCTATTGGGATCTTGTATTGAAGTACATGCATCCTGTTTGGCTTAATGACCCTAAGTTTGACCCGTTCGCACCTAAGAACCTATTCAACGTCAACAGCTCAGTGCTGACTATATTTACTAAAAAGGTACCACTCCATAGCCGAGGGCAGCTTGCTAAGGACTATATGACCGAGATAGATGGCGGCTTGATATCAAGGAAAGAGGTTATGCGAAGGCTTAATCCTGAGCTAAACGAGGCCAAGATAGACCAATTGATCCAAGAGATAAAAGAGGAGTCGGCGTCTATAGTTGTTGGTCTGAAAGATCCGTTTGAAGGTGAAGACGATGACAGCTAAGTGGCAGCGCTTTAGGGTAGACGCGCCTGACGACTTCACTCCAAGCATGAGGGAAGCCCTAGGCAGGGAAGTCACGGAGTTTATCAGAAAGCGCAGCGAGGCAAGCAGGGACAAGAACGGCGACAAGTTCCCAAAATATTCAAAGCAATATATGCAGTCCTTAGACTTCAAAAACGCAGGGAAGACTAGTAAAGTTGACCTAACGCTATCAGGCGACATGCTTATATCTTTGGATGTTTTGAGTCACCAGCGAGGATCTGTTCTGATAGGTTTTGAAAGGGGTAGCGAGGAGAACGCTAAGGCAGATGGCAACGTCAGAGGCACCTACGGATCGAGTAATCCTAATCCTAGCAAGGCTAGAGATTTTATGGGTATAGACGATACTGACTTGCAAAGACTAATCAGCAAGGTTAAGGAAAATTTTTAAGTGGCTACTACAGAATCACAAATAAAAGACTTGAATAAGAGGCTTGAAAAGCAATTCAGCGTTATTCCAAGCAAAAAATCAATGACCATGCTCGGCAATTTTGCTGTCATTGGTATGCAAAAGCGCGTGCGCCTTGGCTTTGGATCTACTAAGGAGCTTGGGCCAAAGAAATCTTTAAAAAGCTTAAGGGATCATAGTCCTGCCTATAAAGCTTATAGAAAGCGTTATCAATCGGATCTTGATTCTACTACTTCTGCTAGAAAACAAAACCTAACCTTCACAGGCCAGCTAGTCCGAGACATTCAACTTCTAAAGGCCACAAAGAACAATTTTAAGATAGGCCACTCTACATCTGCTAGGAATGGCGACAACTTCAGTAATAGAAAGTTGTCGAAATGGGTACAGGTAGCAGGTAGAACATATATGGACATCACAAACTTAGAGTACAAGCGATTATTGAGGTTCTATCAGAATACAATTATCAAGCCTGCTCTATCAAAAATTTGACATAGTATAGGGGTTTCAATTAAAATGTTTACTAGATCAAAATTCCTCAGTCCAGTGGACGGGGACGGGCAGCCTGAAGGCGGGTTCGGATCAAGCACACCTCCGGCTAGCAGCCAAACATCGAGCAACAGCGTTGACGATGATGAAAATGACAAAGGCAAATTTGTAAGTCGAGAGTCGTACGAGCGTATGCAAAAAGACCTTCACAGATTTAAATCTCGTGCTAGGGAATCTGAAAGCAAAAACAACGAGTACGAAACCGAGGCGAAGGCGCGAGCCGAAACAAAATTGCTTGAGGAAAAGAACTTCCAGCAAGTCATTGACACTAAGAACAAAGAAATTGAAGAGCTAAATGGAGCTATTAGCAATTTCAGGGTTAGGGATGAACAGGCCGCAAAATGTAGTGCGTTAACCGATGCTCTAGGGCAGCGGGTTCCTGATAAATTCCTACCAGTCATCCCGCTAGATGATATTAAATTTGTTGATGGTCAGATTGACCTCGATAATCTTAAGGAAGTAGCGGGCAGGTTCAAGACTGATTACCCCGAAATATTCAAGCGTCCCTCTTCAAGTGCACCAGGCGACTTTCCTCAGGGAACGTCTAAGAAAATGTCCAAGTCAGAGTACGAAGCTGAAGGAAGGGCTAAGGGTTCAAAATGGATGCAACAACAAATCCGTCAAGGGAATGTTGACTTCCGGTAGAACCTAAAGCTTTCCCTGATGCAAAGTTTTAATTTTTAAATATTAGGGAGTGTTTTAGATGGGAACTACTAGATTAGCCGATGTACAGGCACAGATTCAGACTGAGTGGTCAGCTCTTTTTATGCAAGAATTTCTTGAAAGTCACCTATTGGCAGCCCTTGTCAATAAGGACTATGAAGGCGATATCAGAAAGAGAAACGACAAGGTTACAGTTTCTCAAATTGTTTCACCTACCGATACAGCGCTTCGCACAGTAGGTGTTGACGCTGATACTTTTGAAAGTCGTAAGCTTCAGACTCTATCTGTTGACATCACTGCCAACAAAAGAGCGACTGAGTCATATGAGTTTGAAGACCTAGTTGACCTGCAGACTATCATCGATACTAATGATCCTAAGATCCGCCGCTCTATGATGTTCTCAGTCGGCAAGCAGATCAATGACTACCTTTACTCTTTGGTAGCATCTGCAAACCCGCAAACTAGCGTTGCCTCACTTAGCTCGGCTAATCTACTTCCTATCAGGACGTTGGCCTCACAGCTAAACTGGCCTTCTCAGGAACGATGGCTTCTAGCTGACCCTGATTACTATTCCGACATTGTTGCGGATCAGTCTTACTCTGAAACCGACTTCAACGGTATGGACATCCCAGGAATGACCGGACGTGTAGGCGCTCGCCGTTATGGTTTCAATGTTATCGAAGATGATAGCCGCTCAGCAAAATCAGCTCTAGCTTTTCACCCTGACTGGCTGCTTCTTGCAATGCAAACTGAGCCTAGATTTAAGATCTCCGACCTTCATAGCAACAAGCAGTTTGGCCACGTCCTTAGTGTTGATCTTGTGTTTGGTGCTGGTTTGGGTATTAATGGTGCTAACAAGCACATTAGTATTGCAAATTAAGAGGTTTTAATTGGCTGACGACTTAAACAGACAGAACAACTTTGACAATCTCGTTTGGATCCAAGCAAGGTCACCAAAAATCTTGCTAGAGGAGCTAAACAAAATAACAAAGGCGGCTAATATTTTACATATTGGGCCACTTATTGGTGAGATTGGGCATGGTGCATACGTTGAGATACTAGGCCAGGGTAGAAAAGAAAGAACTTTAAAACCCAGGGCACCTAGGGCTAAACGAATAGAAGAAACTAAAACAGAAATTTTAAAAGTGGAGAATACTAATGGCTAAAGTACAGGCAGACGGGTACCGAGCGGTATCAGGCGTTCCGTTTTCTAACGGATCAACAATCATTCGCAGGGTCTATGACTTTGCACTAGACGGCGGCGCTCTAGCTGACGAGGTAACTCTAACAAGCTTCACTGACGGCTGCGCTGTTAGGCTTCTAGGTATCTCCGTAGAAACGGCTTTTGTCGGTGCTACTGCTACTATCGACTGCGGCATTGCTGGTGGTTCTGCTGTTGAATTTCTTAGTGCTGAGGCTGTTGCAAGTTTTTCAGCCGGTGCCTTTGTTCCAGGTGTAAGCGACTACATCGCCGTTGCGGCTGCTGACGATATCGAAATGGATATCAACACTGCAGCATTGACAGCCGGAAAAGCTACTTTTATCTTTGAGTACGTAGCACTGTAGAGTGATTGATTAGCCTCAATATTGCCAGGTTGCAAACCTATATTTTGTAACCTGGCTTTAATCTTTTGAAGGTTTTTTTTATGTCTAATATTCCATTACAAGGCTTAGAGCGAGCTAACTACACAGCCGATTCTGATGCGATTGAATCAACACGTAGAGTCAACGTAGGCAATGATACTACTGAGCCAATACCAGTCATAAAAGACGCTAGCCAGCTTCAAGTAGAACAGACCCAGATGATATCTGCCTTAAGAGACGTCTCTACTCAGTTGAAAAAGATCAATTTCTATTTTGAATTAATGACAGAAGTGACCCCTACACCCTCAGACATTTCTGACACCTTAACTTAGGGAGCTATAAAGTGGCTAAGATAGAAGATGGCAAAGGCTCAGGGAAAGAAGCTCAAGTTGACAGCCAGAACAGGCTAAGAACCCACTCCGTGACAGAGTCGGAATCCTTGCACGCCTCAGAGGAGGGGACTAGTTACAATCTCAATACAGGCCTAATATCAATCAGTGGCGATGCTACTTTGATGTATTATAAAAATACAGGTACTAAAGATTTTGTAGTTGAGGCCATAGCGACAGCATCTTTTGACGGGATAACCTACTCCGACAAACCCTATATAACACTGATTAGAAACCCTACAGGCGGCGATCTAATAACAGATGCAACCCCTTTAGGTCTGAACCAAAATAGAAATTTTGGATCAACAGAAACTATTTCAGGTCTCACTTATAAAGGCAAGGTAGGCGGCACAGTGACAGGAGGAGATGATATAGCACTATTGCAGACATCCGCTTCAGGCAGGTCATTTTTCACAATTAATTTTGTTCTGCCAAAAGGGTCCTCGATGGCCATAAAGCTAACGGCTAATGTCTCTAGTGGTTCGGCTGATTTTTACTGCGCTATTGTAGGGTTTGAAAAGGACGACACAACAGACTAAGGAGTCTTACATTGAAAATTGAAGATGGTACAGGAACAGGTAGAGCGGCAAAGATAGACGAAAACAATCGCCTATTTACACAGGCTGCCGCCTCTTCTGAGTTACACGAAAATTCATTGAAAGAAGAGCAAGTATATATGTTCTCAAGTGGTGAGTTCACCTCTATCACCACAACAGGCACAGAAACGGGATGCTTTTATATTAAAAATGACAGTAGCACAAAAAAGCTGATTTTAAGTTCAATTAGAACTTGCGGGACGCAGGTTCAAAAAGTCACCTTCTACAAAAACGCTACAGGCGGAACATTAATTTCCGACCAGACACCAGGGCAATCTACTAATTTGAATTTCACTAGCTCCAATAGTGCAGAAGCGACTGTTTATATAGGCGCAAATGCAAAGACTGTTACGGGTGGCACATGGTTCGGTCAGCATATAAACCATGTAGGCCACTCCACTGTAGATACAAGGGACGCGCTTATATTAGGAAAAAATGATAGCTTGTCTGTGACCTTTGAGGTTGCCGTTGCAGGAGAGGTCTGTATAGCTATAGAAGGATACTTCGAGTGAATTTTTCATCGACCATAAAAAGCGGCGGCGGAGACGGGTTTGAAGCTAAGGTAAATGAGTTAGGCCAGCTTCTAGTATTGGATGGTTTATCCTACTCCGAAGCCTACACTGTTCAGGTAAGTGCAGCAAATACGGCTTTTAATTTAGTTAAGCCCAAGCCTGACAGAAGGTTTATCATAACAGCTATAATACTAGACGCAGATAAAAGCGTGTCTGGAACAACAGCCGCAACGGTAGAACTATATGAAGCTTCAAACATTACTGACCTAGCGGCATCCAGAAGTATACTGTCTCTTGAAATGCTTAAAAACACTAATAGAATAATCACAGGCATTAGCTTGGTCGTCACTCAAGGTGAGTGGCTAAATATCAAAACCACTGATGATAATATAGCAGCTACGGTTTTAGGTTACTATGTAGACGCTTAGGGAGAAAACAGTGATTAGCACAATGGATCAAAGAGTTTATCTTTTAAAGAACGGGGCAGCGACAGATCTAACTTTAGCAGTATCGCAATTTGATTCTATTAGTTCATCAATCACTATGGATCTAGGTACTGACTATATATATGTAGGAACGTCTCTACCCTTCAATCACAGATGGCTTGAGATAGGAACGGCAAACGCTACAGCCTCAACACCTACTATAGAGGTGTGGTATGCAGGCGCTTGGAAGGAGGCTGTGGATATCCTCGACAGAACGTCTTCCTCTGGTGCCTCGATGGCATTGTCTGGAAACCTAGAGTTCACACCCAACAGGGATTTTGGGTGGGATATCGAACAGGACAGCATTGACATAGCTGAGCTAGTCAACGCGCCATTGACATATAACAAGTATTGGATGCGTATCTCCTTTAGTGCAACAATCACATTTAGCCTAGACTATGTAGGCCAGAAGTTTGCTGATGATGCTGACCTATACGGAAAATACCCCACTTTTGATTCTTCTAGCCTACTCACTGCCTGGCAGTCAGGAAAAACAAACTGGGACAAGCAGCATTTTCTAGCTGCAGATGAGTTAGTGGAAGATTTAATAAGTCGCCGTATCGCATGGGATCGAAACCAGGTGATTGACCTAGCTTCTTTGAAAAACCCAGCAGTCCACAAGGCGGCTACAATTATATTTAGAGGCTTAGGCGCTAATAGAAACCCAGAGCAGCTCAAGGACGCAATTGGAAAGTACCACTCTACGATGAATAAAAAGCAGTGGCGGATGGATCTTGACGGCGATGGCTTGCTAGATCAAAATGAGAGAAAAGCATCTACAATTTTCATGTCAAGGTAGGATAAATGTCAAAAGTAGCAGACATAAAAGCAGCAATAAATGCCTTGGTTTCAGCCGCTCTAACAGACTACTACCAGCTACCTGACAACCTGGCCACTAGCGAAAACTCAAATCTCCACTTGGAGAAGGGTTTTGCAGTAGCATATGGTCCGGCTGAGAATAATACCCAGAACTTTTGTCAAGGTGAGCTACTAATCACTAGGCAATACGATGTTCACCTTACAAATATTTATGTTCCTAGCCATGATGAAACCAACAGAGATCTGCTAGAGGCTGCTATAATGGAGTCAGCCTTTACAATTTTAGAGGATCTACAAGCGGATGTTCAACTGGGTGGTTTGGCGATTGACACTAGCCCAACAGGTGATACGGGAATACAATACCTTGTAGATAATGAATCGCAAGAACAAATGATAACAGTTACTATAGGTCTATCAATTTTATATTCTGAAACTATAAGCACGTAAGGGGTTTATCATGGCGTTTAGCTCAAAATCTAAAGTGATGGCATTCATCAAAGAAACAACAGAAGGCGTTATCGTAGATCCTACCGCTGCTAGTTTCAGTGTTGTCCGAGAAGGGTCAGCCCTAGTAGGTGCGGTTGAGACGACTAGCTCTGATGAGCTCAGAAATTCAATCGGCGCAAGTAAGTCTTTTGTGACAAAAGAAGCGCCTACAGGGTCCATTAGTAGATACATCAAGACAAGCGGAACGGAAGGTGTAGCACCCGAAGACGCTATTCTGTACGAGGCTGCTCTAGGCGGTCAAGAGGTTCACGCTACCGAGGTTTCTACTGTAGCAGGATCTACTGCGGGCACTGCTTCTGCTAGGGCTAATCTTAAGGTTGCTGACGGCGACATCTTGGCCGGAGAACTAAAAGTAGGCCAAGCGGTTCTGATTAAGGACGGCGTGAACGGCTACGCTGTTAGGCCTATTTATGCTATTGACTCTTCGGCTTCACCCGATGAGGTAACGCTAGGTTTCAATCTCGGTGCTGCTCCAGCATCTGGCGTTGGCCTAGGCAAGGCTGTATTTTGGGACACTGCTGACGATAGCCAGCCTACGTTTTCAGCTCACGAATTTCAGTCCTCTAGTTCAGCTAGTGCCTACCACTTGACTCACGCAGGATGTCGAACAAGTTCTATTGCCATGGATTTTCCTGCTAATGAGCTAGCCACAGTCACCTTTGAAATTGGTGGTATTAATTTTGGTGAAAACCTAATCACTATCGATGCAAACAACAAATACATCGACTTCACAGATAGCTCAGGCACAGTGGCAGCCACTTTAGTAGAGGGTCCGTATCAAACACCGATACATCTAGCTGATGCCATTGCATCTAAAATGACAGCGGCTTCTGCTCCAAGCGCAGCCGATGCTATTACATGTACATTTGATAGCTCTACTGGAAAGTTCACTATTGTTTCAGACGGCTCGGTTTTAAGTCTTCTTTGGAATACAGGAGCAAACACCGCCAATTCAGTAGGGACTACCATCGGCTTCCTTGTCGCCGCCGATGATACAGCGGCCTTGACATACACCTCTGACAACGCTCTAACCTACGCGCCTGCAGTCACGCCTACCTATGATGCTAGCGAGCCGTCTGTAGTAAAAGATAATATGTTGATACTGGGTGATTTTGATGACTACATCTGCTTTGGTGGTCAAGCGTTCAACATAACTATAGGCACCCCAAAAACAGACGTGGCTAATTGGTGCGCAGCTAGTGGCGTTGACGAGTCGGCTATTCTTTCTAGAGAAGTGTCAGTCGCGGGAACTTTAAAGTTTAAAAAGCACGACTCAGACCGAACCTATAAGATGCTTAAGAATGAAACTGTATCGCTAGCCTTTGTCACTGGTACAAAACTCGGCGGCAATTGGGTGGCAGGAACGGTTCAGTGCAACTACTGCCCTGAAGTGTCAATCACGACTAAGAATATTATTGACAGTGACGGCTATATAGTTGAAGAATTTGCAGGGACTGCAGTCGTAGGGACTGCGGGCCTTCAAGATGTTTATATAACACAACTTTAAGAGACTTTTATGCCTAGTATTGAATGTAAAAACGGAACAGTTATCAAGTATAGACTTCCTAATGTCATCGAACTATTCGACCTGCAGGACGCTTGCGGGTGGGGTAGCGATAAATCAGGATTCTATAGACTAGCGCGAGCGTTAGAACATACTGCTCCTTTTATAGAATCGATAAAAGGCAAGGAAAGCTGGGAAGATTGCTTAGCTGATAGATCAATGGCTGATGACTTGTCGTCTCTTGCCTTGTCTTTGCTTAGCAATGAAGTGGACGACATTGAAAAAAAATCTTAAGGGAAGTCGGTTCTAATATAGGGATCGGGTTCCCACCCCTTGATGGCATAACAGGTGCTGATAATGCAGCCGTAGCCTTACGGGGTTTGAGGCTTCATAACTTAGTAACAAAAGCGTCTTCTCTTAGCCTTAGCCTCAATGTTAAGGATTTTTCGCATATGGATTTTGACAGAATCTATATAATCAAAGCGGCCTATAATGAGGTTATGACAAAGAGCAAGGGGTAACAAGATGGCTGACATTAATATAGCGATTGCTATAGCAACAAAGAAAGCTACTCAAGAACTACAGAAACTAGAAAAAGAATTTAAGGGGCTAGGAGCAGAAGCCCAGAAGGCTGGCAAAAAAACCAGCGCAGGCTTATCCTTAATTTCCAGTGCTGCAGCAGGGGCAGCCGTAGCAGTTACTGCTATAGGCGCGGCTGCAGTCGCCGCAATCAATCAAGCCTCAAAATTCCAAGACCTAGAAACCCAATTTATAGCATTTACTGGAAGCGCCGCCGCTGCCGCCGAGCAGGTGGAGCGGATTGCTGAATTTTCAGGTCAAACACCTTTCCAAGTTGATGAGCTAGCCAAGGCAAATAAAACGCTTCTTGCCTTTGGATCCAATACCGAGCAGTCCTTTGTACAACTAAAGCAATTAGGTGAAGTCGCAGCGGCTACAGGCCAGAACATTGGCGAGCTATCACAGATATTCGGACAGATACAAGTAGCCGGAAAATTGACGGGTGAAAGGTTCAATCAGTTAGCTGAAAGAACGGTAAACCTCGGTCCGGTACTAGCTAAAAGTCTAGGCGTTGCTGAGTCGTCTATAAAAGGTTTGATTAGCGCTGGCAAGATATCTAGCGAAGAGGTAGCAAAGGCATTCGCTACCATGACTACAGGGTCAGGGCAGTTTGCAGGTGGTATGGAGCGGCTATCTAAGACTTTCAGTGGTGCCACTTCAACACTAAAAGATAATATTGACTTGCTAGCTGCTGACCTAGGCAAGGTTTTGCTACCAGCCGCTACTGATGTCACAGTAGCTCTGACCACAGGCGTTCAAGCAATACGCGCCTGGTTTAATGAAACTAAGCCAGAACAACTTAGAAAGATGACCGGCGAGTTAGGTGACCTCAAATCAGAACTAGAGGAAGTCGAGAGCGGAACCAAATCTATAACTCAAAGCATGCTGGAATTTGTAGGCGTTTCTGAGGGTATCAAAGACCCAGAAAAACGAGCGCGCGAGCTAAGAGAAGAGATAGAGAAGTTAGAGAAGTCTATAGTAGATGTCTCTACTGCTAGCCAAGCGCCGTCCGAGTCGGAAGCAAAGGCTGAGAAGGCCGAGGAAGAGCCAGAGGCTAACGCAGCAGCAGTCCAGCAGGCTAAGATCAATGACGAGCTGCAAGTACTCAACGCTCAAAAGCTAGCCAATACAAAGGCAACGGCTGCGACTGAAAACCAGCTAGTCCTTGAACAGCTTGATAGCCAACGGGATATAATTCTACAAAAAGAAGCTGAGAAAAATATAGCCCTACTAGAATCCAAGGGTTTATTTGACGAGGCTGCGCTTCTGCAGGCTCAAACTCAAGCTGACATGATGGTTGAATTAAAGGCACGCCAAGCTGAACAAGAGAAGGCTGTTGCCGAAAAGGCTAGAAAAGACGAGCTAAGCTTAAGTAAAATTAATGCAGATGCGCGGCTTAAGTTTGAAAATAGTACCTGGAAGCAAAGGGCACAGGCGGTAAATGTTGGCCTATCGGCTATATCATCCCTTCAGAGTTCAGGCAATAAGCAGGCATTTGAAATTGGTAAGGCAGCGTCGATAGCCCAGGCCTTGGTAGCTATTCCCACCACTGCAATTGAGGCTTATAAGTCACTGGCTGGGATCCCTATTGCTGGTCCAGCGTTAGGTGCAGCCGCTGCCGCCGCCGCCGTTGTTGCTGGTACTGCTAGAGTGAATCAAATTAGATCTACGAAAATTACCGGCTTTGCAGATGGTGGTCTAGTCCAGGGTGGTATTCCAGGGCTCGATTCTGTTCCCGCTTTGCTGACTCCTGGTGAAGTTGTAGTACCTGAGCGGAGCTTTAAAGATCTAAAGATGAGTGACGGCGAAGTCGTTTCAATCCTTGGCTCAATTCAACAGTCGATAGAATCGCTTCTAGCAATTAAAATCAGCGCATCCGATGAAGCTGCACAATCTGAGCCTCTGAGTGTTGAGCTAACAATTGACGGCGAGGTTCTGGCTAGTAGAATATTAGAATTGAACCAAGATAATGCAAGGATTGCCTGATGAGTCAAGATTGCAATGTCCGTTTTATGGACAACCTTAAAATAGATGGTAACTATACAGTAACCAATGAAGACGCAAGCTACCCCTTAACAAATGCTATATCTGATATTAGATCTGAGCTATTCAAGACATCAACTACCAGCACTAGGATCACTATTGACCTGGGCTTTCCTGATAGCATTAGAGCCTTTACTTTGTTTGCTCCACTTGGCAGTGCTTTAGGCATCACTAAGGAAGCTACTATAAAGTTTCAGGCTGATAATCTTGCAGACTGGGCTAGCCCTGAAGTAGATGTCACACTGACAATGACAAGTGATGACAGGCTTGTTTATTTCACAGACATAAATTATAGATATGTGAGCATCTACATAGATGACCCCACTAATCCTGACGGCGTCATAAGCTTTGCTGATATTTTCCTGGGTGACTACACCACTACAACAATTAGGAACGTAGCTCCTGGCTTCTCATGGACACAAAACGACTCGACAAAAGTAAGTAAGTCGCTAGACGGGACGCCGTATTTTAGTGAGCGCACTAAGTACGACTCCTTGAGCGGCTTCTCCTATGCCCTAATCGATGAAGATGATAGGCAGGTGATACAAAACCTGTACAACAGGAACGGCATATCTAATTGGATGCCGATAGCTATCGACCCTGGGAACTACATAACGTCTAACTTCGATGAGCTGACTAGGCTTGCAAGATTTTCAAAGTCTCTAGGAATAAAGCACGTTTCTAAAACAAGGTTCACAATGAAGTTTTCCATTGAGGAGGTCGTTTGAAACGCCAATCCTTTATAAAGCTATTGCCTAGACGCTTTACGCCTGACGCCGAGATAGTTTCGATAGGCTCTAATCAATATACGACTCAATGGGTGACTGTGAAGCCAGAGAAGGTTTATCAGGATAGAGGCGCTCAAAGCGTCACAGACTTAGGTGCCTTCACATGGGTAGAATCTACAAAAACCCTGACCTTCACTACAACTAGCGCGCCTAATGAAAATATTTTTATCGATTATCCGATTAGGTTTTGCACGTCTGCAGTGGAATACGTTCAAGATGACCCCGTGACACCTTCAGGCGATGTCGTAAAGTGGGATCCAAGGCTAACTGCTCACCCCTCAGTGCTAGAGTCGGCAAGTAATATGTTGAATGGGGTTCTCTCAACGTCATCTACAACTATCTCACTAGACAATAATGACTATGCCTTGAACCAATACTTGACCAAGTATGATAATTATAAAAACAAAACGGCTACTATATATGGTCAGATTGGAGCTGCCTACAAGCAGCTTGCTTTTGGTTATATAACGGCTGCCAGGTCTGGCAAAAAAGTAACCATATCCATCAAGTCATCTACGAAACTACTTGAAGCGGCTGCTACCTTAAATAACGCAGAAAAATATTATCAATACACTAGATCACATATAACTAACCTTCCTGATGAACTAGAAGGCAAGCCCATACCAGTTTGCTACGGGCCAACAAGTCAGGTTATGCCTAGAGGGAGGTATCAATATCTTTATTCTAGGGAACCTAACAGCGGCTACGTTGGGTCGCAAAGATTTAGGTTGCCTCCTGATAGCGTTGTTAGGAAGGCCGTCTACCTTGGAAGTTATAAATTTCTGCTAGGGATATCTGATAACCCTTGGTCTAGGACGTCCTCGCAATCAGTATCAGTATCATACCAAAGTTCAACAACCTTCTTTGGAAGAACAGCCTATATCTACTCTGTATCTAAAGACTATATTGGATATTTTGTTGAGGGTGTTGCGTGGCGTTTTTCGACAGGCGGAACAAGCACTAGTAACGTACTAATTTTTCATATCGACTATGAAAATAACAATGTATGGGTTGACACGGCCGGTCTCGTTTCGGCTGCAATGTTCCCAGCTCAAATGTTCAGAAGGGAGCCGCCTAGGGAGAGTACAGCAGCAGCAGGTGCTGCCTACACTGAACGATTAGAATCACTATCAGGTGCAAGCTTCTCCTTCGATCCTACCACGTCTTCAAACGCGCTTCACCAATGGACATTTGAGGCGACGGACTCAGGCCAATACCTATTATATTTCACCTACCGCGTAAACGATCAAACCGTTTTTAATAATGACGGCTATGATGAGTGGGATCATTATTTTGTTCTACAATCACAGAACATAGGGCAGTCGGATTTTCTAAAAAAATACATCGAGTCAACAGGCTCTACTGTAGATACTTCAAGCTTCTCGCAGGCGCAAACAGATGCTGACACCGATGTCCTATACACTGTGAATAATGACAACAAGATCCAAAGCGTTCACGAAGTTGTAGAGAACATATCCACGTCATGCAATGGCATACTCTACTACAACACCGATAGCGATAGTTATAAGTACAAGATAGTGGACAGCACTATGGCTGGCACTGATTGGACACTATCTGCTAATGATATTTTAGAGCCAGATCTAGCACCATCCATTAGTTATGGAGACACTGCAAATACTATAAGAATGGATCACCCCTATGCAAAGGGTGAAGGCGTGTCCTTCATTGACGGCAACAACTCGTCAACAACGTCCTCCTTCTCTAGGGCATTTAATGCTGAGGAGAAGATAAAGACCCTCACGCACTACCTAACAGATTCTAGCGTAGTTATTGACTACAAGTCTGAGACATACAACACTCCCATGGTTACTTATAAGTTCACAGTCATGGCAGATGAGTTCTTCGATATAGACATTGGTGACATAGTACAGATAGAAAATGTAGGCGGCCGAGTATTAAATGCTGATGACGTTATTAGGTTGCTTATAGTAGCCCGAACTAGGTCAGTCGAAAAGATAGGATTAACAGGCTATGAGTTTGAAAAAATTCCCTGATTATATGTATGAGATTGTTGTCGAAACGGGAGAGGTTGAAGTAGGCACCTACACCGTAGATGCTGACGGCGAGCTGTCTAATCTATATCTAGTAATGCTATTCAATGGCGTTCCTAGCTTTGTAATTGAAACAATATATTTAAGGGTCGTCCGTTCTACCTTTACCGGAACGCCGGTACAGTCTAGCAATGTGACTGTTGCTAGCGTTATATCTGGCAGCCAGTCTTGGATTGGCAATGTTAGGTTTGACTTCAACAAAGAGACACTGACCTCTGGAGAAACTATCCAAGTTTTTCTGGGTACGGGGTCATATACTAGAGGTTCAACCGAAATAGGTGCTATCCTGAACTATCTAGATAGCGCAGGGAGTAGCTTCGAGGTTCTAGCAAACAAGGGTTCTTACTTAACACTATTCAACAATAGGTGATTATATGTCAGGTTATATAAGACAAATTAATTCTAGTGATGGCGAGCCGATAACCGCACCAACGTCAGTGAATGTTAGCGTGGCAGGCTGGGAAGTTTTCGCAAATGATGCGGCCTATGAGGCTGTGTATGGAGCAGGCAGCCAGGGTGACGCCTACTTCAACTCTACTGAGCTATTGCTAAGGCAGCACAACGGTACAGCTTGGGTTTATAATCAAAACGGAATTAATGCGCTAGAAGATTCTACTAGTACCGGATCTGACCAGGATATAGACCCGACATATAACAACCTTGTAAAGCTGACCAATGCATCACTTGCCACAGTTAGATCTCTCGATCCTGGTCAAACAAATATATGTTATTTATCTAATGCAACAGGTAGCGATATTTTGCTACTAAACGAGTCGGCTGGTGCTACAGCCGCAAACAGGCTAACCCTTCCAGGTGCTGCCACGTTCACCCTTGAAGATGGCAACACAGTCCATTTTGTTTATGACTCCCTAACTAGCCGTTGGCGTTTTACAAACGCCGCAGGCTCGGCTGCTGGTGGCAGTGGAGTGGGTGGCAAAAACTACATACTAAACCCAAGCGCGGCGGATGATGCGACTACAGGCGTGACCAATACGGCTACAAGTGGAAGCTGGACTATAGCCCAAACGACTACCGCCTCTGAGCTACCTGAGGAATCACTTAGCTCGGCATTTAAAATATCAGGATCTGGCTTGACTGTAGGTGACGCCGTCAAGTTTGCTATCATAGCAACAGGCATCGATGATGCTGATGGTGGTAGGTTTGGCTCTGCAAGGGTCGCTGTAAAAGATATCTCTACAACTATCAACGGCGAGTATTCCATTCAGGTTTATGATGTTGATAACAGTGTATATGTTGGTGATGAGGATACTATCACTGGTACTGGTGTTTATTATCTTGATGTTCCGCTTACTGCTGAAGGCGACTATGAGTTTCACCTTAAGGCTGAGACGGCTAGTCCTACTAATATCGGTCTTTCCAGTGTTACTATTGAGCCTGTTTCGCAGACAGTTGCTGGTGTTGTTGGTAAGGAAACGTCTTACTCTTCTACACCGTCATGGACAAATGTGACAGTAGACGCTAATTACACTATCCTTGGTCAAAGGGTTACTGTTAAGGGTAGAGTAGTATGTACTGGTACTCCTTCTGGCTCAGGGTTGACATTAACTGTACCTGGTCACTTACCGGTAGATACAGCCCCTAGTTATTTAAGGGCTAATAACACCATCTTTGGTAGCTACAACAACTTTGACTCTTCTGGGGGTGCCCAGAACAATGTAGGCCGCATTAATTATAGCTCTGCATCGGCTGTAAAATTCAGACAGTTTCAAGACAATAGTACGCTTGAAGGATTGCAAGAACAAACCCCGACTAGTGGAATATCGTTCGTGTCTGGTGATGAGATTGATTTTGAGTTTACCTACAAGTCATCTGCTCTAGCCAACGCTCACACACCCACAGCTTCTGATGTGCAGTATGAGAATGTAAAGTTCAGGGCAACCTCAAATAATGGGCAGTCAATTCCCAATACTACCCATACGACAATCATATACGAGGATGTCGATTACAATCTAGGTTCTCACTATGACAACACAACT
>Ga0224513_10000189_pt1 | contig 22043 bp, 34 predicted proteins | sample SF_May12_sed_USG_5_FD_169109 | JGI IMG/M metagenome (GOLD analysis project Ga0224513, IMG submission 169109) | Sediment microbial communities from San Francisco Bay, California, United States - SF_May12_sed_USGS_21 | ecosystem: Environmental > Aquatic > Marine > Sediment | place: USA... | reverse complement strand
AAGCCTTTATTATTTGAGATTTCTCAATGCTCAAAATATCCATCACAATCAATAGCTTGGAAAAACAAATTTGGCACATGGGATTATCACTATTTCAATAACAATTCAGATGAGAGCATCTCGATGACTAGGTCAATCGAATACGAACGGAATGCAGGTTCATGGAATGCAGCAACATTCTCAATAGATAGCTTTGAAAGAGGTAAGGTGCAGAGCGTTAATGGAACAAAGCAGATAACAGTTAACACAGGCTACTTAGATGAAGCGTACAACGATTACTTTAAAGGAATGATGCAGTCAAACGATATACAATTAATTGCTCCTGTTGAGGTTGGCGATGATGGTGTATTGCAAGAACCTGTGCCTTTGATTTTAATCGATAGTCAATTCCAATACAAGACCACAGTTAAAGATAAGCTCATTCAATACTCGTTTACTTTTCAATACGCACATAACTTAAAAAGAATGATATAATGGTTCAGTTAGTTGTAAAAGAGCAAGGAGGAACTGATTTACATTATTTAGATGTAAGCGATGTATCTATCAAAGGTAATTACTCAGCTAAAGAGATACAAGATCTGGCATCGCAAAAGTCTGATTTTACTCAAGCGTTTACATTGCCATTTACACAAGTGAACAATGATTTTTTTAGTCATTTTTATGATGTTGTTTCAGTTAATGGTTCTTTTAATAGTTCTATAAAATGCGAGGCAGATATTTATGTGGATTCAAATATTGTCTTTAGTGGTTATTTACAACTGCTAAATGTAAACAATTCAACAAAGTATTATGAAGCTCTAGTTTTTGGTGTAATATCAAACATTGCAACTTCATTAGATGAGAAGCAGCTTAATGAATTAGACTTGTCTGAGTTTAGCCATGTGCTTACTGCTGCAAATGTTAAGGATTCATGGAGTGGAGACACAACTTACACAACATCAGTAGGGCAGACAGGAGAGGAAATACTATATCCGATTGCTGATTATGGTTATGACTATGATAATGCATCTTTAAACGCACCATTAGCAGCATTATATCCTGCAAGACTAAAGCCTGCAATTAAATTAAAGGTATTATTTGAAAAGGTGTTATCTTCAATAGGTTATACAATAAGCTCTACATTCTTTGCAACTGATTTCTTTGCAAAGCAATACATGACTTTAGCTAATTCTGTGCAAGTGGTTGCTTCAACTTTTCAAGATAGTTTTAGAGCAGGTATTTCACAAGAACAAGATTTAGACGATGCAGTTACTGCGACGATTTCATTTGATACTGATTCTGGAGGTAACTTTTTTGATGGGCATGGTAATTATGATGCAGGAGCATCAACACCACACTACAACGTACCTTTAACAGGTAACCATCAATTTAAAATAAAACTATCCTATACTTTTGCATCAAATACACAAACAATTACAAAGCTATTTGTTAAAAAATTAAATGATGCTTCATTTTCTTCTGAGGTGTTTGGGCAATGGAATGGAACAGATTACTCTCCTTTTACAACTGTTGTAGGAACCCAACAATTAGAGATTGTAACAAATGATATAACTTTACAAGGTGGCGATGAGATTTATTTGCAAATAGTAATGAACTCAGTAAGTCAGACATTAACAATAAACTCAACAGGTTCATCTTTTGAATTATATGCTGCACCTGTTTCGCAAGAGGGTTCTACTATTGATTTATCAGCTAACAATAATATTTTACCAACTGAAAAGCAAGTTGATTTTATTAGTGCAATATGCTCTAGGTACAATTTAATAATTGAGCTTGACAAAGAAATTCCTAGACAATTAAATATTGAACCTGCACAAGATTATTTTGATGCAGGAACAAGTAAGGATTGGAGTAACAAAATAGATTTAAACAAAGATGTTAAGCTAAAGCCAACAAATGAGTTCAGAAAAGAACGCATTAACATGTTTGATTTAGAAGATGAGGACAGACTTAACTATTATTGGCAAGATACATTTGATGAGGTTTACAATAGTTATACTGCTGATTTTAATGGCGATTTTGGAAAGGATGATTTAGAGATTAAAACAATATTTTCTTCATGGAATACCAAAAGACCACAAGGTCATAACATGCTCATTGCAATGCCTTACAAATGGGATAATGGAGAACCTACTTTTGTAGAGATTAAACCTAGACTGTTTGCTTATAGTGGTTTAAAGTCTTGCCAACCATACAGATATTGGAGTCAAGCAACAGGTGGATATACAACAGAAACATCTTACCCTTTTTGCAATCATTATTTAATGAGTGGCGATAGTGTTATTTCTACTGATTCAGATATAAGATTTAAAACTAAAGGTGTATTTGATTCACAATTTTATGTTAACCAACCAACTGTAAACGATACATACGCAAAGTGTTGGAGAAAGTATTTAAACAATATATATAGTGAGGAAGCAAGAATACTGACTGCAAACTTTTATCTTACTCCAGAAGACATTGCTCAGTTTAAGTACAACGATAAAATTTTTGTTCAAAACTCGTATTATAGAATTAACAAAATTACATCTTATGCTTTAGGTAAAAACCAAAGTACAAAGGTAGAGCTGATAAAATCTATTGAGGGAGTATTTAATGATTCAATGCTTGTTTTTGATTGTGATTTAGAATTATTATCAACAAACTTAAACGGAACTACAACTTGGGTAAATTCATCAGGTGCATCAACTACTCCAACACAATCATGTTGCGAGGCTAACAACTTTAGCTTTATAGACAATGTTTGTTATTGGAATACAACTGTCTTGCCACACGAACCTGTACCATCTCCGATTGTATTCAATCAAAATAAGAATGTAAATACTACAGGTGGCGAAGTTATAGTCGGACAAACTGCATCAAGCGTTGTAGTAAACGAATCAACACAGATATACCTAGAGGGTACAGTTAGGAGAATAGGCGAGGAGGCAAAGACAAACAATGTTTTAAGTTACGATGTAACAAACGAAAATACTGAATGGGTAACACGCACAGAGTTCCCTAGCACAGTTCCAATAAGAGGGCAGAACATAGGCACAATTTACGATACTGAGATGTATCTTACTGCAAGAGATTTCTTAGCAGAAGATTCTAATTCTGGTGCAAGTGGTATAATGCATGATAACGGAGGGCATATAAAACCATCTAGTGCAAGCTCAAACTTATATGCATCTTTTCAACTTCCATTAGGTTATAGAGCTAATTCAGTTGTTGTATATGGTAATGACACATCGTCAAACTTTAATGTTTATACATCAGATGTTGATATTGATACAAGTACAGAAGTAGGAACTACAACTGCAATAAATTCAACTGTAAGTTTAAGCGGTCAATATGCAAGCAAGGGTACATATTGGACGATAAAATGTAGCAGCTTAAACGCAACTAAGCATATAAACGGAGCAAAAATAATCTTAGAAAGAGTAACGGCAGCACCATGATAAACGAAGTTATAAGGTTGGTTACATCTAACCAAATCAAAGAAACGGAAGAGAACAAAGTATTGTTTGGAGCTTTTAAATATCCAACATCAATGATAGAAGCATGGCAACAATTTAAAAAAGAGATATGGCAGAAGAGTACAAATTAAAAATGACTGCTGACACTTCTGAGGTGGTTGAGGACATCAAAGACGTAAAGGAAGAAATTAAAGAAGCATCAGAAGAGCAGACTATATTCTCAAAAGCTACTGACAAACTTAAAGATGCGTTTAAGTCTTTAAAGGGTGGAGTTAAGATTGTTATAAACTCTTTTAAAACTTTAAAGGGTGCTATTGCTGCGACAGGGATTGGATTGCTTGTTATAGCTTTAGGTTCTTTGGTTGCATTCTTTACAAAGACACAAAAGGGTGTTGATTTACTTGACCAAGCAATGGCAGGTCTAGGTGCAGCAGTTGATGTTATTATAGATAGGATTTCGAGCTTTGGCGATAGTATTACAAAGTTCTTTAGTGGAGATTTTTCAGGTGCAGTTGAGGGAATGACAAAGACGTTTTCTGGCTTAGGAGATGAGATTGTAAGAGAAGCAAAAGCAGCAGCAGGTTTAGAGAAAACTTTGCAGAGCTTGATTGATATGGAACGAGAGTTTTCAGTTCAGAAAGCTAAGAACAATGTTATCATTAGAGAGGCAGAAGCATTAGCAGCAGACCAAAACGCATCTTTAGACTTAAGAGTTACTAAGTTAAAAGAGGCAATGGCTTTGATTGAAGAACAAGCTCTTGAAGAAGAAAGGATTGCAAAATTAAACTTAGATACAATACTTGCAAAGAATGCTCTAGGAGAAAGTACAAGAGAGGACATGCAAAAGGAAGCTGATGCAGAGATTGCATTGATAAATATTAGAGCAGAGGCAGCAGATAGGAGAAAGGCTTTAATAGGGCAATTACAATCTTTAAATGGGCAGCTACAAATACAGGAACAAGAGCAGGCATTTGCAAAAGTAAAGAATGAGGAGATGACAAATGCAATAATTTTGGAAAACTCTAAAACTTTAAATCAATTAAAAGTAGAAGATGCAGAGCAAACGAACCTTAAGCTGATAGATTCAAGGCAAGAGTTAAACGATGCTTTACTAGATTCTGAAAAGGAATTAAGCAAAGATGAGCAGCTACTAAGAAAGTCAAACACAGAGTCCCAACTACAAGCAGGTGCACAATTAGCAGGTGCATTGTCAAGTCTTGCAGGAGATAACAAAGAGCTTGCAGTTGCATCAGCAATCATAGATACTTATGTAGGTGCAAACAAGGCATTTGCTCAAGGTGGTGTTGCAGGTTTTATAACAGGTGCAGCAGTTATTGCAGCAGGTTTAGCAAATGTTAGAAACATAATGCAAACTGAGGTCAAAGGTTCAGGAGGTGGTGCATCAGCATCAATACCAAACGCATCTCCAATAGGCAATACAATAGGGCAAGCAATACCTGTAAATGCTAACCTAAATGATTTAGTTAATCAAGGAAACGATGCACCGCCTGTACAAGCCTATGTAATTTCACAAGAGGTAACAGATTCACAAGAAGCAGATTTATACATTAAAACTCAAACAGTACTATAATGAAAAAGAAAGACGAAGAGAAGCGTAAAAAAAAGAAATACGACAAAATGAAATTAGTTGAGTTCGTACTTAACGAGAACGATGCAGATGTTGGTGTCTTTGCTATTAGCTTAGTAGAAGACCCGGCGATAGAAGAAAACTTTATGTATTTCTCTAGATCTGGAAAGCCTCAAAAGTTTGCAACGTTAAGCGATGAGAAACGCATTGTCATGGGTGCAGTAATGATTCCTGACATGCCTATATTAAGAGTTGATGCAGAGGGCGAGAAGTATAATTGCTTCTTTAGTAAGGAAACGATACGCAGAGTTGAGGAGCTTTACATGATTAATAGCAAACATCAATCTGCAACTTTAGGTCATGAGAGAGCAGTTAACGGAGTTACCACAATCGAAACTTGGATTGTAGAAGATTCAAAGATTGACAAGTCTGCATTGCATGGGTTCAATTATCCTGTTGGAACTTGGGTTGCTTGCATGAAGATTGAGAACGAAGATGTTTGGAGCAACTATATAAAAGAGGGCGAGGTTAAAGGTTTCTCTATTGAGGGCTACTTTGATACTAAAGAATCTGAGGGCATTAAAATGGAGAAAGAAGATGTATTAAGTAAGCTCAGACAAATCATCAAGGATAGCGAAAATAAAACAAACAAAAAGTAAACCTATTTAATAGAATAGAAACAAACCCTAGAAAATGGAAGCATTAGACAAAATCAAAGAAATTTTGGGTATGGTAGAAGTGGTAAGCGAAAACGAACCTACACCTGCTGAATTATCTGAAGCAAAAGAACATTTAAAATTCGAGGAAGCAACTCTTGAAGATGGTACTATAATTAGTGCTGATTCATTTGATATTGGTAACGAGGTGTTTATCGTTGTAGAAGATGAGCGTCAACCAATGCCTATTGGAGAGTATGTTTTTGCTGATGGTACTTTGCTAGTAGTAGAGGAAGAGGGAATTATTGCTCGTATCGGAATACCTGAAGAAGAGGTTGTTGAGGAAGTAGTTGAGGATTCAAAAACTGAAGAACTTAGCGAAACTAACACCGAAACAAAAGATGCATTAGTGCAAGCGATTGGAGTACTAGAAAATTTAGTACAAGAGTTTGCAAGCATTAAAGAAGAGTTCAATACTTTGAAAACTGCAAAAGAAGAGGCAGTTGCTAAAGTTGAGGAGTTCGAGAAAGTAGGCGAGGAAATAACACCAAGTCCAGAGGGAAAAACATCAGGAACTAAATCAATGGTTGAGTTTTCTAAGTTATCCCCACAAGAAAGAGTTCAATATTTAATTAATAAAAACCAAAATATTTAAGACATGCCAAATGATACTTACACAAAACTGTACGCAGGTAAAGCTGCTGCAGGATTTATGTCAGCATCTCTACTAAGTGGAGAGACATTAGCAAAAGGTTACTTAACTGTGTTACCAAACGTAGCATTCAAAGTAAACCTAAACAATTTTAATTTAGATGCAGCAGCAGTAGCAGATGCAACTTGTGACTTTACAAGTGCTGGAGATGTTACTTACGTTGAGAAAGCTCTTGCACCAAAGCGTTTACAAGTAAACAGAGCATTGTGTAAAAACGATTGGCTTTCAACTTGGGCAGGTGCAAACATGAGAGCAGGTTTAGATGGTACTTTACAATCTGACTTCGCAACTTACTTAATCTCTTATGCAGGTTCTTTAGTAGGGCAGCAAGTAGAGAAGTCAATTTGGCAAGGTGCAGCAGCAACAGGTGGAGAGTTTGATGGATTCCAAGCGTTACTTACTGCCGATGGTGGTGCAGATGTAGCAGCAGTTGGTGGTGGTATCAATGCAGGAAACGTAATTGCTGAAATTGGTAAAGTTCGTGATGGAATTGCAGACGCAGTTTACGGACAAGATGACTTATGTATCTTTATGGGTACGGCAGCATTCAAATCTTACATCTCAGCACAAGCAGCTTTAGGTTACTTAAACCAATACCATGCAGGTGTAACTGAGTCAAACTTTGAGGGTATTCCAATTAAGTGGTGTCCAGGTATGGCAGCTAACGTAATGGTAGCAGGTCGTAAATCTAACTTGTTCTTTGCAACAGATTTAGAGGGAGATATGACTGAGGTCAAGCTATTAGACCAAACTATGGTTGATGGTTCAGATAATGTTAATCTAGTAATGAAGTTCAATGCAGGTGTAGGTTACTCTACTCGTGCAGACATCGTTCTTTACGCATAATTCGTTAAGGTATGGCATGTGCATTATTAAATGGTAGAGGCTTAGAGTGTAGAGAAGCAGTAGGTGGTTTAAGAAACGTCTATTTTGCTAATCATGATACACTTGGAGCTTATACAGTAGACTCAGACGGACAGTTAACTGCCGTTGCAGGTACAACAAATGTATTCAAATATGCCTTGAACCCTCAAAGCTCTGAATATACTGAAACTATTACTGTGTCTGAGGACAATGGTACAGTATTTTATGAGCAAGTAACTACACTAATGTTACCAAATTTAAGCAAGGCAGCACTTTCTGCTCTTCGCTTATTGACACAAGGTCGCTTTCAAATCTTCACAGAGGATAATAACATAATTGAAAGTAAAGGATTTGGAAATTGTTATTTAGTAGGTGCTTACAATGGTGCTACTGTTACAGGTGGAACTGTTGCTTTGGGTAAAGCTCTTGGCGATATGAGTGGCTATACATTGACGATAACATCTAGGGAAAAAAGGTCAGCTCTAATTATTGAAGAGGGAGCTACTACAATATTTGATGCTCTTGGTAGTATTACAGTTGTAGATTCATAGATCTGGTATATAATATTAGAACCCTTGCAGAGATGTGAGGGTTTTTTTTGCTCTATACTAAAACAAAACAGGTAGTTTACTATTTATTAATATACTTAAAAAACAAGATTATGCCACAGAATACAATAGTAAGACAAGCAGCAACTGCATCAGTAGTAACACCAAGCGATGCAACTGCAATAGTTGGAGCATCTTTTAATTCTCCAGCTGCATTATTTGTAGGTACAGGAGGAGATATAAACGTTATCACTTTAGGTGGCTCTACTGTCTTATTAAAGAACATAGCAAACGGAACATTTTTACCTGTTCAAGTTACGCATGTAAAAGCAACTGATACAACTGCAACTGATATAGTAGCTTTATTTTAAAATAGGGCTATATGTTAGTAAACATTATACAAAATACAATAAGCAGCTTTATAAGTGCAGGGGTTGCAGCAGCATCTGTTATCACAACCAATCTAAAGATGTGGCTTGGATTTGAAACGAGCGAAACATTAGGTAGGGAGGAATTTGTTGATGGTAATTTTCCTTTACCAAATGTAAATTGGATTTTTCAAAGTTCCGCTTGGAGTATTAACAATAATAAGGCGTTGTATGATGATACTGCAATATCTTATATAAGTCAAAGTGGGCTAACTATAATTGCAGGTAAGACGTATCAAGTGTCATTTGACATTGAGGATAGCTCAGGACAGTCAAGGATGCAAATAAGCAATCAAGCTGCAAGCGAGGTATATTCTCCTTACACTTATAGAGCAAATGATTCCTATGTAGTTACGTTTACATCTTCGACAAATCAAAGTACTCTTGCTTTTAAAGGACATACTAACGGAACTTCTTTTTCTCTTAGTAACGTATCTTTAAAAGAAATAACCCAAATCACACCTGACAAATCGGGTAACAATAATGTAGGCGAGTTGTTTACAGGTAAGGCGATTGAGCTTGATGGGCTAAATGATGAAATTGATTTTGGAACTGCACAAATACCTATCAAAACTATTAGTTTTTGGATAAAACCTTTATCTGTAAGTAATGAGGGGTTATTTTATTTAGGTTTGTCTAGTTTTCCACAATTTAGACAAATATCTATTACAAGTGGTAACATATCAGCAACAAGTTATTTTACTAACTTCACTCCTTATGTAAATAATATTCAAACTTCAGCAGTAACACAAGATGTTTGGCAAAGAGTTGTATTAACTTTTGATGAATGGATAACAACGACTTTACAAATAGGTAAAGTTTATAGTAGTGTTTATGGTCATTTTGCTATTTCTGATGTTCAATTTTATAATGAAACTTGGTCAGCCGATGACATCGCATACGATTATGCAAACCCAAATAAACTTGCAATAGATAACCCTAGTACGAATTTAGTCGTTACAAACTTAAAAGGTTATTGGGCGATGAGTGAGGGCGATGGTAAATTAGCTTATGATAGTGGAACTAATTTGGAAGAGGAAGATGTTGTTAATGGAGATTTTGCTACTGATTCTGATTGGTCAAAGGGTACAGGTTGGGATATTGATGTAGTTAATAATAAGGCTACTTGTGATGGCACACAAACAACCAATTCTAATTTATCACAAGTTGTTTATACGCCAGGTAAAGTATATAAAACTATAATTACAGTTGATTCGGTAGATGCAGGTTCTTTAGGGATTTTTACAGGTACTTCAAATTCTCAGCTTACTATAACTGAAGCAGATACTTACACTATAATTATTGAGGCATCAACATCAGATACAATTTATATTCAAGCGAATGAGTTTTTTGATGGCTCTATATCTAACGTATCAGTTCGAGAAGTAACCGCATCCAACCACGGAGGTTTGATTCTTGGAGCTGACTACGTTGATGCTCAACCAAGAATACCACAACTAGGTATGCAGAATTGGAGTAAGGGAAGTAATTTGTTTCCTTATAGTGAGGATTTTACTGAGTGGGTAATTGCCCCAACCACATCACAAGTGTTGTTAGCAGCAAGCGAAGCAGCTCCTTACGGACAAGGCGATGTTTATTCAATTACAATGCAAGCATCAGAAAGCGATGCTTATATTAGATATGCAACTACTAACGCAACTTTAACATCTTCAACACATTCTGTTTGGGTTAAACAAGCTCCAACAGGAAGTGCAACACATATTAGAATAACAAACAACAATAGGGCTGCTTGGAATACAGGAACAAGTGAAAAAATAGCGTTAACAAGTATTTGGCAAAGATTAGAGACAACTGATGCAATTACAGGTAACAGGTTTACAATAATTGGTTCAGCCGATGCAAGTGGTACTCAAGATTCCGATTGTCTCGGTAAGGCTCTTATTTATGGGGCTCAATTAGTTGAGGGTTCGTCAGCAGGTGTTTACAGATTTACAGACGGAGCAGCAACATCGAACTCAATTGTTATAGCTAACCCAACTATACCAACACAGGACATCTTCGGTAACGCAGTTCGAGATAGATTGAACTCGTTTAATTTAGACGGAAGTGGTTATGCTGAGGTGGCTGATGATACTGATTTAGATTTTGGTACAGGTGCTTTTTCTTTTGATGGATGGGCTAAGTATGCTTTTGTAAACCAAGGAAGTTCTTTGAATACTATTTACACACACTTAGAAGATAGTGCAAATACAAGTGCAGGATTTTCTTTAAACACAGAAACAGGTGGCAAAATATCTGCTTGGTTTGGTGGAGTAGAACTTGAACTTTCAGCAGGGCTAAGTGAAGGAGATTGGTTTTATTTTGCATTAACTAGGGATGCAAGTGGTAATGTAAAACTTTACGCATCAACTGATTTAGAAAATCCTGCTACAACTACACAAAATCCGATACTTACTATAACAAACGCAGCTAATAAACGAGTGGGTGGAGATGCAACGAGTATTCCTAACAATGGATTTTCAAGACATTATCATAACTTAATTAGCGATGTAAGACTTTATGATGCAGAATTATCAGCAACAGAAGTAGAAAACAATTATAACGCAGGTTTATCTGCACATACAAATTAATTATGAGAGGAAACGTTTATTTATCTCTTGATACAAAGACTTTTAAAGGATTGATTCCAGAAGAGTTAATGAAAACCTACGGAATACCACAATATGACGAGGAGGGTGTTCAAAATGGTGTCATTAAACCAACCTTCAAAGAGCTTGGAGAGTACAATCGTAGAAAGTTTGGTGCTAACCCTGTTGTGAAAATTGGTAAGGTTAAATTTCATATAATTGAACTCGAGGCTAGTTGGGTAAGTGGAGAGCTTTCTGCATTGCTTGAATTAGGTAAGGGTAAGGAATATCCAAACAACTGCTTAATGACACGAACAGAAGCAGCTGAATTTATTAGAGATAACTCAGACGATTCAATAATATGATATATTTTGATAAACTTAAAGTCAAGAGTAAAACTGTTTACAAAATTACACATGTAGATGGAGACTTTATTGCTATTACAAAGTATTTTGACATGCACAAAGATGCAGAGCAGTTTGCTGATTGGTATGCTAAAAAAAGAGATTGTGAGGTTCACAAATCGTTTAAAGTAAAAAAGAAAAAGTAAATGGAGCATTGGCTACAAAGTGTTGCGATAAATAAATTGTCTTTAAATATCTACAATCAATGTGTAGATGCTGAGGGTAATTACTTTTTGATTGGTGTAATAGATGACCAAACAAGAGTTGCAACATACGGAGTAATTTCTCCTGTTGCCAGATCGCAAAGAGCAATAAGATTTGATGTACCAACAAACGCAGCTCCATTTAATGCATTAAAGACAAACTCATTTTACAATGTTGTTGTATATGAGCAAACGAATGATACAAATACAAGTCCAACAGATGCCGTTGTACTTGGTTTACGATGGGAGGGTACAATGATAATAGATGCAGATAGTGAGGTTACATTTACTGAGTATGCAAACCCAACTGCAAGGAATTACGTTTACTATAACACAGAAGATTAAGCAGCATGATAAATTTAGTACAAATGGCTTCCTATACTACTCCAAAGATTGAGGAGAACCCTGCAAGGGAGTGGGTAGAATATGGGCGAGATAACAACTACTATCAATTCTTAATAGATAGGTTCAATGGTAGTGCAGTAAACAATGCTATTATTACAGGTATAGGAGAGATGATTTATGGTCAAGGTCTTGATGCAACAGATGCAGACAAAAGACCATTAGACTATGCTAAAATGAAGCTCATATTTAGAGATGAAGATATACGAAAAGTATCTTTGGATTTAAAGTTACTAGGTCAATCTGCGTTTAATATAGTTTGGAACAAGGGTAAGACTGAAATTAAGAAAGCAAAGCATATTCCAATACAAAACTTAAGACCAGAAAAGGCAGTTGATGGAAAGATACAAGCATATTACTACTCAGATGATTGGTCGCAGTTCAGAAAAGACAAGTTTAAGCCTATTAGAATAGATGCTTTTGATGGGAAGCGTAAGTCAAGCGATAGCCAAATCATGGTTATACATCCTTACTCGCCTGGCTTCTTTTATTTCTCTCCTGTTGACTATCAAGGTTCTTTACAATGGAGTGAGATAGATGAGGAGATAGGAAACTATCACTTGACAAACATTCAGCAGGGGTTTGCACCTAGCATGATGGTAAACTTTAACAATGGTACACCTACAAAAGAGGAACAAGATGCTATTGAGAGAAAGATAACGCAGAAGTTTACGAGTACTAGTGGTAAAAAGTTTGTTTTATCGTTTAACGATAATCAACAACAAGCTACAACGATAGACCAAATACCTATCTCGGAAGCAGCAGAGCAATACAAGTTCTTATCTGAGGAATGCACAAAGAAAATTTTAGTTGGGCATAGAGTTACATCTCCAATGTTGTTTGGTATTAAAGACAAGACAGGTTTAGGTAACAACGCAGAGGAGATAAAAGTTGCATCTCAGCTATTTGATAACACAGTTATAAAGCCAAAGCAAAACATAATCATTGATGCGATTGATGAGGTGCTTGCAGTTAATGGTATTCACTTAGATGTTTACTTTAAGACATTGCAGCCAATTGAATTTGCAGAGGATTTAGCAGACTTAGACGAGGAAACAAGAGAAAAGGAAACAGGTGTTAAGATGAGTGCTTGTAAGCATGACGATAGACCATTCCTTGACGATGCTAAGTCTGAAACATTACTCGAAGAGCTTAAGATTTACGGAGAGGTAAACGATGAGGAGGAATACGAGTTGATGAGTGAGGAGTTAGTCGACACAACAAACCCTGATTTTCACAAAGAGTTTGAGGGTTTTGATAGACAACCAAATGATTCCGATGCAAAGGCAGGAGAAAAGTCTAAATGGGGAGATAAGGGTTTGTATAAAGTAAGGTATGCATACGCAAAGACTACAACTAAACAAGCAAAAAACCCAAGCAGACCATTCTGTACTGAAATGATAATGATGGCTAATTCTGGCATTGAGTTCAGATACGAGGACATTAAAAAAATGGGTAGAGCAGGAGTAAATGGGCAGTTTGCACCAAAAGGCTCTAGCACATACGATTTGTTTACTTGGAAAGGTGGGGTTTATTGTTATCATGGTTGGATGAGAAGAATCTACTTTAGAAAGCAAGTAAAAGGTAAGTTCTTACCAAACAAAGGTCTTGACAATGAGAAGCGAGTTGGTAACAATCCTTATGTAAAGCAGAAAGGAACGGAAGCAGTTGCACCGATAACAACACCGAATAGAGGAAGTTTAAAAAATAGATAATGGCAACAGTTTTATTCATATCACAGGACAGGTTGAAAACATCAACTGCTCTAAATTATAACATCGATACGGAGTATTTGCTTCCATTCGTTAAAATTTCACAAGACAAGCATTTGCAAGCTATCTTGGGAACTAAGTTATATGAGAAGTTAGAAGCAGAGATACAGGCAGGAACTTTAGCAGGTGCTTATAAAACTTTAGTTGATGACTATATACAAGATGCTTTAGTGCATTATGCTATTGTTGAAGCGTTGCCGTTTATTTCCTATAAAATTGCAAATGGTTCGATTACTCAAAAGAATAGTGAGAACGGAACTGCTGCAACTAAAAACGATGTTGATTGGTTGATACGTAAACAAATGGATTCTGCAGAGTTTTATGGGCAGAGAATAATAGACTATTTGATTTACAAGACAAGCTCATTTCCTGAGTATTCTTCAAACTCAAATGCAGATATAGACCCAATAGGTAACGCATACAATCCTGGCATTAAAATAGATTAATGGGTTACAAGCCAAAGAAAACAAATATCAAAAAGCTAAAGACGTATTTGGCTAAAATTAAAATCAATGAACGAAAAAATTGATACAGTCATATTTAATGGAATTAACTTTGGTGCATTAGGTGTTACATTTATCGGAGTTGAGCAAGTTTTAACTATCTTAGTTCTTGTAAGTGCATTGTTGTATAACATTAAGAAATTAACAAGAGATGAATCCTAGATTTTTTATAAAGGAAGAGTTTACCTGTGATGGGAAAAATTGCTTTGATAAGATTAATAAGAAGTCTTTAGAGCGTTTAGATCTGGCAAGAGAGTTTGCTGATGTACCTTTTACAATAACAAGCTCTTGGAGAAGCAAAGCACATAATATGGAAGTCGGAGGAAAACCAAATTCAGCACATTTAAGAGGAACTGCATTTGATATTTCCTGTATGAGTTCATACCAAAGAATGCAAATTGTGAGAGGCTTGCTTGATGCAGGATTTACACGCATTGGAATAGCTAAATCTTTTATTCATGCTGATGACGATGCAGAATCGCCACAACAAGTAATGTGGTTGTACTGATGAGTTGGGAATTATCAATAGGATTTTACACAGGAATACTCTTGGGAGTTTACACCAAGCGTTACGATGATGGGATTGCCCATTATTTATATTTACCTTTTTGTTTCATTTGTTTAGACTTTTATTATGATTGATTTTATTGCCCAAAATTGGGGAGAGCTTACAATCGGTTTGTTGGCTTTTATTAAGGTTGTTGTTAATCTTACACCAACGGAAAAAGATAATGCAGTATTCGGAAGATTAGATACTATAATCAACTTGTTTATATACGATAAGATTAAATGAGTTCACTAACTACAACTTTGATATTATCAATACCTGTTTGTTTATTTTATTATTTAAAATGGCTTTATAAAGATGAGAGCAATAGCGAAAGCAGTCGGCAAGATTAGTGAAGTCTTCCAAGAAGGACAACGTCAAAAGAAGTGGAGTGCAAAGCGTTCAGTAAGTGGAGTGCTAGTTACGGCAGCAGTTTCAGACATGGCAGCAAATGGATTAACGGAGCTTAACGTCATGTTAAGTTTTATTGCTATCTTGCCATTATGTTTCACTGTATTCTCTAAAGCATGACAAAGAAAAAAGATGGTTGGAATCGTATGAGGTTAAAACCTAGTGAGATTGAACTAATCAAAAAGCACAGAGCAAACACCTTAGAAAACATCAATGACAATTCAGCTCTTGATTTACATTTACAAGAGCGAGGGATTGACAAAAAAGACGTTGTTTCTGTCAAGCATTGGCAAAACATGGGTGGGGAACTTAGGTTCTCAGTTGTTACAAAGGAAGATTCTGGCATTGATGAAGATGGCATATTTAGTAGGCTCAATACATTCATTGAAAACCATGCACCAACCTATCCAAAAATCAAACACAAAGCAGGTCGGCATCTATTAGTAATCAATCCTGCTGATATTCATATAGGCAAATACGCAAACGCAGAGGAAACAGGAGAAGATTACAACATTCCTATTGCAGTATCTAGAGTTATTGAGGGAGTGCAAGGTTTGATACAAAAATCAAAAGGCTTTGAGATTGATAGGGTTTTATTCTGCATAGGAAACGATATACTGCATGTAGATAATGTATATAACACCACAACAAAAGGAACACCACAAGATTGCGATGGCAAATGGTGGGAACATTACGAGATAGCATTGCAGCTCTATGTTAAATGCGTAGAGATGCTGAGAGAAGTTGCACCTGTTGACTGCGTACACTCAATGAGCAATCATGACTATCAAAGTGGATTTCATTTGGCACATGCTTTAAAGGCTTGGTTCAGGAATACAAAAGACGTTTCAGTTGATGCAGGAGTTGCACATCGAAAGTATTATAAGTACGGAATTAATTTAATAGGCTTAGAGCATGGCGATGGTGCTAAAATGGATAATTTACCATTGTTAATGGCACAAGAAAGACCAGATCTATGGGCAGCAACTAAATATAGATATTGGTATTTACACCATCTACATCACAAAGTGAAACATAAATGGAGAGATGCAAAGGATTTCATCGGAGTAACTGTCGAGTATTTAAGAAGTCCAAGTGCAGCAGATTCATGGCATTCAAGAAAAGGGTTTACAGGCTCTTCAAAAGCAGTAGAAGCGTTTGTACATGAGTTCGATAGAGGACAAGTCGCAAGGCTAACACATTTTTTTTAACAACACAATCCCCCCAAAATTAAGGCTTACAGAGATGTAGGTCTTTTTTTTGCAAATTATTTTAATATTATAGTTGGTATTCTTAAAATATATTATATATTTGTCAAAGACAAGCGATAATAATAACAACTAAAAAACAAGATTATGACAATTTCAAATTCAACAGACAGTAAAAGAGTAAACATAATTACAGATAATGGTTATGGCGATTCAATATTTAGAGCTTTTTTTGTGCAGGTTTACAATGGACAAGAGCAAGTTTTAGATACAAAAGAATATAAATCTTTAAAAATGGCTCAAAAATGGGCAGCAAAAAAATTAAACTAATAGGATCGTAATGCTCCTTTAACCCTAAAGACAAAACAATGAAAGTAACAGTTGACACATCAGACAAGACCACAGTTTACACAGGAGGCGAATATCCTGTCGGTCATATTACACAAGTAGTTAAGCAGTATGTTATGAAGCAAGAACTTGCTGACAACCTACTCAAGAACATGAAAGCTCGCATTAAGGAATTAGAGAACGAGCAAGGCAATGGCGATTTAGTTTATGAGTTGAAGATGCAGTTGCACAAAATAGGTGCATGGTATGAACCTGAATCAGTTTGGGCTGATGATTACACAGGTGTTCCAGAAGTTGATATGCAACTTAGACATGCACCTTGTCAAAAACTAGGTTCTAGGAGTTTATAAAATTTTTTATATATTTGACAAAACAAAAACAAAACGACATGACAAATTTATCAGCACAAGACAGAGTAAGACTTGACTATTTAGAGCAAGCATTGACAGAACATTTAAAACTAGAGAAGTTTATTTTAGATGAGGGTTTGTACTTTACTGCAAATGTTAATCTTGCTAAAGTTAAGGTAGCTTTAGAATCAGAAATTGAAAACTACAAAACAAAATAAGATGGGAAAGTTAAAAGAATTTTTTTTAGGAAGCAGAGAGCAGCAAATTGATTTTGCAGCTATGAATGCAATAGAGTTAAGTTTAGATGAGGAAAGACAATACTACTTATCTAAAGAGTGGAGCGATGGCAAAAGAAGTCCATTGAACGAAACAATTAAAGAGTGGGAACATTTAGACAAACCAAGTAAACAACAATAAGATGAATAAAGACAAACTAAACGAATTGTACAAGAAGAACGGATTGACTGCTGACGATGTATTCAAGCATAAGTTCTACACAATTATCTCTAGATCTGGAATCGATAAGATACAAGCCAATAACAACATTGAGATTGATTACCAACTGCTGCACAACTCAGGAGATAACAAATGTATTATCATTAAGGCAACGGCAAAGAGTGGCGATAAGGTAATTCAAACATTTGGCGAATCAGCTCCAAACAACACATCAAATGCTTATCCTGTTGCAATGGCTGAGAAGCGTGCAATGAGCAGAGCAGTTCTAAAGCTAACAGGCTTTTATGAGCTTGGGCATTTTGGAGAAGATGAAGCTGATGATTTTAAAAGAAAATAGACATGAAAAACGAAACAGGAAGAGGTTGGAATCCAACCACAAATTTACAAGAGGTGTTATTGAATACCTACAAAACAAAGGCAACAATTGGTACTGCTTTAAAGCTATCACAACCGACATTGAATGTTCTACTTAAAGATGAGAGAAAGATTACATTTAGTCAGTTGGTGCAGATTAGCAACGATTCTAAAATAAGTTTAATCAAATTAATAAAACTATTGTAATGTTTAAAGAAGATAAATTTGAGTATTTAGTTGAGGAGGCTGCAAAGCTAAACAAGACTAACACAAAGAATATAATGAGTACAAACAGGCAACGATTTATTGTCGAAGCTCGAAATATGATTTATGCATTCCTTTCTGAAAATCATTGGGGATGCACAAAGATAGGGAGAGCATTTGGTAAGAACCATGCTTCGGTAATTCATGGGTGCAGGAATCATGAGAACGATTACAAAACTCTACACTACTATAAAAAGACATATGACAAGTTAATTCTTATCATGGCTGAAAATACAGACATGAATGAGGTTGTAAAGTTACGAGCAAAGCAAAGAGCAAAGGATGAACTCGAAAACTTGCAGAATGAGAATGCCAGACTTAAGGAGAAGATTTACGATTTAAAAGAAAAGACCAAAAAAGTATTACAGGCACACAATGAATCAACTATGTTAACCCAAAAATTACATATATTATGCAGCTAAAAGGAACAATCCTTAAAATTAAAGATGTACAAGTTATATCTGACAAATTCAAGAAGCAAGAGGTTATCTTGAAACAAGCCGATACAGAGTACGATGCAGATGTTCCGATAGAGTTTATGCAGGATAAAGGAATAGCTCTTGTAAAGGGCTTAAAAGTAGGTCAGAACTACGAGATTAGTATTAACATAAGTGGTAGAGAATGGAAGGACAGACATTTTGTGAGTTTAAAAGCTTGGAAAGTTGAAAAATTAGAGGGTTTCGAGTCTGAACAACCAACATCTTCAGCAGAAGATTCAATGCCATTTTAAATGAGAGGAGCGTAATGCTCCTTTTTTTTTACCTTTGACAAAACAAAACTATGGAACAACCAAATTATTACTCAATATTGACTGCATCGGTTAGGTATGACAAAGACTTAACACCAAATGCCAAGCTCCTGTACTCAGAGATTACTGCATTATCTAACAAGAAAGGTAAATGTTGGGCAAGCAATGGATACTTTGCAGGTCTTTACAATGTATCAAATACATCAATCTCTAAATGGATAAAGCAATTAGCAGATAAAAAGTACATTCATGTGCAAATGCTTTACATTTCTGGAACTAAGCAGATTGATAAGCGAATTATATCAGTTACCCCTATTAAAGAAAAGTTAAACACCCCTATAAGAAAAGTTAAGGGGGGTATTGAAGAAATGTTGCCTACCCCTATTGAAGATAAGTTAAAGGATAATACTACAAGTATTAATACTACAAGAACTAATAGAGATGGTAAACCATCTTCTCTCTCGATCGTTGAAGATTATTTTAGATTAAAAAACTTTGATTTAAGCGAGGCAATTAATTTCTTTGAGTATTACGAAAGCAATGGTTGGAAAGTGGGCAGAAACGCGATGAAAAAGTGGAAGCTCGCAGCAAATAGATGGATAAGGAATGCCAAGCCAAAGAAAAAAGGATTGAGCGAGGAATACTTCGGCGATTTGATGTCAAATAAAAATTTACTAGATTAGCGGAATGGAAATAGGAAAACAACCGACAGAACAATTACTTGACTTTTGCTTTAAGACTTTAAACAAAGCATTGTTTGAGATGAGTCAGAACAAAGCTGAGTCAGACAGGAAAGTATTAGCAAACATTTTAATGAACGATTTAAACGATAAGTTTTTTAGATTGACTGCTGCTGATGTTACTCAGGCATTTCACAAAGGAGTGAGAGAGGGAGAGCAGCTTGCAATCAATCCAAGAACATGGTTTAATTGGCTAAACAAACAAAAGATGAAAACTAACAAATTAAGGATTGAGCAGTCGCAAGATGGCGAACGATTACTAATAGAATCGAATGCTCAGAACATAGACAAAGACGAGGTGCTTAAGGAGTTCCTAGAGCTTTGTGTTATAGAACCATTTGAAGAGCATTGCAAAGGGGAGGATATTACTTTCCAAGGAATTAACCAAGCATTCCAATGGCTAGAGCTTAACAACTTTATTGTGCTAACAACAAAGGACAAAGAGCAAATGTGGGAAGAGGTGCAGGAGGAGATAGTTGCAAGGAAAAAGTTTGTTCACAATAAACGCAAACAATTCCATCCTGTAATAATGTGCAGAGAGAAAGCCTTAAGGATGCATTTCGGTAAGTGGAAGAAAGCAAAGAAAAACCTAAGAAAAGAAATATATAAAATACTAGACAATGGATAAGAGGATAAGCGAGTTATTAGAACTTAATGCATCTCATGTTGCAAACTCTGGCACAGGAAGCAAGAAAGATATTGGAGGAGAGAAAGAAGTTGCAAAGGCTTGGAAAGAGATACAAAAAGATATTAAGAAAATAGACAAAGAGTTTTACGAAATAATTAAAGAGCAATGACAATAACAAACGAAGATAACATGCAGTTAATGGCTAGGTACGAGGACAACTATTTCGATTTAGCTATTGTAGACCCTCCTTATGGTATTGGAGCAGATAAAGCACAAAATTCAGCAGCATTAAGTAGAAAAAAAGCAAACAATAAAAGCAAAGCTGGTAGAGGATGGAAAGAATATAAGGTTACTGATTGGGATAACGAAACACCTAATGAAGAATATTTTAAAGAATTATTTAGAGTAAGTAAAAAGCAAATTATATGGGGTGGTAATTATTTTCCTTTTATATGGAGTTATTCTAATAGCTTTTTAATTTGGAATAAAATGCAAAGAGATTTTAGTTTAGCAGATGGAGAGCTGGCTTGGTATTCTGAAACACAAAAAGCAATGAGAACTTTTGACTTTAGTAGAGGTGGTGCTTTAGCAGATAATAATAGAAATGGTGGTAGATTTCATCCAACACAAAAGCCTGTTAAATTATATGAGTGGCTTTTAATGAACTACGCTAAAGAGGGCGATAAAATACTAGACACTCATTTAGGTAGTGGCTCAATAGCAATAGCTTGCCATAACTTAGGATATGACTTAACTGCTTGTGAATTAGACAAAGACTATTACGAAGCATCAATGAAAAGAATTAATCAGCATAAAGCACAATTAAGGATAATATGAAATACGTTAAATTTGATACATTTTGGTTGATGTTTGGATTTACTCCTCCAGAAATGCCAAGAGGTAAAGACAAAAGAAAATGAAAGCAGTAGAGGACAAACTACAAACTGCTATTGTTTCCTATTTAAAGATGGAATATAGAGCTTTGTATTGTGCATCTTTAGGAGGGCAATATCAAAAGTATCATTCGCAAAGGCTCAAAGCCAAGAGGACAGGATATGTTGCAGGTTTCCCAGATTTATTTATCTATGAAGCAAGAAACGGATTTAATGGTTTAGCGATAGAGCTTAAGGTAAAAGGCAATTATGCAAGCCCATCTCAAAAGGCATGGATTGTAAACCTTAACAATAGAGGTTACCTTGCAAAAGTTTGCACAGGCTTTGACGATGCAAAAGAAACAATTGATAACTATTTTAAACAAGATTAAACATGGTACAAAACGTCATAATAATTGCAACAACTGCAATAGCATTAACAGTAATTGTAGAATCATTTAACAAAAAGTAATGAGCGAAGACGAAAAGAAACGCAACGAAGAGATTGCAAAGGAAACATGGGAGAGTTGGATTGTAGACTTAGAAGATAAGGAACAACCTGAAACCTGCTCAATAGATGATGAAGATTGTGAAAATTGTGGCTCATGAGTAGTATAGAAAACAAAGTGTGCAGTAAGATACTTGATAGAGCTGAGGTCGGCAAAAAAAAGTATGGCACAACTATGGAGCGAGTTGACTTAAGTAGCTTAGAATGGCTTATACACGCACAGGAAGAAGCTATGGACTTAACTGTATACCTTGAAAAGTTAATAGGAATTGAACAAGAAATATTATTAGCAAAAAAAATTATAGATGAGAAGTCTAAAAAGTTAATAACTTAATTAGTTAAAATAAAATTGTTACATTTGTAATTCCTAACAATAATTGTCTTGTCATCAGTTGTTTTGTGTGGAGTTGTTAGGTAACACTAGCAGCTCCATTTTTTTTATTTAAAAAGTTATGAGAGGAATAATCAATCAAGTAATACTCA
>Ga0224513_10000184_pt1 | contig 22382 bp, 38 predicted proteins | sample SF_May12_sed_USG_5_FD_169109 | JGI IMG/M metagenome (GOLD analysis project Ga0224513, IMG submission 169109) | Sediment microbial communities from San Francisco Bay, California, United States - SF_May12_sed_USGS_21 | ecosystem: Environmental > Aquatic > Marine > Sediment | place: USA... | reverse complement strand
CTGTTGCGCTAGCTATACCTAGAGACAAACCCACAATGAATTATGGTTGGCTAACTCGCACCACAGCAGAAGATGAGTACTCAAGGGTAATTTTGCATGAGTTTGCTCATGCTCTTGGCTGTGTACATGAACATATGGCGGGCGGGGTAAAGTGGAACAAGCCCGCAGTTTATGAGCATTACCAACGCACACAAGGTTGGAGCAAAGATCAAGTTGACAACAATATCTTTAATAGGTATTCAGTGGACCAACTCAAAACAAGCGAGTATGATCCTGATTCAATTACACATTATCCAGTACCCGCCGAACTTACACTTGATGGTATTGAGGTAGGTTACAATAGGGTGCTGTCTAGTGTGGATAAAGAATTTTTAGGAGTTCTTTATCCATTTGAAGATGAGCCAAAAATTGAAATAGTCTCTATTGAGGGTGTGAGTGTTCCCGACGAAGAGACATCGTTATATATTTACCCATCTTGGAATTTCGCTTACTCAACAAAGATACAAGATGGCGAAACGGTTACTCCTACAGAGATGCAGCCTATTAAGCTAAACAACTTAAAGAGGATACTGCTTGCCTTCTTTGATAATAACGGGCCGCAAGCAGCTATGCAGCCATTAGGCACATACTATGTTCACGAAAAGCAGCGGGGTGATGAAATCATATTAGATTTATTTGGTGAAAATTCCCAATATAGAATTAGAGCATTAGTGATATAATTCGTATTGAAGAGAAATCAACTTTCAATTGAGCCCACCTTTTGAAGAAGCATCTCTTCAAAATAAGCCCCCCTCCTGCCACTTTTTGTTGGGGGCTTATTTTTTTGACAAACGAGCCCTTTTTAGAATCTTAAACGTAATGCCTTTAGCCTTATATACTTTGCCGACTTTTATGGTGTCGGGCGATACTGGGGGCGATTTCTTATAATCTGTTTGTTTCATTTCTTAACCTCAATTTCATATACATCATAAAGGTTGGGGTTACCCCTACGTTCATTCTGTCTTAATAGACTGTTAACATACTTGCCGCTTACGTCCACAGCAAACCAATTCCATGCACGTTCCTTAAAATCATACTTTCTTATGGCGTATTTTGTGTTAGTATTTTCATCAACCATAATCACTCCTTGGGATTATTCAGATCTGAGCGGTAACTCAGATCTTCATTATACTACTATTATAAATGGTTGATATTAAAACATTCTCAAATGCGCAATATTAAAAACTCCAATTGCCTTTTTAGCGCAATAACCATTCTAGGATTAAACCTTTGAAACGTTTGCTTAATTTGTGTAAAACTATCCACTTAGTATAAAAGGTTGACATTTATACACTGATTGTTTAGTATAAAAGTACCAAGCCCAATAATAGGGCTTGGAATAAATGTGGAAGGAAATCCAAGGATATGATATCAGGAAAAGGAGCATACTACGAAAGCCTTAGCGCTCAGATTGAAATAGACAAAAGCAATCAAGTCAAAGAGGCTTTGAGAGTTCATAGCATAAGAACGGGTATAGAAATTCGGAGCATGAGCAAGCAGGAACTTGTGACGGCTATAGAAAAGATCACGAGTAAATATGATGGATTAACGGGTTGGTCGAGAAATGATAATCTAGAGTATACTAGACTAGTGCAACAACTAAGATATGTTGTGAGGGAGAAGTAGGTTTGGCGGTAAGGTTATCGGTAATGCTAGGGAAGGATATTACGATATGAATGTTTTTATTTTTTTTGTAACTTTAGTGCTTATAGGTACACTAGCCGATCTTGTTAGACTCTACTGCAAGCAGCACACCATTGTTAACAAATTGGTTTCTTTGAATTATTCCGCCAAAGGATACTCAAATGACGGATGATGAAGCAGTTGAGTTTGAATCCTTAGAGCGAAGACTGGGGCATCTCTTAAAACAAAATGAAGAAACAGTAAAAGAGATAGTGAAGCTTAGAGGTCAAATGGCTGAGTTAAAAGGAATTGACAGCACAAGAATCAATGTTTCTTTGGATGCGCTAACTGAAGCACTTGGGGAATACTTTGATTTTGAAAAGTCCTTAGTTCAAAGTGAGAGTGAAACCAACCTTCCTTTATATACAATACATACCAAGGAAGGGCATATCTTACAAGTTTTAGGCAATGAAGACAATCTTAAGTCGGCACATCTTTTTTTAATGACACAAGGGGCGGATGATTCGGCGCTGTTTACTGTTATGGGTAAGTTTCTAAATGCCATTTTCTATGATACCCAATGGGATTCACTTGACTGGTCTAAGTCTGCGATTAGTAAAATAATAACTGCTGTGAATAATAAAGTGAAGGCAGGAAAGAAACTAAGAAAAAGTACAGAAACAAAAGGTAGGTTGTTAACGGTTCAATATCATAGAAAACAATCCGCTTGGGAATTTAGAATTGTGCCAGCTAAGGAGAAGGAATGAGTCATATGATTGAGTTTTTTAACGGGATTATGTTTGCATCAATACTTTTGGCGGGAGTGTTGGTTTGGATAATAAGCAACAGTTGGCTTCAAGGCTCTATGTTAATAGTAGCACTGGGCTTATTCACTAGGGCAGCGATGGTTAGAGATAAGAGGAGAAAATGAACAAGGCGCTCAAGTTACCCAATGGAATTAGATATAGAACAGAAGATGTGCAAGTTTGGGGATTTCACAAGATAGAGAGAGAAGATAAGGCGGCCTATTATGAGCTTGAGCTTCATTTTACGGATGATTCCAGTATTTCACCCTTATTGATGGAGTTTCCCGAAGAAGAACGTAACCTAGGCCTTATGTTTGTTGCCACTATAGACGAGGCTTTTGGCTTAAGAACGTCTGAGCTTGATGAGTTCAAAAGGGGTCAAAAACAAAAGGAGGAAAACAAGACGATAGATGAAGGTTGGTAATTATGGGGCGAACTTCTTATCAGACAAAAAGACTCAAAGAGGTAATTAGATACATTGACCTATTAGGCAAGGCTCCGTTTTATGGGTATCAAATACAGCAAGCTTTAGGATTCAAGAAAGGCATGATTTATAGAATGCTCAAAAAGCTTGAAGATCAAGGGCTTATAGAATATCTAGGAGTTAAGCAAGATGGCAGTAACCCACCAAGAAAACTCTACAGAAAGGTTTAACATGACTAGCAAAGAAAAAGTACAGGAAGGCATAAAATGAGTAAGATAATAATAATATTTCTGGCAGCCATAGCGTTTATGGTGGTTTTGTTTGAGCTAACCTCCATAGTAAACGCTCAAGACTATACTGAAGAATTTACAAATTATGAAGAGTATCAAGAAAAGAAGCTGGCAGGGTTTCTTTTATGCGTACATGTTAACAATAGAAATGAATTAGTTAAAAACGGGATTCCTAACGACGCTATTTTTCTCCATACCGATGATAAGACGAGAGTATCTAAATGGTGTGTTGTTCTCAAAGACAATAGTGCTGAAGTCTTATATGGTGGTATATATTACCTAGTTGCCACAATAGCAGATGCTTTTGGATACCCAATACATAATGAGGATGATAGTTACAAAGTTGATTTCGAGAGCCCTATAGATATTGGTAATCCTGTAAGATATTCTGACGAGGTTAGCAATCACGCAAAGAACAGTTTTGATTATTACAATTTGCATGGCATGGCTCATTTTGGCGAAAAGGAGACTAATTTAGTGGACAACTTTTTTAAATGGGTTGGAGAGAGTCTTACGCCTTGGGACGTGGATAACAATCTGGACGATGTGAGGTGAAGATTGATAGGGTAAGAAATGAAGGAGTCTGAATTAGTTGAAGCGCTTGTCGAATTGAGAGTTAAAGGCCTTGACGTGATTGAAGTTGTTAAGGCACACAATTCTCAATCTGAAAGAAAGGTGTTATATATCGAGGTCAAAAATATACTAAGGGAGCACCCTGACCGCTTTTTACTCGAAGAGGTTTTTGAAGAAAGAACAAGGTTAAGAAACAAGTTAATTGAGCTATATAAGACAGGTTTAACTATCAAAGAAATTGCTAAAGAAAACTTTATGACCTATCAAACCGCATATGGCTTACTGTATCAACATCCTGATTATGAATTCTATAGGATTAAACGTCGTCGAAAGGTAAGGGACGACAGAAACAGAAGAAGAGACGCAATGTTTAAAACATATAAGGAAATCAGATCATATAGAAAGGTTGGAAAGGCCTTTAATGTATCTGGTGAAAGGGTTAGGTATTTGATTAGTAGCCATCCTGAGTTTGATATGCTATGGTGTGACCTAGACGTTACAGATTAGTAACGTACTCTTAATTGCAGTATAGGCAACATAAAAGGTATCGAATCAAGCCCCCACTTAGGTGGGGACTTGTGCTAGTATGGAGTCCTAAATTTAAAGAAAGGCTTTTACCGACGCCAAACTTACAAGACAGGGACTTGATTAGCCCTGTTAATGTTATAGTTATCCACAGAAAGTTAGAGGAGAATGAAAGGCGATTGTGAAAAATAAACAACAACCCCGTTGTTAACACTCTAGAATTGTACTGAAAGGGAGGCCGAAAGGTAGGTATGAAACTAAAGAGAAATTTTGAGCACACGGAGCACTTTAATCAAACTAGGCGAGAAAACGCAATGAAGCCTCGTAAGAAAATTGACGGAAAAAGAATAGAAATAAAAATGCCATATGAAATTCTAGATCGGTTACCTACTGCTCCCAGAAGAAGGAATAGTAGAATACTTGAAGTTTTATACGAGAATGCGTAATGGCGCAAATGAGACACCATTACATATCATATCTAATACACAAAGACGAGGTGATTATAAGACATGACCATTAGAATAATCAAGAGAAATCATATATATATAGCACTTGTGTGTTCGGGTTTAAATTATAAGTACACATGCAGTGATTCAAGCAAAGTGCGCTTATGGCAAGAAATAAAGGAAGGATTGGAGTATATTTATGAAAGACTGGGATACGATTTATCAAGAGATGAAACGCCCATTTCCTGAAAAGGAAATTAGGTGGAGAGCTGGCGCTACTACCCGAGACAAAACAAAGGCTCAAGCGTTACCCTATGCCGAGCCTAGAGTTTATGAGGATAGGTTAAACCAAGTAATCGGACATGATTGGGAGTGTAGGTTTATAACTTGGGATAGCCATAAGATTATTTGTGAGCTAACCATTCTAGGTAAAACTCGCTCAAGTTCTGGCGAAAGCGAAGAGAACAACCCTAGCATTGTGGGCACAACTGCTGAAGCACAAGCATTTAAAAGGGCTTGTAGTAAATTTGGCTTAGGTAGATACTTATATGATTTTCCTAGCCCTTGGGTTCCATATGATAAAGAAAGAAGGCAGCTAAAAGAAGCGCCGCCGCATCCTAAGTTACAGCAGCCGACACCTAAAAAGGTCAACCCACAGAAAAGTCTAACCATAGATGAAGCAAACAGGTTGTCAGATAGCCTATCAGCCTTGCGCCCTAATGCAACAAGTACAGAGTTGATCGAGGATGCTTCTATGGTAGTAGGTAGAAGGGTAACGTCTTTTACAGAACTAACTAGGTCAGAAGCTAAAGAGGTTCACCGCCTTTTAACAAAAATAGAGGAGGCTATTACTAAGAGGCAGAAACCTCAAAGTTCTACACATACCGCAGAATCAAAACCCAAACAAGACTACACAGACTCCTCCCTAACTTCACAGGAAGCTATGGAGTTAGGTAAGGAGTTGACTAAACTAGGACTAGATCGAGAGGCGAGGCTAAATCTTGCTAGTGCTGTTTTTGCACGAGAAATAACTGGATTGATGCAACTGAAAAATTTTGAGGTTCCTGCTTTAATTGAGGCTGCTGAGCAAATAAACAAAGGCGAAGCCAGAATAGATAGTGGTGCTCTTGTCTTGGTTGATTAATGTTTTGTTACGTAAATTAACGAAAATAAAATATAACATTAGATGACTAGGTTAGAATAAGAGGTGTTGTGCTAAGGGCGTTAGTTTAACCCTTAGCAAGCCAAAGAGGAGACACAAGATTCTATCATGCAAGCAATTAAAAGAAATCCATACATCGGTAGGGGCATAAACGATAAGATTAACTATATTTTAGAGTTGCTAGACATTAAAGGTGTTTCAATGACAGTGTTTGAAGTAAACCAATACTTGAGCCTTGGAGTAAGGTGTTACTTGATTATGGATAGTGCCAACATGCAAGGTTTAGTTGATGTAGTAGGCTATAAAACTACCCCAGCGTTAGCGTGTCAAACAAGGGTCAAAAGAAAGGTGTATTCTCTAACAATAGAGGGCCAGCAAAGGCTTAAGTATAAGCGGTGATGTTTCGGTGAGGGCAAAAGAATAGCCTAAAGCTATTAAGTTGTTGAGTACACCGAACCACAGCAATTGTTGAGCCTTACTTCTCCGAAAATTCGGAGAAGTTTTGTTTTTATGCTAAGATACCTTTACTCATATTAGGTTATTTTTAGTCCAACTGACCAAACCCACTTATTGCGACAAGTGGGTTTGTTTTTTTTGAAGTATCTGTTCTTTGTTAAATATCCAATAAAATAAATGGTTGACATTTAAGTTAAAAAGTAGTACTATATAAATATCAAAGAGAGTTCACAGAGACCCTCTTTGAAATACAAATAAATCTACAAGGAAGTAGTAAGATGAATAATACAGCATTAAATCTAGAGTATCAAGAGGCAAGACCTGAGTTAGACTGGCTAACCAAAGGCGAGACAAAAGAGTATAGAGTTACAGCAAGGAGCAACGGTGATAAATTAGAATACGGTCAATATAACACCGTTGCAGAATGTGAACAAGCAATCAAGGCGCTTAAAACACCCAGCGAAAGATGGATGGAAGGCGAAAGATATGTACACCCTTATTTTGGATGCACACTTGATGAAGTGTTTTTCTCAATAGAGCTCACTGACTCACCTAGTGATGAAGAGTTAATGGCTGAGTTTGCAGAAACAAACCTATTTAGTTAAAGGCGGGGGCAAATAGATGCAGAAAGGTACTAAAATGAAATTAACTATAAACGACTTCGAGGCAATAGAGGTAATTGATGGAATGAACATTGACGACGACCTAGCGATAAGAGCTGTAACACTATATGAACTGTATAGAAAAACCCACCTAGTGAATGACAGTTTGCAAAAAGTAAGAGATTTTATTGGGAATTTCAAGAGGCTAGCAAGGGAAGGGTATTAGTACACTCTCGATATTCTGGAAGGTAAAGACACCTTTATGATTTAGGTTCCTTAAAATTTAGTGCTTATAGGTACATCAAATGCTCCGAACAGAGAAAACCTGTTCGGAGTGAAGTATGAAAGTTTTCGGTAACTCTTCTGTGCTACACCTTAGCACAAAAACAACGTTTAATGCCAACGATAATAAATGGTTTACATTTAAATATGAAAGCAGTAATATGATAAGAATGAACGGGTCAAGAAAAAAAATAACTAAGGCTAGGTCGGATAAAGTAGAGGACTCGGTTAGGATTACTGCAAGAGTTCCTAGATATATAGTCGAAGCTCTACCAGAGAATCTTAGAGAACGATCCGACCTAATAAGGACAATTCTAAGGGTTCATTTAGGCGCAATGGGCTTGTTAAAGAAAGGCGAAAAATAATGTTCATACAAAATTATGAATTAGAAAACATGTATGAAAAGCTTACCCTTACACAAATGGCGATATACTTGTATCTTAGATTGAGGATACAAGAGAGCGGAGGGTCGTTTAAAACCTCTATGAGTAAGCTTAATCTTGGAGTGAACTCTTGCAATGTTACCGTTACTGCTTCAATTGATTGGTTGGTGAGTAATGGCTATATTGTGAAAAAAAAGAACAAGGGCAGGGAGCGACACATTTTTGAGTTGCCAGAGAAATAGTTAAATGGTTGGAGACTGTCATAAAAACACAGAGCTAAAAAGATACATTAAATGGGATGGTAGCGGGGAGGCCCTATTAAACATATACACATTCTTGTCAGGTTATACAGTCTCATTTGTTGCTTATGGTGGTCTTAAGATAAATGTTAGCGAGCAAGTGAGCCTAGAGTTACCTATAGGTGGTTACGTAGTCTCGGGAGACCAGAACGATGGAGGAGTTGTAGTTTTTCCCAACTCGGAAACGTTCCTTCAAAGTTATACACCTTATACACAAATAATAGAGAGCAAACTATAGCAGGAGCGCAGAATGGACATTAGACATGATTAAGAACACCGAGGAATTGTTAGAGGAAAGCTACTTCCCTCACCTGCCAAGAGTAAAGGAGTCTTATAGAAAGTGTTTCAATGTAGCAACAAACGATGCCCCTTACCAAGTAAGAATTCAAGGCCCCGATGGAAAAACCAAAACCTGCCCTTACTATCGAACATGGTCGGGTTTTGTTAGAGCTATCTACTTAAAGAGTCAGTACAGGCCTTCTTATGAAGGTTGTAGCGTTTCCGACGAATGGCTTACTTTTATGAACTTTAGAGCTTGGATGGAGGAACAAAACTGGAAAGGCAAGAGTATTAGCAGGGGTATTTTATATCCTGATAACAAGATCTATTGTGCTGAGAAGTGCTACTTTATTGATGGAAGCCTCCAACAATTTTTTAGTGATTACACAACTCGCAAGGCTGGCCATTTGCCCGTTGGGGTTGTGTATTATCCTCACACCAAAAAACTAACATACAGAGCGCAAGTTGGGGCGCATGGTGGAATTAGAGGCCATTCTAGTACTCACAGAACAATCGAGGAAGCTTTTGCCAAAGTTATAGAGGTTAAAATTGAGATACTTGATAATATTATCAAAGTACAGACAGATAAAAAGTTGATAGAGGGTTTAAAAAGGCACAGGGTAAGCATATTAAACAGGAGGATCGAATGAGCAGAACAGAGTGGACTATTGACAATACGATGCGAGGCTTAGCTTATGTAATCACAACCAGAATGGAGTTTGACCCCTGTAAAATCAATGATTTTGAGGATGCTCTACTTTGGGCAATGGGGGAAAAGGTGAGTGTTACACAATTGCTCTCAGATTATGCGCCCCAAATAGGAGTTGCTAGAATTAGACAAAGAATAAAAAGAATAATTGCAGTGTTTAAGTACCATCACAGAAATAAAGGACTAGGCAGTGAGACAGATTATCAAAAGTTTGTTAATAAGGAAATCAGCTCAATTGCTTTAGCGGTTGAAGGTGTGAAGTTTAGGTATATTATTTCAGCCTTGGTTATATATGGCTACTGCCTTCGCATTACAGATGATCCTATTAAGGTTAAATTTGGCACAAGGTTGGAGGATTTAGTGAACGTTTTAGCGACAAATAAACTTGGTCAAACTAGAGGTACTATTGACAGAGTATTATTCCATGAACTACTAACCGATAGAGGCCCGATTGATTTATGTTAATACAAAAGAAGGTGGAGGTTAGGTATGGGCATAATAACCATACCTACGGGAAGTGGCTCACAGTCGGCGGCGAGATAGATTATGTGCTAGAATAAAGTTATGCCCTCGTTCAAAGGGCAAATTATCGGCTGTTTTCTGTTTACTAAAAAGTGCTAAGCAATAGTTTAGCACTTAATTAAAATTTATGAAAGAGGTTCAATTATGCATAGTTATGTATACGTTATTTATAACCCTTCTAATGGGCTTTATAAGATAGAGGCTAGGCCGTGAGTAACTTACTTGACTTTTCAAATGGTAAATTCACTCGTATGCATAATTCAATATTCGATGAGCTACCTAAATACTTAACACTTTCTGAGCAGTCTGTTTTTAATCAATTGTACCATAATTCAGTAGGTAGAAAAGAACCCACAAATATTTGTGATGGCTTATCAGTTCAAGATATAGCAAACACAATAAACATAAGTAATCATGGTGTACGTAAGGCATTGCAGTCTCTTGATAATAAAGGTCTTATAACAACACTAACGAGTGGTAAGGGACGAGGCAAAAAATCATCCTATGAGATAGCAGACTTCTTGATTAAACAGCAACTCAGTTGCACTATTAAACAGCAACTCAGTTGCTACTTAAACAATAAAGGTGCAACTCAGTTGCTACTTAACAACAATAAAGGTGCAACTCAGTTGTCTAAAAACAGCAACTCAGTTGCACCTTCTTCGAGCGCAAGCACTGTCTCAGATGAAGAAATCGTCACCCTAGAGACAAAGAGACATAATAATAGAGACAAAGAAGCTAGTAGTAAGAAGCCAGATGTAGATAATAAGAGGGAAGAAGAAAAAAATAAGCTAGCTACCTCTAAAGATTTTGAAGAGAAGAATAATAACGAAGGAAATAACACCACACTTAATTTGAGCAATAAGGAAAATCATCGAGATGATTTACAATCTTCTAAAGATCAGACTAACGACAAAGAAGCAGCAAAGCTTACCCCTCTTTTACCCCCTTTAAAAGATCAAGAACAAGATGAGATTAAAAAGGGGGTCAGCGAGAGCCAGAATGATCTTGAGCTTGCTGACATCAAAGACCTTGCTAACCAATTCTTTGAACCAATCTTTGATTATGGAAAAGCCCCCTATCAGGATAGGTGGTATCTCTGGTATGAGGCTTATAATTGTGATGAAAAGATGCTTAGAAAGGTGCTTACTAGTGAAGTCCCTAATCTTTCAAGCTCTAGCAAGTTTCAAGAGAAGCCAGATTTTGCCAGACAAAATGCATATGCTCATTTATTGGATAATCCCAAGGCTAGCAGGGTGCTTTCTGACTATCTCAAGAGGAAAACTAGACTACAGAACAAAACCTTAGATAGAAAGCCAGTTCCCACAGTAGGCTATGAAGTGCTACTCAAGACAGGTCAGGTTGTAACAGTTGAGGCGATACAAGATGACGTTTACTTTAGTGCAGCCTACAAGGGGAAAACTATAGAAATGATTCACATAGATAAGATTAAGATAGCTAACAGTAAGGATAATCAAATAGATTTATCTAAATATACCCATGGGAAGGGTAAAAACTATGCAAGCAGTCAAACAGCCAGTATCTAAGATGTTGCAAGATCAATATGACAAGCTACCCTATTTTGTATCTGATATGCTCTCACGTACCCTTAAAAATGATTACAAGTACGCTTATATATATTCTTGCCTAAAAAACTTTAGGAGCTATTCTATGCGATTTGAGGACTTAGAAGAGAATCAAAATAAAAATTGTAGAGCTGTGTTTAAGGTTATGTTTTCTAATAGTGAGTCAGAACCCCCCAGTAGGGTCTTAACTAAAAATGGTAGAGAAGAAATAAGTGTAGTAAGTAGTTTAAGATATACTCTACCCATATCTACCTAGCGGGTATAAACAGCAATAAGTGTAAATTCACTTGAAAATTGTAGTTAAATATGTTAATGTAAAAAGCTCTACTAAGGTGAGAGCGGACCATCAGGGAGATGGTCGTAGTATATCACTTTCACCTACACAATTCAATAGAGCTAGAAAGATGTATGTAATGGATTTATTAAAATTTGAAGGCCACGAAGTACGTAGTGTAATCATTGACAATGAGGTGTATTTTGTTGCAAAAGATGTGTTTGAGGCTCTTAATATATCTTTTAAAGGAAAACAGTCTTTATTAGTAATTCCTGAGAAATGGAGGCGCATTTACTCATTTAGTAACCCCTCAGGAAGTAGCGTCATGCACGTAATAAACTTCAAAGCAGTTTCAAAGATAGCATTTAGAAGTAATAAGCCTGAAGCAGATGAGTTTACAAACAAAGCTGCCGAGATAGTTGAGAATGTTGCAAAGACAGGCTCACATATAGAGACTGCTAACCCTTTAGTTTTAGCAAGGCAAATATTAACAGCTTTAGAGGCTCAAGATTCTAGAATTGGACAGCTTGAGCATAAGACAGATACGGGCTTTAGTGAGCAAGATAAAGAGATAAGGAAGTTAAGGAAGGAGTTAGGCAAAAAGCCTATATCTTTACACCATGATAAAGAGGCTAATATTCTTAGGGAGTTGAAAGGCGTGGTTAAATAATGCTAAGATGTAGGAATACCCTTGCAGCAAACAAGGGTGAATTTTCAAAATTTAAAGACTGGAGGTCATTCCAATGACCAGAGAGGAGACCATAATAGCATGGTCAAAGCAAACCCGCAACCCTTAAGAAAACCTACAACTAATTTTGCAATGATAGGACTAGAAGTGATTGATAAGCTTATCACCACAAAAGGCATTACTGGCACTGAACTAAAAGTGTATTTGTATTTGTACACACAAACGGTCTGTTTTCAGAAAGATTACGTAAAAGTTTCAGCAAGTAAAATAGCAGACAAAATAGAATCTAATAAGGCCAATGTGCTCAAGGCCACAAGCTCGTTAATTAATAGAGGGCTTGTTGACTCCCGAAGGCTTAATAACAGAGACAGGGAGCTAGGATTAGTAAAGTTCGAAAACCAATCGGTATCAAACCAATACCGATATCAAAGTGATACCGATGATAGGCATCAAAGTGATACCGATGATAGGCATCAAAGTGATACCGATAACGGTATCGATTCGATACCGATCAATGGTGGTTCCTCGCATGAGGCACAAGGCAAACAAAAGCCTATATATAACTCTATATATAATAAAGATAAAGAAGAAGAAAGAAAGAAAGTAAAAGCATCTTCTTCTAAAAAAATTGAAGAGTTAGATATTAACGAAGAAGAAAACACCTTAGATAGTCAGAGCAAAATTGAAGAAAATTCAAGATTTTCTACTAATTCTCAAGACCAGACTAACGACACAGAGACATCAAAGGCTAACCCCCCTTTTACCCCCTCAAAAGAACCTTCTTCTTTATTGGGAAAAAACCAAGAAAACGGTGTATCTGTTAGAACGCCTGAAGAAGAAAAAGAAAAAACGTGCGCCAAAAAAGAAAAAGAAGAGGAGCAAGAGAGTAGCGACGAGGCCGTTGAGTTCTTTAAGTCAATATTTGGCAATGGATTTTCTCCATATAGACACCTTTGTAATGTTTGGTTTGATTCCTATGGTAGAGATATAAGGATGATTAAAAAAGTTTTAACTAGTGAGGTTCCTAGTTTTTCAATGAAGGCGGAGTTTCAGGAAAGAAAAGCATTTGCCAGAGATAACGCCCTAGCTCACTTGCTCAACAATCCAAAAGAAAGCGAAGTTCTATCTAGTTATCTAAAAAGGCAAGAAAGGTTGAAGCCAAAAAACACCAAGTCACAACCCGAAGCAGGTTACGATTGCCTCCTAAGAGATGGACGCATACTTAAAGTGGTAAGTGTAGATAGTGCGCCTTGGATAATGTTTGAAGATGGAATTGAATTGAATGAGGACAAAATAGTAACTGCCAACAACAGTAGAAATGCTATAGATTTGAATATCTACATTGAGTCAAATCCCACAAATGCTCCCACCTCTTCACAGGATCAACAAGGATCGCTTTGAGATTGGTTTAGATAGAAAGGTATCAAAATGGTTACAAAAGAGACACCTCATGCTTTAGAGACTCAAATAACAGGAACGGTAGCTAATAGCTTATACAAGTCCCCACAATTTAAAAGGGTATTAGATGACGATGTGTTTATTGACGCATTCACTTATAATTCAATTGCTAGTGATATTTACGAAGACTTAAAAGAGAGGTTTGATCTAGGTAAGGTTAAGCCAATCCAGAAACGAGAGACATTTAACTCTACGGGCTTAGGAAAAAAGTTAGGAGTAAGCGCACAGAAGATAAATGTATTATTGTTAGAGTTAGGCCTACAAGAATACAGGCGTAATATAAATGGAGCGGTTAAGTGGCTGTTGACCCATAAAGGCTTTGAGCATGCATATTACGGCCCAGCTCAACAGATTAGGTGGTTCGAGAGTGTGTTGGAAGTATTGCATGAAATTCATGGTAAGGATTAAGTGATGGCGATATCAAAGAAGAAGCCTAAAGAAGCTAACAAGAGTAAGTTACAGCAGCTTATAGATAAAGGGGTCGATTTACAACTTAAGGCTGTTTATCCTCCTGATCTAGATCCCAGTCCTAATCCTAAGCAGTTAAAATGGTTAGAGAATAACCAAGAGGAGTTAATAAGTGAATTGATTGTAAAGCGCAATCAAGCCAGATTTAGAGATGAACTGGCAAGTGAACCTCTAACACTAGATCAAATCAATATTGCCCTAGAGATGGTAAAGGAAGGCGACCTGTCTATGAAATGTTATCTAGGTAGGTGGGTAAACAACCCCACACTTTATCAAAATAAGGTTGTGGAGCTACTTGATCAGAGAGATCGGAAATGAGAATTAAGTTAAGGGGTTACTCTATTGCAATCATGCTAAGATAAAAAAAGGCCTCCTGTTGATGCAGGAAATTAAGGCCTATAGAGGAGTTCAATGACTTTAGGATTAGAGTATACCACAAGTCCAATGGTCATAAATCTAATATGAATAATTTTTTTACTATAATCAACGGGGTTCCCCATGTAGACACGAGGGTATATTGTAAAGAGCTTGGCATTAATCACACTTCATTTTTTAGCAATGTAATACGAAAGTATCAATCAGACTTTGAGCAGTTCGGTGGAATTGATATCAAAACCGTAAAAAGACAAGGGCGAGCGGGTAGACCAGAAGTTTATGCATTGCTTAATGCAAACCAAGCTTTATTGGCGAACGCTTACACAAGTAACACAGATATTCGTAGGGCGTTTAAGCTTAAGCTTTTAAGTGACTTTGTGAATTTCTACTCCGACCATTCACTTATAGGTGCAGAGTCAGAACAAACGCAAATAGTCAAGGAGGCCACTACTAGCTTGGAGGGCGGCGTGTCACTGGAAAGTGCAAGTGTAGCCCTTGGTAATGTCAGCACCGAGGTTCAAGAGGAGATCGAGAAAACCCCTTCATTAGAGACGATGGATTTAGTTAGGGTATTTGAAGGCGAACCCAGGGCAGATAGTAGGGCTATTTGTCAGAAGCTTGGTGTGGGACATAACGATTTCCTAAGGAATATTATACGTAAATATCAAGCAGATTTTGAGCAATTAGGAGCAGTATTTTTTGAAAACGGTAGTGTCACAAATAGCGTTGGGGCCGTTAATACTCAGGTTTACGCATTGTTAAACGAAGGCCAAACAAACCTAGTTCTTACTTATGCAAAGAATACTCAAGAGGCTAGAGCTTGCAAGCTTGACCTCGTTAAGGGCTTTGCCCTCTATAAAAAGCAAGCACAGGGCGACATGAATGATTTAGATGTATTGGAGAATATGGTTAGATCATTGAAGCTGGTTAGAAGTGAAGCTTTAGAAACTAGGCAAATCGCTGAGACAACTCAGAAAGCTCAACAAGAAGTTCAACTCAAACAGGATCGTGAATTACAGGAAGCCAAGAACGAATTAAAGCGTCTTGAGGATAAGTTAGGTGAAAAGCCAATCTCTATGCACCACGAAAAAGAGGCCCACATACTTCGAAGCTTAAGAAGATTAGGCACTAGAATGGGTGGAAAGAGGACTGACCACGCTAGAGTGTACGATAGGTTTAGCAAAACCTTTAATGTTTCCAAATATAGCCAACTCCCCATAAGTCTTTATGAAAAGGCAGTAAAAATGATAAATCTTTGGAATGAAGAAATTGACATTTTGCAGAATAAGCTAGACTTTGATGATGATCTTTGATGATGAGCCAGAAGAAAGTGAGATTATTCAAGCCTTACGCAGAAGGTTACCCGAATTTATAAAAGATGCTTTACCATTTGCCCTTGAAACTGGCAAGAGATACTTTTATGTATTTTGTGTTATAAAAAAATCTCAAGTCAACCCTCAGCGATTAAACGGTTTTCTAGAGATGGCTGTTAGTGATAAGTTTTACGAATCTAGTGACTCGTTGACCCTAACTCGACATAAGTCAAACAAGGCCGTGCGTCAATTTGTGTCTTATGACCTACATGGGAGTGGTAGTTAATTAAAAAATTACCAAACTCGTGATGGATAGACACGAGTTTGGTAATTAGAAATTATGCACCAGTCTTATTCTGGCTTAAGATTTGACCTAAGTCACCAGAAAAGATCAAGTTTTCAGTATACTTTATGTTGGAAGGAAATAAATGGGAAGAGCAGGAAGTCCAGAGATCCCCCACAACTGTGTTATTTGTGATAAGCCTCTCACGAGGGAGAAGGGCAGGGAAAGGATTGTTACATTCAACAAACGCAAAACTTGTAGTGCCGAATGTAGATATAAGCTCCATAGTAGATGGCAGTTAGAGAATTTTGAACAGTTATCAAAGCAATGCCAAAGATGCGGAAAGACCTTTTATAAAAGAAGAGGTCAGAATATGTCGGAGAATATTAGTAGGTGGAACTCTAGAAAATTCTGTTCTCATAAATGTGGTACTGAAAGTCTAAGGGATAGAGCCCAAAAGAAGTCACCTAAACTTAAGTGTGGTTGGTGTCGAAAAGTCAAAGAGAGACCTCGTGGTACATCTATAGCTAAATGGGCCGAGAGAAGATTTTGTAAACCTGAATGCGCAAGGGCTGCCGAGCAATTTTTTGCTAAGAATGGAAGGAGGAAATGTCAACAATGTGATGGTTACATCTACCCTAAAACAAAATCTTGGAGAGAGCCCGAAAAATGGAAAACCTTAAAATACTGCTCAAGAACTTGTAAGGCGACCTATAGACAGGAACATCTTGTAGAAAGGCCTAAAGAGAAGTATGATAAGTCGAGGCCTTGGCGAGGAAGCAATGATTCACTGAAGAAGCTTGCTGAAGCTTATAGAAGAAAGCATAATGGTCGCTTGCCCGACGTTGATTACGATCCGACGGTATGCAAAGAGCCTACTCCACCTGTTCATGAATGGATACAGCACGAGTCCGAAGGTAGGTAAACAATGAACAAGTATGATAACGACGAAGCAGAAAGTCTAATGGTGATTATAGATGGTGACCTAGACACGAGAAGTGCCTATTTAGCCAAGTTTAGATTATTGGCAAAGCACTTTGCTTCAAGAGGTAAGCACTCTAGATTAATAGGTAAGATTCAACAGATGGAAAAAAATACTAGAAGAGGCGATCTTTTACGTACCTATGAATTAATTAGAGCCATTGAACTACTAGTCTATAAGGAAAGCTATTGGAGAAGGTTTGGAATAAGAAGGTATTGGGTATGGCTTTTTAGACGCAATAAAGATACAGCCTTAAGGCGTCTTAAAAAAGAGTGGATTAAGGATTGTTGGAAAAACAAACTCGCAAGAGGTTAAGGAAAAAAGGAGGAAAACCATAACCCGTTTGCGAGCAAATAGAGGGATCTATATATTTGCATAATTTGTGAAACGTTTCAAGCTAGGCTACAAGTTTGTGTCTAATGCTTTTAGAGTGTTAAACTTAACATCTATGCACAAGCTTGACTTAAGCATAAGTATTTGCTAAGATACTTTTATGAAAAGCACTCAAGTTAGAACCAATGCAAACTTAGAGCGGGATTTTTACAACGTTATGGAATCACTAGGATATGAAGCGCTGATGGATAAGCCCTCAGTGCTTCAAGTTGAAATTCTTAGTGGTTTAGATAAGAAGATAGTGGAGGTGGAGAAAGAAGATAGCAAATTTCAATAGAGCCCAGCATCTGAGGGAAATTGCAAAGCTTCCCAGAAGAACCACTATAAAAGATGGAGTGAAAATAACACTCACTTTACCTAGTGGTCTTATAGAGAAGCTACCCAAAAACCGCTTAAGAAGATCTAGGGAAATAATAGAAATTCTTAAGCGAGCCCTAGAGTAAGCGCAAAGTGGTTAGTAAGCTTGTGTTAAAAAAAAGAAGGAGACATTAATGGTTAGAGTAGGTTTTATTTTTTCCATATTACTACTGTTTGGTCTATTGGCTTATTGGCATATAGAGGAAACAAACAGAATTAACTTAGGGTATAGACAAGAGTTGATCGCAAATGGCAGCTTTAAGCTTATTTTTGTTGATTATGTGAGTCAAGGTAAGTCGGGAATGTTCATTTACACACTGCGACACATTCCTACTGGGGTAACGTATTTTTTGACCGAAGCAGGAGACCTAGAGCCCGCTAAGGTTGTTGTTAAATCCATAAATCCTAGTTCATCAAGTGAAGAGTTTAGTCAAAGGTTGGCTTTCTAGTGAGTGTCTCAAGGCAAATGCCTAATGATAATAACGCCGAACAAGCCTTTCTGTGCTCATTTCTCTTAGATCCAGACTTGTGTTTTGAAACCGTTGCTCACGACATAACCGTAAATGATCTATATTCTCAGAAACATAGAATAATTTACAAACATCTAAACCAGTTGAACATCCAAGGGGTAGATGTAGACATAACAACGCTAATGGAATCTTTAAGAACCGCTAACGAGTTAGAAGCATCGGGAGGGCCGAGTTATTTGGTTGGCTTGATGAGTGCGGAAGGCACAGCCGCATTTGTTGGCAGTTACAGTGCTATTGTAAAGAAAAAAGCATTGCTTAGAAGGGCGATTAGGTTGAGTGGGGAGTTAATGCAGGCCGCATATGACGAAAAGGATATTGATAGTCTTATATCACTAGGACAAGATGGGCTGCTTGAGTTGTCAAAGGAGAATTCAAAAGGAAACTGGAGAGGAGCTGAGGATATTGCGCAAGAAACAAAGCAGCAATTAGAAGATTATAGAAATGCCAGTTCTGACGTAACTGGATTGCCTACTGGAATAAAGGGCTTAGATGGGTTAACGGCGGGATTACACAACGGGCAAATGATCACTATAGCTGCTGCGAGTGGAGTTGGTAAGACAACGCTTGCTATGAGCATTGCCATTGATGTTTGTTTTATGCAGCGTAAAAAAGTCGGTATATTTAGCCTTGAAATGCCAGCAAAGCAACTAGGCTTGAAGATTGTTTCTAGGGTCGCATCTGTAGACTCACAGAGGTTAAGAAGGCCCAGCATGTTAGGGGGTGAAGATAATTTAAGGGTATTTGAAGCATTAGACTTGTTAGCACAGCAAGGTTTGTGGATTGATGATAGCGGTGCTGTTAACATTCAACAAGTACAATCGAGAGCAAACCAACTCATGATTAAGCATGATTTTGACCTGTTGATCATTGATTACTTACAACTGCTTAGTAGTAGCTACAAGGGTAATAGACAAGATCAAGTTTCTGAAATTACTAGAGGTATAAAAACACTAGCAATGCAGTTAGATATCCCAATCATTGCTCTTAGTCAGCTTTCTAGGTCAGTAGATGCAAGACCAGACAAAAGGCCCAGGTTGTCAGACTTGCGTGAGAGTGGAACAATAGAACAAAACTCGGATGTTGTGATGTTTATTTATAGGGATGAGTACTACAACCCAGATAGTGAAGAGAAAGGTTATGCAGAGATCATAATCGGAAAACAAAGGGAGGGGCCTTTGGGTACGTTAAAGACTGGTTTTATTCCTAGCCAGAGCAGGTTTATAGATTTAGAGGATCGATAATCTCTAGGAGTGTTTGAGGGGGGGGATAGAGGATCACATTTCAGGAGGAAACAAAATGGACGAAAAGATTACACATGACCAAATAGTTGTCAATTACAATCGCATGGCCGTTAATTATAATCGTGTAACTGAGCAACTTGATAAAATGTTGAATCGTATAATTAGCTTAGAAAATAGGCTCGATGGCCTAGAGGGCCATGATGGTATCTTGGTTATGAGTCCAGAAGAAGTAAACTCTATCATGCATGATACTTATAGAGGAGCTTGTGCCTTATGTATGCCTAGCTATGAGGGTACTGTTGAAGCTGAAAGGCTTATGGGTTTCATAGTTCAATTGGCTTTATTAAATGAAGGGCACTTTGATCGTATATTCAATCAACCAGAAAAAATGCTGAGTTGGTGGGAGGATGTTAGCTATGTCAAGTTTGATTATAATAAACTTCCCGACAATCTCACCGAGGACTTAACTACAATAGGTATAAAAAAAGAAACAATTAAAGTGTTGAGTGTAGGTGATTTGTGGTCAATTTGTTCTGCTTCTCTGAGTTTACGTCGTTTAAATGAGGTTGACGATGGATAAGACTTCGAGTATATGGAGAAATTGGAGCATAAGAGCAATATTTTGCTGGTATTGTCATAAAAGCTTTCAAGTTAATATATCCAGGTTACCAGATAAGGATTGGTGTCCATATTGTTTTAAGCCTAGCAAGAGACTAGAAGAGTTGAAAGGCAAAAAGCGCAACGCTCAGAGAGGACTATTTGATGAACTCGCAAAGAATAACAACTCATAGGTACGCTAAAGATAAACAAGGGAGCAGATCGAACAACACAGAAATAAAAAACCCCCCAAGGTTCGAGGAACCAAGCTCAAGCATTGATTTGTTTGACAAGGGCTTGATAGGCAGGGCAATTACTCAGCACGTATCAGAGGTGGCTCAGTACATATCAGAATCAAGGGATTTTAGCGACCAAACATCTGTGACCAGTCGCGACAATAGCGTGAATCACCCCGAACATTACAATAAAGGTAACATTGAGTGCATAGACGTAATAGAACAGCTTGGGTTAGGTTTTGCTTTAGGTAACGCCTTGAAGTATATTTGGCGGTGTGAAGAAAAGGGCAAAAAGACAGAAGATCTAGAGAAGGCAATATGGTATTTGAAGAGAGAGATTGAAAATGGTAAAGAGTGATACATGGCTACACAAACGATCAGAGTTTTTAAGAATCAACACTAGTCATATTAATCCTAATTCGGTAGATTTAACACTCGGTAAGCAGATAATGGAATGGAGGGTTTTTAATTCTAGTCGGGGTGTTCTAGAGGGCTATACTCCCGATGATGAACATAAATCGCTTGATGGTAATAGATGGCATAAGAGGACGTCTAACTTAAAGGAAGGCGATAAGGTTGTATTCTATCCTGGCTCATTCTACCTGTGTCATAGCCAAGAAAATATACGAGTGCCGATCAATAAGGCTGCTATGCTTTTCCTAAAGTCAAGCGCAGGTAGAAAAGGTTTAGAACACTCACATGCTGGTTGGGTTGACTCGGGCTTTGAGGGCCAACTAACTTGGGAAATAACAACACACCTTCCTTGTGAGTGGGTGATAGGGAAGCCAATGTGTCAACTGGTAGTGATTGAAGCAGAGCTTCCTAACTCAGACTATTCAGAAACAGGTAGATATCAAAACCAAATAGGGGCGACCGAGGCAAGGATTAAAGAAGGTGACTGAAAAGGATGGCTAGATCTAGGATTTATAAATGGCTATTGAAGCAATAAAGCTATTGATCGGTGCTAAGGTCGTTAGAGGCAAACTGCATATAAAACATCCGAGATGTCGCTGTAAGAGGGTAACAATGCTTATGCTTAACGATAATTACAAGGAATTCAACGCAGTAATCAAGGCTAAAAAAATATATTTGGTAAGAGAAAAGGACGACGTTATTGATACGGTTGAAGAAGTACCAATAGATACAATTTGCTGTAATTGTGTTAGTGACGTATTAGATTATCGCTATGTCCTAGAATACAAAAGTAAACTAGGTACAAATACAAGGATACGCTTCAAGTCATTAGATGATGCTTTAGAAAAGGGCAAGTCTATGCTTTACGATTCAGAAAGGCATATACCTTTGTATGTTGCTCATGAGAGTGACAAAAAAAATAGACTTTGGGTCAATGAAGAGTATTTTAAGTGGTAGTTATCCACAGTTTGCTCATAAAGTCTAAAAAATATCTATAAAAACCCCCTATAAAAAGTTACAGCTATCTCGACTGGCAACTTTCGTGAGAATTCTCATTTTTCTACAAGGGTATTAGAAAAGGGTACCCAAGTATTAATGCTGTACGAACACAATTGACTTGGGGTTCTGCTACCTAGATTGTTAGACCAAGGTCAGGTGACTTAGATATGTTAGCAAACTGTTTTTTTCTAAGTCAATAGCTCTTAAAAAAACCCCCACGACAGTCTATATTCTATCGCAGGGGTTTCATGCTCGTAAAAACTAGCTTAATGGATAAGCCCGAAAATTACAAGGGTTTTTGATCGCTGCACCTTTTAGCTTGTCTGCTACAATAGTAGTCTACACATTAAGTGTAAATCTTTAGAAAGCGTTTCCCAAACAACAAAATTTACAATGATTTGCCTATAGAGGTCAGCTTAAGCAACTGGCCTCTTTTACTTGTGACTAAGTGTGACAGTTCTTGGAAAAAGACTTCAGGCTCACGAGATTTTAAGCTGCTCAAAATTGAGCAGCTACGTCAGAGACGAGCCCTTAATTTTAAGGTTTCTTTCACCACGGCATTTTGAAAATATGAAAAAGGTATGTGGATTTTATGCAAAATTAAGGACACGATAATTATCCTAGTCTTTAATTTATACAAAATAAACACACCTTTTACTTGCGCCACACACGAGTATATGTTAGTATAAAAAAAGCCCTACTAAGGTAAGGGCAAACCACGTGGAAGTGGTTATAGTATAGTACCCTTACCGACACATTTCAAGTAGG